>Ga0247835_1002468_pt1 | contig 19477 bp, 8 predicted proteins | sample LaCtaG_3_FD_189912 | JGI IMG/M metagenome (GOLD analysis project Ga0247835, IMG submission 189912) | Freshwater microbial communities from meromictic Lake La Cruz, Castile-La Mancha, Spain - LaCruzMarch2015_13.5m | ecosystem: Environmental > Aquatic > Freshwater > Lake | place: Spain: Castile-La... | reverse complement strand
GGGGTAGTTGCCCCAAGACCCGCCGCGGAGCACGCGCCGCCCACTGCCCCCAGCCTCCCAGGCACGGCCGTCCGAGGGCGCACTCTGATAGCTGTCATGATACGGATCCTGCACCCACTCCCAGACGTTCCCATGCACCTCATGCAGGCCCCAGGGGTTGGCCGGCAGACTCCCCACCGGGACCGTCTGCTTTCGGTAGACCCCGGTCTTGGCCCCGCAGCCGGCATAATCGTAGTTGCCGTCATAGCTCGCCTGTTCGGTCTTGATGCAGTGGCCGGTCCAGAACGGCGTGGTGGTTCCGGCCCGCGCCGCATATTCCCATTCCGCCTCGGTCGGTAAGCGGTACGTCGCCCCGGTCTCGTTGGACAGCCAGACCGCGTAGGCCACCGCGTCCTCCCAACTGACGTTGATCACCGGCCGCTGACCCCGTCCCCAGCCGCGGTCGTCCGGCGGCTGTCGCCCCGTCGCCGTGCAGAAGGCATCGTACTGGGCAAAGGTGACCTCGGTCTGACCGATCGCAAAGGGTGCCAGCCGCACCGGGTGGCGCGGGCTTTCATCTGAACTTCGCTCCGGTTCGTCTTCCGGCGAGCCCATCTGAAACTGCCCTCCGGGTAACGCGATCATCGGCGGCTCGAAGTCGAAACGTGGCATGAGGAGGGTGGGTTCAGTGATATCCGCCGCGGATACCCCTGGCGAGCGATCCGGCCATCCCTTGCTGGACTGGTCCGGTGATTTCACTGAATCACCGCCCGCACGTACGGTCGCGTCGCGCGGCCCGACGCGACTGTCGGGGGTCTCAGGGGTGTCGCTGGCAAGCCGAAAACCGAGGTCGTAGTGCCGGTAGCCGGCGTCGCCCCTGTCGCGGCTGGCCGAGCGGAGGAACCTGGGGCTGTAGAACCAAGACCCGCCGCGGAGCACGCGCGCCGAACGGTCCCCCGCCTCCCAGGCACTGCCGTCCGACGGCGCACCCTGATAGCTGTCATGATACTGATCCTGCACCCACTCCCAGACATTCCCATGCACCTCATGCAGACCCCAGGGGTTAGCCGGCAGACTCCCCACCCGGAGCGTCCGATTTCGATAGACCCCGGTCTTGGCCCTGCAGACGGCATAATCGTAGTTGCCGTTATAGTTCGCCTGGTCGGTCTTGATGCAATGCCCGGTCCAGAACGGCGTGGTGGTCCCGGCCCGCGCCGCGTATTCCCATTCGGCTTCCGTCGGCAAGCGATAGTGTTCGCCGGTCTCCTTCGACAACCAGGCCGCATAGGCCACTGCCTCCTCCCAACTGACGTTGATCACCGGCCGCTCACCCCGCCCCCAGCCGTGGTCGCCCGGCGGCTGTCGCCCGGTCGCCGCGCAGAAGGCGTCGAACTGCGCAAAGGTCACCGCGTACTTGCCGATCGAAAAGGCGCGGACGCGGACTTGGTGGCGCGGCCCTTCGTCCGCGAAGCGCTCCGGCTCGTTTTCCGGCGAACCCATCCAGAACGTGCCAGCGCGCAGGGCAATCATTTCGATCTGGAGTGGCGGCGCGGCGGTGCTGGGCGTGGCCTCCGCCGTTACCGCCGGGACTGGGGCTGAGGCCGGGACAGGGGCTGGGGCCGGGGCCGCGGTGGCGACGGAGGCCGGGGGTTCGATCGGCGTCAGTCGAAACGCCGCGTCGGTCCATTGACGGGTGCGCAAGCGCAGCCGCTGCGCTTGCGCCGTGTAGCCGGCGGCGCGTACCGCGACCTCCCGCTCACCGACCGCGATTTCACGCTCAAAGAGCGCGTCGGGCCGGGTCTTACCGATGACCTGGCCATCAACCAGCACGTCGGCGGCGATGTTGGTCGTGACCCGCAGGTTGCCGAGAAATTGCACCGGCGGCGGGGGCGCTTGCACGTCCGCCGTCGCTCCGGCGTGGGCCAAGCGCCGCTGCTCCGCTTCACGCACTTTGTCCGAACTGGTGAACAGGGGCACGCTGGCCAGCAGCCGCAGCCCGGTGCGGGCACCCGGGTCGCTGGTGAAGGGCGGCAGTGTCCAGCGCCAGGCGGCTCCGAGGTCGGTTGCGGGGCTGGCGGCATGCCCACCGACCACCAGGGCGGCGGGGCGGCCCGGCCCGAGCACCCACTCGGCGGCGTTGCCGTAGAGGTCGTGCAGCCCGAGAGGGCTGGCGGTGCGCCCGCCAATGGGTTGGAGGGTCCCGCGGGCGTTGGCCGCAAACCAGGCATGGGCCGCCAGCCCGTCCGGCATGGGATAGCGCGGGGCGGCAAAGGACGCCGCCGGGACGCTCAAGCCGCCGCGGGTGGCGTATTCCCATTCGGCCTCGGTCGGCAGACGCAGGTAGGCGGGGATGCCATCGACCCGCGGCAGACAGGGCCGGGGGCTGCCGTCACAGTCCGGAAGGTTGTCGGCGGCGGCGTTCAGCCACAGGGAGTAGCGGTCAGCCAGTTCCAGCGCCGCCCACCAGTCGCCGGTCTGCGGGGTTTGCCGCGCTGTCTGGGGCCGCGGGCAGGCGCCCCCCGCGGCCCCGGCGGTCAGGGCCTGGGCCTGCCATTGGCTGACCTCGTACTTGCCGAGCAACAGGTAGGGAGTGCCGTCGGTCCGGGTGAAGGGACCGGTGACCGGATAGCCGGCGTCCTGATTGGGGGTGACGACCACGCGGAACGCCATGGCGCCGCCGCAGGGCAGCGGCAGGATGACATCGTCCGGCTGGGGCCGCGGGTTATAGGTGGCCGCCGGCCAGGTCGGCGTCGGCGCTTCCGCGGCCGGGGCGAGCCCGGTGAACAGGAGGCTGATCAGCAGGACGGCCCAGGGCCAGCGGGGGATGGAAAGCCGTTGCATCATGTGGTTAGTTTACCACGCTGGGGTCACCCGTTGCGCCGCGGCAGGCAACCGTCGGCCATTCCAACGGTGGGCAGCATCGCGCGGCCTCTGGTGGATGCGGCGCGCGCGACCGATCTACGGGTCCCTGACACCGAGTGGCGCGCCTTATCCACCCTACAACGGAGCCGGTTTCGTCGGGTGGATCAGCGCAGTGCATCCACTGTCAGCCGCTTGGGATCGGCTGCGCCGCGCCGGGGTTCAATAGGCCCGCGGCTCAAACCCGGCGGGGACCTCCAGGGTGAAGACCTGATCGTGAATGCGCGCGACATAGAACCCCTCCCGCAGGACCCGCTCGCGCAACGTCGGTGTCAGATCCACCGCGGCCAGGATGCCGTAGAGCCGTTTCTCCCGATGCGCGGGGAAAAAGTCGCGGAACCGGTGCAGCAGGCTGTGCAACTGGGTGATCGCCTCTTCGCGCAGGTGGCTCTTGACCTCGACCAGATAGGCGGCGTTGACGGCGCCGTTGGCGTAGGCAAGAACATCGATCTCCAGGTGTTGTCCGTCTTTGACGGCGCGCACGCTGGGACTGATGACCTCCATGCCGAAGCGCTTGCGCAGCAGCCGTTCCATGGAGGGTAAGGCCAGCCCCTCGGTGAAGCTGCCGAATTTCTCGCCCAGGCCGCCGATCTGTTTGCCCAGCTCCCTGATCTGGCGATCGGTCTCGCGCCGCTCGCGGGCAAGCTCCTGAAATTGTAGGTCGGTTTCCTGAAACCGGCGGCCGGTTTCCTGAAACTGGCGGCCGGTTTCCTGGAACTGGCGATCGGTTTCCTGAAACCGGCGGTCAGTCTCCTGAAACATCCGCTCGGTCTCTCGTTGCATCCGCTCGGTCTCTCGTTGCGCTGCGGTCAGTTCGCGCAACAAGGCCCAGACGTCGTCGGCGGTCGTGGCCATGGGTTGCTCCTTCCGGTCGTGGCGATGGCGGGAGTATAGCGCCAACGCCGGGTTTCGCTCTCACTCGACCCAGGCTGATGGTGGATGCGTTGCGCTTATCCACCCGAAACCGGCCCCGTAGTGGATAAGGCGCGCCGCTCGGTGTCAGGGACCCGGCACATCGATTGCGCGCCGCATCCACCAGGGGTCGCGCGATGCCGCCTTGATCGTCATCCCGGCCAGTGTCATGCGTAGTCAGGGCTTCCAGCCCTGACGGTGTCAGGCCAGGATGGCCTGACTACGCATCCGGCGAGTCCAAGTGGCCGGAATTTTGATCGAGGCCCGCGATGCCGCCCAAATCTGGAATTACCGGCTGCCCCGAGATCGCAATGCACCTCGCGCATAGAAATTGTACTATCGCAAAACCCAAGTTCTTGTAAGGAGAACGCAAGATGTTGCCGGCGCTCCGCTGTCGATTCACCTTGGTCATCGCGTTGGTTTGGGCGGCTCAACCGCTATTGGCGCTGCCCCCGGCCGCCCCCGGCGGCGGAGACTTGCGTTGGCAGGTTGGGTACGACGCGCAAGGGCGGACCGCCGCCCTCACCGACCCGGCGGGACGGGTGACCCGGTTGACCTATGAACAGGATGGGCAGCAACGGGTGCGCCGGCTGGTGATGACCGGTCCGGACGGCACGGTCGTGACCCGCGACCTGGATGAACGCGGCCGGCTGGTGGAGATGCGTGACGGCGCCGGGAGCCTGGCCTACGGCTACGATGACCTGGGGCGGTTGAACCGGGTGGAGCGGGAGGGCGCACCCGCGCTCCACTACACCCACGATACGGCTGACCGGATCAAGACGCTGCGTGTCGGCGACGCCTTCCACATCGGCTATACCTATGACTTCCGCGGCCGCCTGGAGTCCATCGACACCCCCGCCGGCCCCATTCGCTACGCCTATCTCGCCGCCGAGGGTCAGGTGGTCCGGGATCTGCCGAACGGTCTGACGACGGTGTGGCGCTATGCCCCGGATGGGACCCTGGAAACGCTCTCTCATCTCCTGCGAACCGATCCCCAGGGGAGGCGGGGCACGGTTCTCTGCGAGTACACCTACAGCTACTGGCCAGACGGGCTGATTGCGGCGGTGGTCGAGCGCACCAGGACCGGCGACATCCGGCGCAGCTACCAATACGATCAGCTTGGCCGACTGGAGCGCGCCCAGGGCCTGCCGCGCCCGCAATATGTCTATGGTTACGACACGGTGGGCAATCGTACCCAGACCCTGTCGACCGTGCAGGCCCGGCGCCGGTTCGGCTATGACTGGGCCGGGCGTCTCACCGCGACAGCGGGGGCGGCAACGGCCCATGATGCGGCGGGCAACCTGACCGCCCTGACCCTCGGCGGCAAGACCTGGACCTACGGCTTCGACAGCGTGAATCGGCTGGTGAGCGTCAGCGGTTCCAAGGCGCGCTACCGCTATGACGGGGACGGCAACCTGATCGAGCGCACGGTCGACGGGCAGCGCCTGACCTTTGTTCCGGACCCCTTGTCGGATGCGTGGCGGCCCTTGGTGACGACGGATGCGGCGGGCGAGCGCACCTTCACCCTTTGGGACGGGGGCACGCCATTGCTGGTGATGCGCCAGGGGCAACCGGAATATCTACTCCATGACCACCTGGGCTCGGTGCGGCTGATCGCCGATCGCCGCGGCCAGGTGATGCGGCGGATCGAGTACGAGCCCTTCGGCGTGATGGAAGACGCCGCGGCGGCCAAGGACTTCGCGCCGCGGTTTGCCGGATTGTTCTGGGACCCGGCCGGCGAGGTCTATCTGACGCGGGCACGGGCTTACGCGCCGGCACTGGGGCGCTTTCTGCAGGTCGATCCGCGGCACCGGGTGCCTACCGGGGCGCAGGAGGACTTGGGTCTGTACGCGTACTGTGGGAGTGATCCGCAGAATTTCGTCGATGCGACTGGCGCCACGCGGACAGCGGCGGAGCAGCGTACCGAGATGCGCGACCGGACATCGGAGATGACCCGCAAGCAGCGGGAGATGCAGGAGGCAATGCGCTTCCAACAGATGGAAATGCGCGATCGGCAGCGCGCGATGCTCGACCGGATACGCGAGCAGTCACGGGGCGTTGCAACGCGACAGTGGCAGGGAGCGGTGACGTTCAGAGATGACTTGCGCTACGTTCAACCACGCGTCACCCTGGTGATGGCGGCGAATCTGTTCGAGCTGGGCAGCATTCCGTTCGGGGGCGCCCTCCTCTCTTTTATTGGAGGCGCTGTCGGGGCGATCGCCGACAGGACAATAGAAGACATCTTTACGCGAACTGGAGATAACGGGCTAAAGAGTGGCCTGGAAAGACCACGATCAATCGTTGAGGACGTTTCTAATGACATCAGTATGGCATTGCTGAGTCGTGATTTAGGGAAGCTGCTTTTGAATATGCGAAGTGAACAGTACTTGATCGGGCGGGCGGGAGACTGGATCGAGAAAAAATTTGATGTTGAGGGGAATCCGTACACACTCAAACTCCAACGCGATCGGTACCGGGTGCCATGGGATGAGACGGTAGAGATCTTTGGTACTTGGTCGCGCGATGAAATAAGCAGTCGCGTTGGAGAAAACGCTTTCTCCGCTGGCACAGGGCTTCTTAACGCGACCGGTCGCTTTTTTAGACGCGCCGCTGGTCAGGGTTTGAACTTCGTCGGAGAATCATCCAACTGGATCGGCGAGAACCGAAGCGGCGGGGCGCTCGCCAAAGATTGGCAGAAGGATGCACTCGGCCGATTACCCTTAGGCGAGACGACAGTCGGTGTGACAGGCAAGGCCGGCGTCAATGATCGAAATGTCCGGTGGGACGAAGCCGCCAAATGGCACGATGTTCAGGATTACGTGAACTGGCACGCGCCTGGCAAAGGCATTGAGGTCAAGGTTCCCTGGGGTAATGGGGAATACAGGTATTTCATGTCCAGGGGCCGCGATTCGTCCGCGCATGACCGCGAAGTCGGGCGGCTGGCGCTGGACAAGCGATTGCCGTTTCCAATGACCGACAAGCCAAGCACCGCTCATCCGGTGGATTTGGCCGAGATCAAGGCGCGGTTTCCGGTCGTCGGCACGCCATCGTTTCAAGGACCAACAAGTGTTGGCGGGGTTTATCTCGGTGGAAGCGGACAAGCCCTCGACGGTGTCGGCTTGCTCGACGGCATCACCCTCGATGCCAACAATAACCTGATCTTACTAAACCAGGGTGGTCAGCAACTGAGTCTGCCGCCGCTGCGGCTGGACGATGTGGTGACGATCTTCCGCTCGGTCTATCTTCATGGGGAGGCGCCGTCGGTGAGTATCGACCCCAATCCGGATGACCCGAAGGGATCGGCCATGATCATCCGCCATGGTCAGGCCACCGCGCAGACCTATGTGGGTTGGGTGCTGTTTCAGGCTGACCGCCTGATGAAGGGCTATACCCTGGGTGCCGATAACGACACGGGCAAGACGCTCAAGTCCGGCGTACCCGGTTTCGGCAAGGTCCTGGATACGCTCTACTTCGGCGGCGGGATGCCCAGCAAGGGCCAGCAGGAGGGACATTGGGAGCGCTTCTGGATCGTCCCCGCACAGACCAACCGCCTCGGCGGCGAGCGGCAGACGCTGACCCTGTTCGACGTGCCGCTCAAGGTCAAGACCCAGTCCATGAAATGGGAGAACGGCAAGCTGGTGGATGACACCAGCGGCCGGTCGTCGCCCGGCGCGACCGCCTTCACGGATTGGTTCAGCACGCATTACGAGGCGATTGCCGCCGAGCGGCTGCTCCTGCCGCCCCCCGAGTCCGGACTGACAAAGCCGGTGCCGGTGTTCGCCGAACTGCGGCGGATTGCGCTGATCACCGCCATCGCGGAACAGCTCCGCGACCAAGGGGTGCCCCTGCCGTTCTGGATGCGCGACTACCCGGTGACCCCGGTGCCCGTCGACCACCTGACCCCCGGACTGGAGTTGACGCGGTCGCGGGGGCGCGTCATGGCGCGGGTGTTTGGCGGGGTGAGTCTCGCGCCCGAGGACAGGTCGGTGCGTGACTTCCGGCCGGGCAGTGATCTGTCCGGATTGAGCGCGCCGCAACAGCAAGCCGCCCGCGCGGGTCTGGCGCGGGCAGCGCGGTTGGAGACCGCCGTTCGCGTCACGCTCGGATCGGTGGAACCGCTCCAGATCAGCCGGTTGAAAGAAGCCGACGGGAGCGCCCAGGCGGTTGCCCTGCCCGGCGCCCAGACCCTGGCGTTGGCACCAGGCCGGCTGGATGAGGTGGATCTGGCGGTTCCGATTGGCGACGGTCTCGTGGTTGAGCTGGTCCGCGGCTACCACTCGTTCTTCAACCCGGACGGGCCTTGGGGTAAGGGTTGGGCGTTCGATCTGCCGCGCCTGCAAGCGCTGCAGGTGCCGGTCGAGCGCAAGGGGAACTCGGTGTCCTTCCAGACCGCCTACGAGATGGTGACACCCCTCAACAGCCAATATGTCCGTTTCTCCCGGATCGAGCCGGTGGCGGCGCTCGACGGCGTCCAACTGATGGTGCCGGATCAACCCGTCACCGGGGAGCCGTCGCCGTTTTATGGGTTGACCAAGGCGCACCCCGCGTTCTACTCCGGGCCGACCCATGAACTGATCCGCAAGGACGGCGCGACCTGGCATTTCGATCTGACCGGAAACCTGGTGGCAATCCAGTCCGGTGGGGTGCGGGTGGACTACGAACGGGATGGAGACGGCCGTCTGTCACGGATCGTGGGCCACCTCGGTCAACGACCGCTGGCCACCATCGAACTGACCTATAACCCATCGGGCCAGATTGAAACGGCAACCGGCAGCGCCGCCGGGCAACCGGATCAGGTCACCCTTGTGACCTACAGGTATGACGCGAACGGTCGACTGTCCCAGGTGGAATCGCCGGCGGGGAGGCGCGGTTACCGCTATCAAGGGGCCTGGGTGGCGGCGGTGACCTTCGCGTCCGCTCCCGGCGCGCGGGACGTCGCGGACGACCCGGTGATTCACCACTTCGACTACGATGCGCGCGGCCGACTGCTGCGCGAAATCGCGGCAGACGGGACGGCGACTGACTATCGGGTCACCAGCGACGCGCACGGCAGTCGCCTCGCGGTGACCCCGGCGGGCCAGGCCGGCGGCGCCGAGACCGTCCGCTATGATGACGCCTTGCGCCCGATCGCGGCCAGCTATGCGGATGGAATGGGCGCTGCCTGGCACTATCCGGACGCGGGCGGGACGGTCCTGGAACTGGCGGGAACGGACGGCAGTGCCTTGGCCAAGGTCACGGAGTCCGCCGATCGGCGGCAACGCACCCTGGCCTTCGCGGACGGACTGGAGATTGCCAGTGAGCACGATGAAGCAGGCCGTTTGACCGCGCTCGCGGAGAACGGTCAGACCTTGATGGAGCAGTCGTGGACGGTCGACGGGCGGTTGCGGACCGCTGCCACCGACTTCCAGGCCGAACACTACGAGTACGATGCGGATGGACTGGTCTCACGGGTGGTCCGTACCCCACCCGGAGCGCCGGAAAACGCGAACGACTGGGAGGCCACCCGGTTCGACCCCTTCGGCAGACCGCTGGAGATCGCCGACCCGGATGGGCCGCGCCTGGCCCTGAACTACGACGACTCAGGTGAACTGAAGGAGGTCGTGACCCGGCAACGCGGACAGTCCTTTGGTGTTGTGATTGGGCGCGACGCGGCTGGTCGGGTCGAGCGCATCACGTCTCCCGCCGGCAGTCAGACCTACAGTTACGACGCGGATGGCGTGCTCGCGGCCGTGACCGAGGAGAAAACGGGTGCGACTGCCAGTGCCGAATGGAACGCCGGACTGTTGCGCCAGGTGACGCGGTTCGATGGGGGCAAGCTGTCCCTCAGCTATTTTGAGGATGCCGAGCGCGCCGGATTACTGCAATCCGTCACCACACCCAATCAGCTCACTCTCACCTATGACTACGATCAGGACGCCCGGTTGGTCGAGGTGAATGTCGGCAAGCGGTCCCGGCTGCGGTTCGACTACGATGATAGCGCTAGAATCAGCGGTTGGGGCTACCATCCTGCACCTTGAGGGCCGCACGAGACCGTCAGATTTGGAACAGCGCCACCGCCCCTCTGGTCCTGATCCCGCGCTTGCCGCATCATGCGCGGTTATCTTCCGCGGACTGGACTGGATCGATGACGGACATACGTCTCTACAACGCCGAGGGCCTGGAACACCAGCCGCTCGCGACCTTCACCGAGAAGGCGTACCTGGACTACTCCATGTACGTGATCCTCGACCGCGCCCTGCCCTACGTGGCGGACGGGCTCAAGCCGGTGCAGCGGCGTATCCTCTATGCCATGTCGGAGCTGGGACTCTCGGCGGCGGCCAAATTCAAGAAATCGGCGCGCACCGTGGGCGACGTGCTGGGCAAGTTCCATCCGCACGGGGATACCGCCTGCTACGAGGCCATGGTGCTGATGGCTCAGCCGTTCAGCTACCGTTACCCCTTGATCGACGGCCAGGGTAACTGGGGGTCGCCCGACAACCCCAAGTCGTTCGCCGCCATGCGCTACACCGAGTCGCGCCTGACACCCTACGCGGAGCTGCTGCTCGGTGAACTGGACCAGGGCACGGTCGACTGGCAGCCCAATTTCGACGGGACCCTCGATGAGCCGAAGCTGTTGCCGGCGCGCCTGCCCAATCTGCTGCTCAACGGCACCACCGGCATCGCGGTCGGCATGGCGACGGACATCCCCTCGCACAACCTGCGCGAGGTGGCGCGTGCCTGTATTCACCTGCTGGACCACCCGCAGGCCACGGTCGAGGACCTGTTCGTCCACTGTCCGGGACCGGACTTCGCGACCGCGGGCGAGATCATCACGCCCCCCGATGAACTGCTGAAGATCTACCAGACCGGCAACGGCAGCCTGCGCCAGCGCGCCGTCTATGAGGTCGAGCAGGGCGAGATCATCATCACCGCCCTGCCCTATCAGGTCTCCGGTGAGCGGCTGATGGAGCAGATCGCCGCGCAGTTCAACGCCAAGAAGCTGCCGATGATCGAGGACTTCCGCGACGAGTCGGATCATGAGTTCCCGACCCGCCTGGTGATTGTCCCGCGCTCCAACCGGGTCGACCTGGAGCGGCTGATGTCGCATCTCTTCGCCACCACCGACCTGGAGCGCAGTTACCGCGTCAACCTCAACATGATCGCCGGCGACGGCCGACCGCGGGTCATGAACCTCAAGGAGATTCTCGCCGAGTGGCTGACCTTCCGCACCGCCACGGTGCGGCGGCGGCTCGAACACCGGCTGGGCAAGGTCCTGGACCGCCTGCACCTGTTGGACGGCCTGCTGATCGCCTATCTCAACATCGATGAGGTGATCCGCATCATCCGCACCGAGGATGAGCCGAAACCGGTGCTGATCGCGCGCTTTGCCCTCAGCGACGCCCAGGCCGAGTACGTACTCAACACCCGGTTACGGCAACTGGCGCGACTGGAGGAGATGAAAATCCGCGGCGAGCAGGCCGAACTGGCCGCGGAACGCGATCACCTGCAGGCGCTGCTGGGCGACGCGACACTGCTCACCCGGCTGATCCGCGATGAGATCACCGCCGATGCCGAGAAATACGGCGATGCCCGCCGCTCGCCCCTGGTCGCCCGCGCCGCCGCGAGCGCACTCGACGAGACCGAGGTGACCCCAAGCGAGCCGGTAACCGTGGTCCTGTCCGAAAAGGGCTGGGTGCGCGCCGCCAAGGGGCACGAGGTCGACCCCGTCGGGCTGAGTTATCGCTCCGGTGATCAGTTTCTCGCGGCGGCCCGACTGCGCAGCAACCAGACGGCCGTCTTCCTCGACTCCACCGGCCGCAGCTATTCGCTGCCGGCCCACACGCTGCCGTCGGCGCGGGGTCAGGGCGAACCGCTCACCGGACGGTTGGATCCGCCCAAGGGGGCCAGCTTCGTCGCCGTGCTGGGCGAGTCCGCCGCGACTCAACTGCTGCTCGCCAGCGATGCCGGTTACGGGTTCATCGTGCGTATGGAAGAACTCTACGCCAAGGGCAAGGCCGGCAAAGCCGTGCTGACGCTGCCCGCGGGCGCCCTGGTGCTGCCGCCGCTGCCGCTGCCGCTGCCCGACCTGGCGGGCGCGCGGCTGGCCGCCGTCAGCCAGAGCGGTCACCTGCTGGTCTTTCCGGTGACCGACCTGCCCGAGATGCCGCGCGGCAAAGGCAATAAAATCATCAGTCTCCCCGCCGCCAAGGGCGCCGAGACGCAGGATCGGGTGGCCGCGCTCGCGGTAGTCCGCGCCGGCGGCAGCCTGGTCATCCTCTCCGGCAAGCGCACCTTCACCCTCAAACCGGCCGATCTGGATGTGTATCAGGGCGAACGCGGCCGCCGCGGCAAGCCGCTGCCGCGGGGGTTCCAGCGGGTGGAGGGGCTGCAGACGGAGTAACGCAGTGAAAAATCTGCTACGCTAACGGGGATTCCAGGCATTGCTGCTAGGCCCCATATGGGTTTTCATCCGCGGGACGATAGTCCACAGGAGGACTTATGGCGCTGAAGTCGGTCGACAGCCCCGAACCGCGGGGACCGTTTGAAAGCAACAAGGAGGCAGCGGCGCTGCAGCCGCGCGAGGTGATCGGCGGCACCACGGGGGCGGCCGACGCGACTCCCGCTCGGGCCTCGACGCGCTTCCTGGTGCGCGGCACTCGCAACGCGCCCTTGCGCAACCCTTCGTCGGTCTTGGAGAGTATCCTGACCGACGTCGATCGCAGGAAGCAGATCATCGAGACCGAACTCACGCCGTGGCGGATGATCTGCGCGCTCGAAATCACCAGCCAGAGCGGCTTCAACTACCTCGGCACCGGTTGGTTCGCAGCGCCGCGCACGGTCATCACGGCGGGCCACTGCGTGTTCGATCCCGTCGAGCTCGGCGGCTGGGCGAAGTCGATCAAAGTCATTCCCGGCCGCGACGACGACGAGGAGCCCTTCGGGTCGGCGACATCGTCGAGGTTCTCAACCACCGACATGTGGCTCGCCTCGCAGGATCCTGACTTCGACTACGCGGCGATCCGCCTCGATACAGACCTTGGATCCGAGGTCGGCACCTTCGGTATCGCCGTGCTGCCCGACGCCGAGATCACCAATCGCCTGGTGAACATCAGTGGCTACCCCGTCAGTCCGGGAAACGGCCGGCAGCAGTACTTCCACGCGAACCGCGTGAAGGCCGTCACCGAGCGCCGCGTGTTCTACGACGTCGACACGATCGGCGGGCAGAGCGGTTCCCCGGTGTGGGCGTACCTTGACGATCACTCGGACGTGCCGACCGTGGTGGCGATCCATGCCTACGGCATCGGCGGGGCGCCGGCCAACCTCCAGGTCGTCGCCAATTCGGGTCCGCGCATCCTGCCCGACGTCTTGGACGTGCTCAAGGATTGGATCGCGACAGGTAATCCGTAACTTGAGCCGGGCGCTGCGTTGCGGCCGCGTCCTGGACGCCGCGGGCAACGGTGTGACCGGGGCGCGTGTATCAGTCGTTTGGGGCACAGCGCCGACGCCCGAGATCGGTCGGCGCACCGGTGACGACGGGGCGTTTCAGGTTGGGCTGCCGCCGGGGCTGTTCCGCCTGCAGGCGGTCACCGATTCGGGCTCCACCGGCGAAGTGGAAGTCGAAGGCGGCGAGGGACGCGACATCCTGATTCGGATCGAAGCGTCGCCTGGGCGCGGCGGGTGACAGATGAACATGTGGCACTTACGCGGTGTCCTCCCGGTCGCACTGGCGACCGGGACGGCGTGGATCTTCAACGACCCGGATTTCGGGACGACGCTGGACTTGGCGTCGAGCTTCGCGTGGGCTTCGGCATGACGACGTTCGGTGGCGGCATCCGGAATCTGACACCGACGTTGGTTGCCACCCGGATGAATGTGAAGATTCTCAAGTGACCGGAGCAAGAGGAGCACTTGTATGTCAACCTGGACACCCAGCGGTCCCTGGACAATGCGGTTCAGGAAAGCACTGGACGACGCATTCGATGAGGGGTCCTTCACGCTGCTTCTCGCCGACTATTTCGACTTGGCGTTCGCAAAGGTCTCAGCACCTGGCTTCGGCAAGGAGTTCGCGAACCGCCTGAATGAGGTGATGGAAAAAGCGCGCATGGAGGACTGGCTGCTCGACCTCGTGGTGGCGGCCCGCGAACGCCGCCCCAAGAACGCTGGGCTTGCCTCCATCGCCCAAGACCTTGGACTCACTATCGCGGGTCCGCGGCTGATCAATACGACGGGCAAGTCGCTTGAGGACATCGTCCGGGACAATGCGAAATTCATTAACCCCGCGGTCTTCACCGAGCGCCTGCCGCAGCTCGAGGGGCAGGTGTGCTGGATCGACATCCCGGGCGGCGGCGGTACCGGATTCCTCGTCGGTGCCGACCTCGTCCTGACCAACAATCACGTCGTCCAGCGCATTCGCAACGGCGATGCGCGGGCGCAAGACGTCACTTGCCGGTTCGACTACCGTCAGGCGCTCGACGGGTCGGTGCCGACGAGGACGCCGGTGGCGGTCCGCCTGGCGACCGACTGGCTGGTGGACTCAAAGCCGCCGAGCATTTTCGACTGGGACCCGGACCTCGGCGAAGCGGATGAAGAGGACAGCGACTATGCGCTCATTCGCCTGGAGGAGGCGATCGGCGACCTGCCCGTCGGCGGAGACACGGTCGATGCGCTGGCGCAGCCCCGCGGTTTTGTCGACACGGCCGGCGATGTCCCCGCACTGACCACCGGCAACCAGGTGTTTTTGCTGCAGCACCCGAGAGGCGAGCCGCTGCAGCTCACCGTCGGCACCATCGTCGCCTTCAATCAAGCGGGCACCCGCGTGCGCTACGACGCGAACAGCAAGGACGGCTCGTCGGGCTCGCCGGTGTTCGACGCGGATCTCAAGCTCGTAGCGCTGCACCACGCGCGCGACCCGGCGGAGCCGCCGCAATGGAATCAGGCGATCCCGTTCGCGGTGGTCAAGAAGGTCTGGAAGTTTTCTTAGCGCGAGGCTGCTGGAATCATGAACCTCACCAACCCGCAGATCGACGAGCTCGCGGACGAGCTGGACCAGCACTCCGACGATGGTCGGCTCCAACTGATGGCCACTGACCTAGGGGTCAACTGGGCGAACCTGACCAACGGCATCACGCCGTTCCGGGAGCGTGCCGCCACGCTGATCCGATACCTGAACGGACAACTGCCGCCGCGTGACGCGGAGCTGATCGAGATGGTGCGCACGCGCGGCAATGCCCGCCTGCAAGCCGTCGCGGCGCGGCTGCTGGCGCCCACCTACTACTCGCCGACCGGCGACGCGCACGATGCGATCGTCCTCGGCCGCACGGCCTTCATCGCGCGCCCCGACCTGCGCGCGCGGATCCACGAGTTCACGACCGGCGCGAACAATTACACGACACGCATGCTGGTCGTGCGGGGCGGCACGCCCGGTGGCAAGTCGTACACATGGGAGTATCTCAAGCACCTCGCGTTCGCGACTGTCGGTGCGCAACCGTTTCGCCACCGCCTCAAGGGTAAGGGAGAGGCGTACCTGCCTCGCCACCTGTTCGAGGACGTGTTCCGTCTGCTCGACCTCGACGTGTCGGCGTTGCCGCCGCTGACCGACGACCCGCAGCTCGCCAGGCTCGACGCGCTGTTGGCCACATTCAAGGGGAAGATCGTCGGGCTTGGACGACGCTCCTGGCTCGTGATCGACGACCTCAACGAGCCGACGGTGACGCCTGCGGTGCGCGAGGCGGCCTTCGCCATGGCGCAGGCCGCAGAGGAGCTCAAGCCACAGCGGCTGTGGATCGCGCTGCTCGGCTACAACGACTTGATCGCGGACCCCGACCTCCGCCATATTTTGCAGGACGACGCCGAGTATCCGACCGCGTGGTTCGTGGCGCAGCACCTGCAAGCGCTGTCGAGCTCTGGCCCGAACCCCCTCAAGGGGAACCGCGCCATGGAGATCGCCGACCTGCTGTTCCAGAAATACCAGACACTCGACAAGGCCGCTATGATCGAACTGACGGCCAGGGTCGAACAGTTGGGCGAGAAGCTGCGCAACGGGCTGCAGCCATGACCCACGCGCAAGCCCCCCAAGCGAAACTCACGCTCGATGACCTCGAGCGTTTCCTTGCAGAGCCCACCATGGAAGAGACGCTGTTGCCCTACTGCGACGCGGCGGCAGTGCTCGCGGCCTTCGATCCGCTTGCGCTCCAGCCCGTCGGCGGCGACGCCAAGATGCCCGCGAACTTGCTGGAGTGGCTGCGACCGCGCTGCGAAATAGCGACGGACTCGGTCGAGACAAGCCGTTGGGCGCTGTCGTTCTCCGAGCGGCGCAAGGCCCTGCGTCGTTTGGGGACGCGCGAGCGGATGAAGGCGGCGCTCGCAGCCAATCGCAGGGACGACGACAGCGCGCTGCAGCGCGCGTTCGAGCGCGTGCTCCAACCGGAGCCCATCGCGCTCGAAACGCTCTCGCGCGATGAACTCGCCTCGCTGCATACAGTGCATGGCTGGCTCGTGGATATCCTCGACGGACTGCCGGACCCGGCGGCGATCGACAAGATGCTCAGTCGAAAAGACCTGCTCGCGCCGATGCACCGCCTGACGGCCACGGGCGTCGTCGGGCGCGAACCGGAGCTTGCCCGCCTTGATCGCTTCGTGGATGGACCACCGCCGGTCGCTCCGCTTTTCGTGTACGGTCCCGGCGGCGTCGGAAAGTCAACCTTGCTGGCCCGGTTCATCCTGGACCAGGTCGAGAAGAAGAATCTGCCGGTCGCCTACCTCGACATCGACCGGCCGACGATCCGGCCCGAGTACCCGGGAACGCTGTTGCTCGATGCGCTGCGCCAACTGCAGCCACAGCTCGACGCGCCCATGTCGGACGTTGAGAGCGTGGCCAAGGAACTTGAGTACGCACAGCAGCGCCACGACTCGGTGCGCCACTTCGAGTCGTTTTCCGGGGACGAGTGGACCACACAGATCTTCCCACGCAAGCTCACCCAGTGGGCAAAGGGACGCACCGTCCTGATCGTGGTCGACACCTTCGAAGAGGTGCAGTTCCTTGGGCGCGATGTCACCGAGTCGTTCCTTGGGTTATCTTTCGAGTTGCAAAGGCTGGCGCCGGTCGCGAGGGTCGTGCTCTCGGGGCGCACTCTGCCCAGCGAGTATATCGCCCGAGCGTTCCCGCAGGTGTTGCAACAAGCAGGCGGATCGCTGGACGATCCAATGCCCCTCGAGTTGATCCCCGAACCGCAGCGCCCGGTCACCCTGGACGTTCTCGACGCCGTATCTGCCCGCCGGCTGCTGCGCACCTGCGTCATGGCTGAAGGGATCCCCGCGCTTTCGGAACGCGACCTCGACGATATCATCCGCGTCGTGAGCCGCAACCCGATGTGCCTGAAGCTGGCCGCACGCCTGCTCCGCGACGAGGGTGTCGCGGCGCTCGGCGGGGACCGCACGGCGCTGCTGACGAAGCTGCGTGCCGAAAAGATCCAGGCCCTGCTGTACGGGCGCATCCTATATCACCTGCACGGCGAAGACGTGCGGAAAGTCGCGTATCCAGGGCTAGTGGTGCGCAGGGTCAACCCGGACGTCTTGGAGAAGGTCCTCGCCGGGCCCTGCGGCTTGACGTTCACAGACGGGCGCACGCCGTCCATGATCGTACGCGACCTTGCCCGAGAGGCCGCGCTCGTCGAGGTCGATCCAGCCGATGGCAGCCTGCGTCATCGTCCGGACGTGCGCCGTACCATGCTGGCGGATCTCACCGACTACGTCGATGCGTCGGTGGTCGAGAGCATCGACAAGAGCGCCGTCGCGTACTACGAGACCCAGGACGGGCCAATTGCCCGCGCCGAGGAAATCTACCACCGGCTCCGCCTGCGGCAACCGCCCGCGACGATAGTCCCGCGCTGGACCGATGCGGCTGGCCCAAGGCTCAAAGGCGCTCTCGACGAGCTCGCAGCCGAGCAGAGGCTGTGGCTGGCGGAGCGCCTGGGGGTGACACTCGACGAAAGCGTGCGGCAGTCCGCGGACCAGGCGGCGTGGGAAGCGCAGGTCGCGCGGTCGGCCGATCGATACCTGCAGGGCCAAGCGCCCGAGAAAGCGCTGAAGGTGCTGCAGGAGCGGTCTGCTCGGCTGCCGAGGAGCGCCCTTTTCGGCATCGAAGCGGAGGCGTACCGGTTCCTGGGGCAGGCCGACAATGCCTTGGCCGTGGCGCGGCGCGGTATCGAGTCGGCCACCGCCGCGGGCGCGATCGACATGGCGCTCGAGTTGCTGCTCCGCATGGTGGTGATCGACGAGGGACGCGAAAACCTCCAAGGTGCCGAGCAGACGCTGAAGGAAGCCATGGCAGTGGCGGAACACAGCGGCAATCGCCTGCTTCGTTTCCGCGTGGCAGTTACCAGGCTCCGGCTTCATCGCCAACTGCACCCGGATTCGCGTGCCGATCGTGCGAAGCTTCGCCGCGAGGCACTCGCGATGCTCGACGACGAGATGCTCCGCAAGCTGCGCGACCAACCCGTACTGCTGCGTGAGGCGGCCGCAGAGCTCGCCAAGGACGAGCCGCGCCTCGCCGCCGCGGCGATTGAGACGCTGGGCATCGAGGTCTCCTCCGACTCGCAGGCCGAGTCGTTCGGGCGCGCGCTGGCCGACGCGGCAAGCAATATGAGGGTGCCGCGTGGGAAGCGGCTCGACGGCGTGCTGCGCGAGGTCATGGACTCAAACTTCGATGCAGCCGTGGTTCGAAAATTGGCGACTGAGGTTCTCACAGGCCGCGACACACGCCAACTCGGCACCGAGTTGCTGAACACCGAGGCGGGTCATGCGGCGCTGCGCGGGTTCCGCGACTACTTCCGTGCCGGCGTCGCCGACTCGCTGTCGAGCACTGCATCGAAGCTGCTCTCGAAGTGATCGCGGGGCAAGCGGACGCCGGTCTACTGACGGTATGTCCTCACTCGACTCCGGCGGCGTTGCGGAGAGCGGCGGACCTGCTGATGCGGCACCGGGTGAGCGAGCAGACGGTCTTTGCGCGCGTCAGTGACGGCTTGGCGCGGCCACGTACCTGACAAGCGCCGGGAACGCATCGGGCGCCTGAAGGCCGAGAATCACGGGGTCGGGCAGCACTACCACATTGAGATCATTGCGGATGCCACCCTGGGACGGTCAACCCGCCCCGGTGAGTTCCACCGCCTTCACCACGCGCGGCACCAGCCGCCCATTGGCTGTCGGCACCATCCGCACCACCTGGCGGCTGTGCTCCGGTCCGAAGCTCACATGGATCGGCTGGTCGGCGCCATAGAAATAGAGGCGGTCGAAGGGGGTGTTCTGGGCCAGCCAGCGGGCGACCTCGGCCATGTCCTCGTATTCCACGAGAAAATCCACCGCGGCGCCCTGACGCGAACAGATGGGTTTGCCCAGGCGGTTGTGCTCGTGGGCGGCGTGCTGATCGAGCCGGGGATCGATGCGGCCGGTGATTTCACGGGCCAGTTCCGGCGAGCAGAAGCCGTAGGTCAAACGGATCATGCCGAACCAGTCGATGACCGGGTCGAGCACCTGCTCGGCCAAATCCTGCAAGGCGTCGAAGCTCTCCATCCGGCGCGGGAGATTGGGCAGCCCGGTGCGGCTTTGGGTCTCGCCGCATTCGATCAATTGACGGAAGGTCAGGAAGCGCCCGCACGGCGCATCCAGGTCCGGCGCGGTGTCCGGTCGGCGC
>Ga0247835_1002462_pt1 | contig 19509 bp, 23 predicted proteins | sample LaCtaG_3_FD_189912 | JGI IMG/M metagenome (GOLD analysis project Ga0247835, IMG submission 189912) | Freshwater microbial communities from meromictic Lake La Cruz, Castile-La Mancha, Spain - LaCruzMarch2015_13.5m | ecosystem: Environmental > Aquatic > Freshwater > Lake | place: Spain: Castile-La... | reverse complement strand
TTTTATGAATTAGATTGCGAGCAAGAGCAATCAGCATATAAGATAGATCACGATAAATTTCTTTTTTGGTTTTTGTGTAAAAAGAGAGAAAATAGAGAGAGAGAGAGAGAGGGGAGATAAAAGAAATGGGTGTGGTTTTTGTAAAAGTTAATTGATTTAACTTCCTCACACTTGAGATGGAACCAAATTTAGAAAAAATCAGTATCTATAGTAGCATTGCGATATTTTTGTGCCAGTTTTAGAAATTTTCCTTCATAATTTTTTTCTAGAAACAAGTAAATAAACTCTGCTATACTAGCAACTGAAAATAGCCAAATGATTATACATTTATATTTCTTAACCATGAAAATTAAAATACGGCTCTTTTCTGTCCTAGGAGGATCTGAAGACATATTTTTCTCTATTTCGTCTAAAATCATTTTGCTGGTTGGATACAATGAAAAATTTGTTTGCTAAAGTGCTGGGCAGCCTTCTCAGATCTGTTTGAGCTTCTTGAATTTATCACTTTTAAATAATGTTTTTGTGCATCTAGGGCAATTATTACCATATTTATTAATAAGGCATGAATTGAAAGGTAGACTGTGTATACCACAAGAGAAAATCCAGCGTTTTGAGTCAAACCGGCTTAATGCTTTTTTCTTCCTAACCACAGTAAATAGTTCATGCTTTTTTGATGCAATGCTTGTAAAATGGTGCCTGACCTCCACACCATCAAATAAACAATTTTTATACTCAGAAAACTTGAGCCTATTTTTGATTGCTTTTTTCCCAAGACCTTTGCAAACTTTTTTCTCTATGAGATCTGCTTTGTTTTTCTTTTTGAGAAGTAATGCATAACTTTTACTTCTCAGACCTACAAATTCCAAACAATCAGACACTCCACAAAGTTCATCTTTCCAATATCCCAATTCATTTTGATTTGACTTGTTGTGTAGATAGTGTTCTTCTGGATAATTTGAAAAGTCCATATAATCAAACATCTTTTCTTTGTATGATTTTGTGTTTTTGACCAGAAGACATAAAGAATCTGCAAAGCATTGAGTTTTAATGAATAAAAATTTATGCAAAGCACCTAATTTAATAAATAAAAATTTAGTTAAAAGATAATTACCTGTGTCAGAAAAAAGTAGTTCGATGTTTTCTTTACCGCAATTTTTCAACATTTTGTTGTAGTAGAAGTCATACATAAAGTGTTTGCTGTACTCCAGTATAGTAAAACCTACAGCATATGGTTTGTTGTGCACAATTTCAGGTAGAAAATGTGAGGTAATAACTATATTTTCACCAATAATACTCTGATTTTTGAAAGTGTGTTTTGATGCTGCCTTTAAAAGGCTTTTTTCATTTGTGTGTAGTTTAACTGAAATATATTCTCTAATATTACTTATGGTAGTTCCATAACATGAATTGGCAAGTTTTTTAGATTGGTTTTTTTCAAACACAGTGGTAGCTTTTTTTCTTTGATCTGTGCACTTTCTAATAAAATCTTTTAGAAATGCTTTTTGCTCAAACTTCATTATTTTATGTATTTTTAGTATTTCTAAACCAAGATCTGTGTACAACTTCAAATTTTTTATGTGTATTACATAATTAGATTTGTTGAAAAGGGTTGCAAAAAGTTTGGATGATTTATAATTGTTGTTGCCATGAACTCTTAAATGCTCTTTTTTAGAGAATTTGGATAGATTATTAAAGCATATGCTAAATCTTTCAGGGGCTAACGGATAATCATTGTGCAGGTAATGTAATTTCTTGGGATACTTTAAATCAACTTCTAATATATAACCAATTTCTCCATTTAGATCCACTGTGGAGGGGTTAAATGACCGGATTTCTTCTTCAGACAACCACTCATAATTTTTGTAAGGCATCAGTCCCTGTTGCGCGAGCCCATAAAGATTCTAAAAACAAGCAATGAAAATCAGTGCTAATAACAAAGATAATTTCGGTGATAAAGAAATATTGTAGTTTTTTAAAATTGAATTTACTTACATTTGCATCTATATACTGAATTGACATGTCATTCTCAGCTGCTTCTGACAATATTTCTCCTGAAGATTTGCCAATTTTTGCATGTCTGGTATTTATAAATGAAAGACCTCCTCTAATACCCTTTTCTATATAATTAACCATTTCTATATCTGTTGGCAGTTCAATACAACATTCTGTAACTTTTAGCATAGAATCCCATGCATAACCAGGCAAGCTGACATAGTGTGCTGGATCCAGACCACTAAAATCCATCATTGTTGCACGGAACTTTGTGAAAATTTCACTTAGAACCAGATTATCTATTCTGCAATACAATTCACAATACTCTTTAAGATTTTTTATTTTGAATTGTTTCCAAACTTTTTGAGCGAATGCATGATCTTCAGGTGAAATTTTTTCTTCAGAGAGTGAGCTATAGAAATCTTCTATGGCCGGCAGTTCTAAAGTTTTCTCCATCAAATAGAGCGATGTGCTGTAAATTTGATTAATTAGAAAAGTTATTGACAGTATTGTTGAAACAGGTTTAAAGGATTGATTCTGCAAAGCAAACAAATATTTTATTTTACATAATTAGACCTGAACCTGACCTGTCCCTTAACCATAAAAAATTTTCTAAATTTCAATCATTTGCAATTGGTTTTCTGACAGGTTTTGTATAAATAGACAGCAAGATAGATATTTGTCACCATTCCATAAAAGATCTCAACCAAAAAAGTACAAATATAAAATGTCTGCAGTCAACTACATTGAAGTCGAAACAACCGAGCTTGCAGCAACCATGCCAGAGCTCCACTGCCCAATGGCATCCGCATTCCATATCTTCTCGTCAGAGGACGTTCTTCTAGAGCCTTGGGAGAAGAGGTTCATTCAGACAGGGCTTTCCATAAGAATACCACATAACTTTTATGGTCAAATTGTTGGGAGGCAGACGATGATGGCCATCGGAGTAGATGTGGCTTGCTCCGTGCTAGAGCCAAGACACCAGCACAAGTTGAAAGTATTCCTAGCCAACAACACCGGGCACGAGCTTCCAATTATGGTCGGAGACAAAATTGCAGCTTTATTGGTCATGCCGTGTGACCAGCTGGTGATGAGGAGTTACTTACAGGATGAAGAAAACCCAAGACCCCTCGATCTATCAAGAATATAAAAAGGTAAACTCACCAATATTCATAGCAGAAGTGCCCTTTTTTAAGGACCATTTGAAATTTGTCATTGTCAAAATATCCTTCTGATTTAACAAGATCTGATTGTTTTATAATTGGATAGTCATGATTAGAATCATATAATTCTTGGGCTAATTGGCCTAAAGATGCTTGTAGAAATGCAATACTATCCAACATCATAAAAGAATTAAACTTAATGACTCTAAAATTTTCCATGTTATAAGGTAAAATATAGATGTTTTTCAGCTTTTTATTTGCTAGAGACTTTACAATTATATGAAAATCATATTTAGCCCCATTATGCATGAAAATTTTCAACACGTTTTGTCTTTTTCTTTTCAGATTGCATGAATTGTGGGCTGCCCCCACGAAAAAACCTGTTGAGTGGTCATGGTCTCTAACTTTCGGATCAGCCTCTGTAAAATCTTGTTCACAAATGTAACAACTTTCAGATATCTCAAAATAAATTGTTTCCTCCTCATTCATTTTTTCCATCGCAAGGCTTTTTGTTAGATAATCTTTTATCCATAAAGTTTCTTGGTTTAATAAATCAGAAATAAAAACATCTCCTGCATTATCTCCGGAATATGTTTTGCTATACATAATTTCATTTTCTTGGTTGATTATTAAAAAGCTAAAACAAACAGGTTTCTGCTCATTTTCAAATCTGGTATAGCTGCTATCACATTTACATCGAACCGTTGCACAGTTTTCGCATTTTTGGTCTGTTTTCACAAGCACACACTCAAAATCTAAATAACCAATTAGCCTCTGCGGAAACTTGTTTTCATGTTTTCTAAAAAATATTTTGTTGTTAGTATTGTCAGGCACTTTTTCTATTCTTGCCTTATGATAGGTGCAGAGATCAGTATGTTTATCTCTAGACGCTTTCACTGAAAATTTATTAAAACAATTTGGGCAGAAAAAGGCTCTTTCATAAGACATTTTTTTATTTTCTGTTTTATAGCTTTTAAGCAAAAATCTGTCCAGATTTCTTATCAACAAATAATGTGAGATAGCTTTGTGCCCGCTCTCAGAATGCACTAGTAACAGATTAACTGTTATTTGACCTTCACCAATACCACATTTTAAAGGGAATATGTCCTTGCCAGAAGCCATTAAGATGTTTATCTTTATATTTAGAGGTTTATTTTGCTTCACAAATCTCACTATATCAGTGATGTCAATAGGAAAACTTATGCCCTTGAGATTAAAGTTTTCCATGTATGATTCATAGTCTTTATTTGCGCAAGCACTGGGCTGGTAGAGTCTTTCTATTACACAATAAAGAAAACATTTGTTATTTGTAGAAGGAACACTTATAAGCTGCTTGTTGTTTTTAAAGCTGCTTATATCAAAATTATCACAGCCAGACAAAATTGGTTTTATCTTGATAATATCTATATCCATGGCAATTGCTCTATCAAATACCCAATTAGAACCATTGTTTATAAATTCTTCAATGAGATTTTGGTGTTTATCAAACGATTTATCAATCATTCTCTCAGTATCAATCTGGTTTTTTGGTGATACCGTAAAAGTTTCAGAGCGGAATGGTATAGATGCTTTACCAATTACAATATTCTCTTCATCATAACGTGCAAACTGCACAATTAAAATGATGCTTGCTTTTATCGCATTTTTTGTAAGAGACTCAAAGTTAAGTGTTTTTCTAACTTCTTTTTTCATGAAATGGCCTAATGCATCTTCAGCAGAACATATTGTTGTATTATTGTCATAGATATATCTATATACAGCTGCAGTTTTTTTGAAAGCAGACTCCTTCAAATGAAAATATTTGCTTGGGCTATGAATATCTTTGTGGTGTTTTTCTAATAAATTTGTGTTATTATACACACAACCACACAGAAAACAAGAAACAACATTTTTTGGTCCTGTATGTCTCAGTGTGAAATGCGATCTTAAATTTGATTTTCTTGTGAATTTTGAGTCACAAGATGGACATTTAAAAACCATTTTTAATCACTGAAAATGTGTTAAGGCAATTTAGATTGAAAAAGGTTCTTTTATGTAAAGCACAAATTTTTTACTTAGCTCCTTACATTAAAATCTTGCTATATATACCATTTCCTTCTCTTTTCTCTACCTACAGATGCTATTTTGGTGACAGGCCCAATGTTTTTTGGAGGGTGTGTAAAATTTTGGAGGGTGTGTAAAATTTCACAGGCCAGCTAAATATTTTTATAAAAAGGAGGGTTGTACAAAAAGGAAAACAATTGTATTTAAACACTCGAAATGTCTAGATCAAGGTCACCTGAAATGACTGCTCCTAAGAAAAGATTTAGGTTAGTTGGGAAAGACTTTAATAATGAACCGGTTTATGAATCGTTCTCTGACTCGGAGGGTGAAGGTATGCAAATTGAGAGCAGTCAAGAAAGCAAGGAAAAAAAGAACGAGAAAAAGGAGAAGCCGAAAACGGAAAAAAAAGTTGTAAAGCCCGCAGAAAAAAAAGCTGGCAAAAGGGAGCCAGATAATTTTGATGAAAGCAACCTCTCAATTGACTTGACTTCTAATGATTTTGTTAAGAAAAAAATCAAATTGTCCGACAATTTCTTGGTGGAATCGAGAGTGGTGGATTATGTTGAGGGAGGCAGAAAATACAGCTACCCAGCACTTGTCTTTGCAAAAAGGATGAAAGATACCAACAAAGCCTATGACTTTAACATCCCATTGTCAATGGCACCCAAACTCGTCAAAGCACTTAATTTTATTGTTGATGGGGCTTCGAAATAATGAATTTCCAATCGAAGTTAGAAAAATTGTAATTCTGATAATCCTATATAAATTGTTTTTGTGAAATAAAATAACCAATCAATTAAATCGTGTTTATTTATTTATTTTTTGAAAAAAACAAGTTTAAAAACATATTTTTATTGTCTGCAAAGTTTATTAATTCGCCTGTATGAGATCTGAGCTCAAAATGCATTGTTTTAATAAGAGTATTCTCAAGACTGTGGGATTCTTGAAGCTGAAATTCTTCAGTATGGTAGTTGGCATTATGATTTGGAATCTGTATAATTTTTAGAAGTTTACTGTAACTTTCTCCTACTATGGAAGGTTTTATAAAATCAGCATACAACATCATGTATTGAGGTTTTAGTGAAAGAATATTAAATGGTTTGTACATTTGAATGTCTGTGTCGATAAATGATGAGCTTTCCATTGGATCACCAAAATCAACACTAGCTGTGACATCTGTAAAAAATACAGTTTCCGTATTTTTCACGACACAATTTTCTTGATTTTGAAATTCAAAACCTAAAATATCGCAGATGCTGTTTGGTATTGAGACAATACCGCTATCTCTTATGGTTAGTTTATATATAGACCGATTATTCACAGAGAAATGCGCCACACCTTGAAAAGTTTCGTTTAGCAAAGCAATAAGAGTTTTCTCTGTCCACATTATATTTGGGATAACTATCACTTTTATAGGCTTATCTATACTGCCATAATAAATGGTTCTAAGATTTTCCTCGTATGGTAGAGGTTTGAAATTATTTGGGAAGTTTATTGCAGATAAGGAAACTTTCCAGTTAGAGTCAAGATAATAAGTCCTTGGCAAGTTTGAAGTAAAAAAACTTCCATTACCATCTGATGTGACCCCAACATTAAAACATTCATAGTTGTACGGCATTTTAATAAAATTTAACTTTACAAAGCTTGCAAAACCTTTTTTTAATGGTAGATTATTGTTTTTTTCATCTTTTATTGTGATACTCAATTTGCTTATGTCACAGTTTGAAAGCTTAACATACTGTCTCACCAAAAATTCTTGGTAAAAATACCCCATTTTGTCATTTATTAAGGGGAAAAAAACTTTTAAATCTCTTGTGAGTTGGTTATTATAAATTTGTTCACATATCTCACCACATTCAATTTTCACTATTTCAGGAAGTTTTTTATACCAATTTTTTTTGCTGCCAAGGATGGCCCCTCCTCCAGGGGTTAGCCAGCCAGTATAATAATTTTCACCTGCCACTTGTATTTTTTTCATGCCATTATTGGAGAGCTGGAAATCAGACATGGTTTCTTCATGAATGCTTATACAATAGAATTTTTTAGAACCTTCTTTTAAATAAAATTCTAAATATGAATCTGGTGTTATATTATATACAATGCCAAATTTATCAAACTCTTTTAAAGATTTTAAGATATTCTCTAAAGTCAAAATACCTTCTGGAAAACGAATACTCCCAACAGTTTTTAGACTGCCTACATCAACACCACTTAAAAATTGTTTGTAAGTAATCTTTGCAGTCGAAATAACAATGTTCGGTAGACTGTTGTTATTAGGGGGGATTATTGTGCTAAAATTAGCTGAAAACCCAACACTTTCAGCACACACATACCAGTTTTCATCTGTTGGCAGGCTTATTCTATAAGGTGTGTTATTAGTAAACTGTGTTAGTGTGTTTTTGGGGTGTGAAGATGTGCTTGCATTTGAGAAGACATATACACTGAATTCATTCTCAGCCTTCATTATTAAAATTTTCTGTTATGTCTTCAGCATCTACCCAAGAGTTGTATGAATCGTCATAACCTCTCCACTTAACAAAATACTGCTTTTTTCCTCTAACAGTTTTTTCTTTAATTACCTTTGATATTCTGAATATATCTGAGTTGACTGGTGTGATTTCATTTTCGTAAAAGAAACCGATCAATTTTTCTTTCTTATCATATGTTTCTAAAAGATATAGTGGCAAAGGCAGTGTCGTTTTAATGCTATTTATTCTAAACACTTCTTCATTGCTTTGTTCATTATACCCTCGATGAAAAGGCCCTTTTTGCAGTGCTATTCTGACTAACTGATCAATATCATATTTAGGCTTCACTTTTTTAATTTTTGTTTGATATTCTGACATTTTTAAAGCAACTGCTTCATGGTTTTCATCTTTTTCAGCCTCTTCAGGTGTCATCCCAATCATCCTATGATGTTTATTATTATAAGAAAATGCAAAGTCTTGTAATTTATCAATATATCTCCTGGTTTCTACTTGTGATAAGTATTTATATATCATGTTTTGGAATGTTCTGAAAAATCTTTCAATATAAGCACAGTGTACAGAAGTAAAATTGTGCATATATTTTATCTTATTTTTTTTGCAGAAGGCAATAAAAAATTTGTTGTCCATCTCTTTCCCTCTATCAGACAAAACACAATAAGGGAGTTTACCAACATCATCAATTATTTCTTTGAATGCTTGTAGCACAGTCTTTGCTGACTTGTCTTTACAGGGTTTCACCCAAACCTTTCTAGTAAATGTGTCTATACAAGCAAATATATATTTAACTCCATCATTCCATTTATAAAGTTTTGATATGTCAACAAGGTCAATTTGAAACTGGTATCTCTTGTAGTGTGTGTATGAAGGATTTCTATTTTTTTTCTTAAACTCCCTCCTTAGTGTATAGCTTTCATTACTTGACAACAAGTTCTTAATATCCCCAATACCAAGTAGACCTCCATAAAATCTGTAAACATTATTTATGCCACTAAATGCGATTGGGTGAGACGGGTTGTTATAATTAGCTTTAAAATGATCAACACAATCTTCTTTAGTTTCAAATGATATATTTTCCATTATTAATTGAGCAAACTATACAAATTTTTTTTCTTTTTAGAAGGTTTAAATGTAGTCTTATGTTTTCTCTTCCGGCCACCTCTTAAAGTAGTAGATATTTTATTTCTTGCTTTCTCGAGTTCTTGTTGCACTGATTCTTTTAGATTTTTACCTTCAATAACATCCATAGCAACGTTTCTGGCAGATGTTTTAGCAGCATTAAAAGCATCTTGACCGAACTGTCTTACTAAAGGATTTGCAATGAGGCTTTTACCAGCCCGAATACCAAGTCTTGCAACAGGAGCCAGCCCTCTAAATAAAGCTGAAAATATAGAGCCCAAACCTCTACCTCTCTGGTATCTTGGCCCAAGATGATAATTCATTTTTTTTAATATATCTTTGTATAGACATACAGCTTATACCAGTTACAAAAGAAATTTGTTTTAGTGTGAGCTTTACCTTGTCTGCCTTACAGAAGAGGTAAATATATGCAGATACTATTGTCGAAGGGTTATATCCAGCATCTATTTGAGGGATTTTTTCCTTAATTAGGGTAAATTTTTTAAAGTTTATTGATAGTTGGCAGCAGTATCTCTCTAAAAGATCTTCCGTCTTAATAAATATGATTGATGATTTAACACTTTTTTTCTGTTCTTTAGAAATTTTATTTTTGGGTGTGCCTGTCACACCACAAATTTTTTTGAGTGTGAATGGTGTATTGAATTCTGAAAGTGTGGTGTATAAATGGTGTGCGACAGATGCTTTTGTTAACTTTAAAGATTTGTCATTTTTTTGTATTGATTTTACAACAAATTTGTAAAGGTATGCAGGTAAATTCAAACGTTCTAGTGATTCTTTGATAAGGTTAGTTATCTCTGAAGACAAAGGATTGTTTTCTTGGTATATTTGTTGTGTTATTTCAAGCGGTTTTTCAAATAAACTATCTTTGCAGAGGCCGCAATCACTGCATACATACCCACACTCTGTAATTATTTCGTTTTTGTGAAAGCAATTATCAATGATGCTAGACATTTTATATCATCCACTGACTTGCAACCAACAAAAACAACTTTACCAGTTGAAAATATGATAATTGTACCAATTTTCCTTTCCAATTTCAGTTTTATAAACAATCCAGGAAACTTCTCATTACAGTATGAAAAAACAAATTCACCTTTCCAATACTTATCAAACTCTGAATGTTTATCTATTAATTTTATCAGTGATATTTTATAGTCAAGGTTAAGCGAAGCTGTAATATTGTCTATCTTACAGGTCTCTTCACAAACACTTAAACACAACTTCTCAGACAAAAAATTTATTGATTGATCTATTTCAGATATTTGAGGTATTTTTGTGATATTTACATGGTTTGTCTCATTTTTGCTTGAGAGAAATATTGTATAAATAAATCGGTCTTTTACAATCAAAAAATTATTTTTTCTTGTGAAAGACAATTTTTTTTCTGAACATTTATTTTCAACGTTATTTAAGAGTTGTGCATGAACTTTTAGACTGATCTTAATGTTTTTAATTTCAAATTGCATTATCTATAGAAAGAGTGACAATAACACAACCTCCCGTCTACAAGTCAAAATAGCAACTGAACGTTATTAAACAAAATGACAGACAACCGAGGGATTGGGTCTTTATCTGTTGAGAGCCATGAATTTATGGCTAGCGGTCTAGATATTTTTTCAAAACCTGAATATGACACATCATTAGTTTCAGGGAAAACAATTGAACATCACATGGTTACTGCACTCAATGAAAATAATACAGTTTTTGAGTTTGTTATACCGAGCGAAGGACAGGATTATACCTATCTACCTCTTACACGTTTAGAAGGAGAAATCCAAATAAGAAGAGCTGATGGAACAGCTGTAGTAGCAGATGATATGGTAGCACCTATCAATCTACTATCCAGTTCCCTTTTCAAACAGGTTGAGTGCGAGCTAAATGGTGTTCAAGTTGCAGACTTAACCAGCCCCTGTTATCCTTATAAAGCTTTTATAGAGACACATTGTACATATGGAGCTGATGCAAAAAAAACACATTTGAGAGCTGCACTATACCATGCAGACAGTACAGGGCGTGAGGAAACTTTCACCAATGCTTCTGCTTCATTTGCAGCAAGAAAAGCTTGGTTGATTGAAAATGATAATGAAAATACAATCCATTTCTCAACACCTTTACATCTAGATTTTTTCAATTCTCAAAGATATCTTATTCCTGGTGCGACTTTGAAATTAAAATTTGTGAAAAATGATGATAAATTTTGTCTTTTATCAGCAACAAATGCATGGAAAATAAAAATCAGTTCACTCAAATTATTCACAAGGAAAATTACAGTAGAACCATCTATCATACAACAACACCAATCTATTATTAAGACAACAAAAGCCATCTACCCTCTTGCTATGAGCAGAATTAAAACCTTTGTTGTTAATAATGGTATTACAGCTACAACAATTGCAAATATTTTTAGAGGGAAACTGCCTAGATCTGTGATTATTGGCATGGTTCATAGCAACGGTTTTAATGGTGATTTTGCTAAAAACCCATTCTTATTTAAACACTTTGGAGTTTCATACTGCAACCTAAAAATTAATGGTTCACCACTGCCTTGCTCAACACTACAACCAAATTTTGACAAGGGCAAATGTGTAAGGGAATATAGACACTTCCTGGACAACATTGGTATTCAACATGAAATGGAAACCAATAATCTAAGCCTGGAAGATTTTAAATCTAATACATGTCTTTTTTCATATGATTTAACACCTGATCTTTGCCACTCATTCCATCAGCATACACCTAATTCAGGGTATGTAGATCTTGACCTAAATTTCCATACAGCACTAACACACAATATAACAGTTATTGTTTATGCTACTTTTAATGAATATGTGACCATTGATGCAGATGGACAGGTGAAGCACGAGCAATAAAAATGTCTGGATTAACATCAAAATACTTGGAAGATTTTGGAAAGAAATATTGTAACACATTTTTGGGTGTATACCCTTCTGATTTGCACCCAAACATTAAAGATAACAGCAAATTTTCTCTTATTTTCAATGAGTCTAAACATGACCAAGAAGGCACACATTTTGTTGGTGTGTATGCTACTAGAAAGAGAATATTTCTAATGGATAGTTTAGGATTAAAGTGTGAGAATGAAAATATTCTAGAGTTTCTTAAATCAAGTAAAAGGGATATAGTAGAAACAAAAAAGCAGATCCAAAGCTTTGACTCAATTTATTGTGGTTATTTTTCAATTGCATTTATACTATTTATGTGTGTGCATGAATCCCCATCAATGTTTTTAAGAATTTTTAGTACAAAAAACCTGGAAGCCAATAATAAAATTGTTGTTGATCTTATCATATGTTTATTAAAAAAGATTAAATAAAAACATCATGAATTTTTATAAGTTTTTTATTTCTTTATGTGAATGATGTTAAAATTAATTTTGCATTTGCCATGCTACATGTTCTAGATAATCAGTGGTAAAACGGAAGAAATAAGTTAGTTCTGTTAGCAAAGGCCACGATTCTTCATCTTGAAAATCTGTCATTTCAATGATGTGGAGTAGGGCTTGTTGTGTTCTCTCTCCGATTTCTTTCAGGCCGGTTCTACAACAATATTTCAAAATTATTTTATTCTTTTGGTAGAAGATTTTATAGGGTTTTTGCCAAAAGATCTGCTGCTTTATACAAATTTCTGATTTGCTGAAATCCACTGAAGATAGAATTCATATGAATATCAATCATTTGGAACAGGGCTTGTTGTGACCTCTCTCCGAATGTGGTGATTCTATAACAATATTTTAAAATTAGATTGTTTTAAGCAGCTTGTTGTGTTTTCTCCTTCAATTCTTCTTTACCGATTTTATAACAATAGTCTAAATATATTTATTTGTCATAAGCTCTGCTGCCTCTAACAAATTGAAGAGAATATTCATACGCATACGAATAATTTGGAGCAGGGCTCGTTGCGTCCTCTCCCCGATCAAGCCGGTTCTACAATATTTTAAAATCAGATTATTTTTCTGGTAAAATATTAGCCATAGCCAACACAAATTTTTGAGTTATGTGAATTTTAGATTTCATATAGGTATTTCTGCTTGTCCAAGTTTCTACACATTTCTAAAAAACTATTGATATATTCATCTCTTGTTTTGGGTGGGGATTCAAATCTTTCATTAGAAACGGGTTTAATATTTTCTTGTTCAAACCTTTTTTCATCATCATTCACTGGAGAGGTAATTTGTGTGCTTGTAACTTGTGAAGGTTCAACAACTTCACCAGTATCTGAGGATTGTTGGGATGAATTAGCAGACTCGATAACAAGTTTTTGGGTTGTGTCAGGTGATTCAGGCGAATCCAAAATAATTTGTTGAGTGTTTTCTTGAGACATTTTGCTTGTTTTCTTTCTCAGCTATCAAAGTGTGAATGATGTTGGGTTAACCTTTTCGTTTTATATATACACGCTTTCTTTTGGGGAGGGTGTGTGATAAATACCAGTAATAAGGAGAGAGGGTGGGTAATGGTAAATTAGGAGGGAGCTCAACCAAAAGAAAGCGTGTTTTACACACCCTCCTTTTTTCTAAAAATAAACATTCAAATATTTTGAGTGCCCCCTTAAAAAAAATCTCTTCTTTATAAGCATGTGCGGTTTATTTATGATTCACTACAATCATGAACTCCTTCACATCTACACAAGCAAATGCCAATGTGAATACAGATCCCTTTGCACAACAATCCAAAGAAAATGCAACAGCATTTGATAACATGCAACCTTCTAACATGATTGACTTCTGCATGTGCTGCGGATTTATGAGGACACATTCAGATTCTAATGTTTATTATGAAGATCATTACACCTGCATCTGTCTCTTACTGGAAACAGCTACTGTCTGCTGTGTTATGGGTTATTCTAATATGCTTGACAACATTCCTTCTCTTGCTCTCTACACACCTATACCACAATGCACATCTGATGATTACTTCAAGGGATTGCCTATGGGTGTTGTCATAACCACAAGAGATGAATTTCTAACCAATGTCCACAGGTGCCAACAAATCAAATTGCAGGCCCTGTTACAAGCACCAAATACAAGACACGCATTCCTGCCAATCATTTTTTCTGAAAATTAATTTAAAAGTGTTTCGCTTGATTTTGATTGTATTATAATATGAAAATAAAAAATTGTACAGTATATAAGCATTTGTTTTTTCTCTATATACCAAAATTAAATCAACATGTACAACACACAACTACAGTGTCCTTTTTCTGCTATTATATCAGGCGGGTCAGGTACTGGTAAAACAACTTTACTTTTTAATTTGCTTCAATGCCAAGGATATCTTTTTTCTGAAAAACCTGCCAAAACTTTTCTTTTTTATAAGAAATACCAGAAAATATATGATGAGTTGCTCAGATTAAAACTTGTTCAAGAATTAATTGAAATTGAAGATCACATGATAAGTGAATCAGATTTTACAAAACTTGTTTCTCCTTTTAAAAATATTGGTGGAAGTCTGGTATTATTTGATGATTGTCAGGATGACTTAGATGCTACTAACAGCAAAATTTTCACAAAAATTGCACATCATGAGAATTGCAATACTATATTTTTAACACAATGCTTGTTTTTAGACAACAAGCATTATAGAGTTATGTCTAGAAATGCTACATATATCATCGTGATGAAGAACCCTAGAGATGTTTCACAGATAAAACACTTCTCAAACCAGATTGGTATTAGTGATGGAGTTTTGGTTGAAGCATATAAAGAAGCTACAAAAAGAGCTTATAGCTATCTCCTACTAGATTTTCACCCTACAACACCTGATCATATAAGATTAAGAAGTTCAATTTTTCCAAATGAACAACCCATGACAGTATATATGCACAAGAACTCTGTTTAAGGGTTATAATTTTAATTATTTTCAAAAAGGCAAAATGACATCCAAAGATAAAAAACAGTATCTTGGCTTGCTTGAAGTTTTAAAAAAAATTAAAGCTGAGGATAGAGCAAAAATAATTCCCTATTTAAAACCAGGGGCAGTAGATTTTATTGGAGAATGCACACATAATGTATTGTTCACTGATTTAGGATTAAAAAATAAATCTCATTTAAAAAAGTGTTTGAAATCTCAGTGCAATGTAAAAAGACTAATAACGATTTCTAAGAAAAACACGCCACTAGACAAAAAAATTGCAGCTTTGAAACAGGAAGGAAAAGGCATAGGTTTAATAGCATCTGTTGCTCTACCATTTCTTCTAAGTCTGTTTCAAGGCAGAAAATAAAAGACTAAGCAATGAAGGTCAGCGGTTCTTCGTATACATGCATGTATCTAATCACCAAAGAAATTTATGATAAATTACTTCTCAGCATCGACGAAAGAGATAAAAAAAAAATTGCTTTGTTAAATAGACATGAAGTGGGTAATGAGAATGGAGCTTTTCCGCAAGTACCACCACCACCACCACCACCCCCACCCCAACCACCACGCCGACCATCTACATTAGATGATGATATGGATGATACAATGGATTTTGCTCCAAACACCTCACCACCAGACACACCTGGAGGAGATAGAGAATTTCATTTTCCTGGTGAAGATAATTATATTGATGATGAGATTTCTTCTAATGCAAATAACCTGTATATAGACAGATTTCCATCTACACACAAACAAAATCTTGTTCATAACAATGATTTTGTTGAGCCTAGACCCCCAGCAAATAACTTATATATAGACAGATTGCCATCTACACACAGACAAAATCTTATCCCTAACCAAGATTTTGTAGAAACATCCAATACACCCATGCAGCCTAAGCCCTCAACTTCAAAAAAAACGGATAATAAGACGCTAATTAAAAAAAGCAAGAAACCAATACTATACAAAAATATTCCTCAAGCAAAAGAGGTGCCATTTGAAATCATAAATAGTACAAATCAAAATGATACACCAATGCCACCCCCTGCACCAGAGACAAATCTCACACAAAATCTTACACAAGCATTGGGAAATAAAATAAAGCAGAGTAATAAATGCCAAATTTGCGATTTGCAATTTCAAAGTAGGGTAGCAATCCTGAAGCACCGGAAAGAGGTGCACCCTAAACAAACAAAGACCAGAAAGAAACGTTTGATTGTCTTGCCTATATTAAAAGCAGAAAAAGAAAAAAAATATGGAAATTGGTCAAAAGATGCAGTAATCCCTAATACAGAAGGAGATAGTGATGATATTGCAGTTCAAGAATGCAAGTTGTGTAACACAGAGTTCAATAAACATAATGCATTAATTAGACATCTTGCAGCAATACATGATTGTAGTGCTGATTATGTACCTTTCAGAGAACCAGCAAATAAAAGAAAAATTTCCCAAACCGCATTCCCATATTCCAAAACACCAAAAAAGAAGTTTGGAAAGCATTTTTATAAATGCAAGCTTTGTAGTTTTACTTTTGCGGGTGAAGATGCCTTAAATCGACACACAGAAAATATCCATGATATTTTAAATATAGATGGTGTTAATAAGTATGCATTACCAAAGGGCATAAAAAGAAAGGAGCTAGCAGAAACAGAAGTTTTTAAGTGTACTATATGTTTTACAGACTTTGAAAATAAGAGTTATTATATAAGCCACTTAAGATTAAAGCATGGGGTCGATCAAAATTATGTAAAAAATGAGGCGGTTGTTAAAAATCGAAGAAAAGAACGTGTGACTAAATCAAACAAAAAATTAAAAGAAGAATATGATGGTTGGTGATAAATATTTATTCAAAAACATATAAAAAATATATTGCAATGTTCACAATTTCATTAGTATTTAAAAAAATTAGATCAAAATCATTATTCTCCATATTAAACAGTTCAATTTCAAAATCGTAACAATCCATGGTATTATTTGCTGAAATAAAAATTTTGTTTATCAGAAAAATCTGTTTTATTTCACAATAAAGATTTCTTGGGAATTTCTGAAGCCTCTTTCAATAAAATTTGCGTAAACCCAAAACACGCCCACAAATAAAATTTATTTAGGGCAAGCGGGCGAGTTTTCAATAACGGGATCTGAAAATTCCGTAAAAATTGCGTAACCTTAGCGGAAGCAGTGATTGATGACCAATTTCAATAGAAATTTCTCAGAAGATTCTAACGGGATCCGAAAATTCCGCTAAAATTAACACACGCCCGCAAATCAATTGTTATGTTCGATTTGTGAATGATTGATGAGGTCAATTTCATAAAAGTCTAAAAATAACTTGTGCCAATTTCAATAGAAATTTCTGGGAAGATTCTGACAGGATCCAAAAATTCTGTTAAAATTGCGTAACCGAGCCCTCTACCAAACACATGCCCACAAATCGATTGTTGTGTCTGATTTGTGGATGATTGATGAGGTCAATTTCATAAAAGTCTAAAAATAACTTGTGTGTTAGCCATATAAAGAGAATTTTGTGTTGGATAGAGTCAATAAAATCTCAATACCAGGCATGGAAACATGTTATAAAATAAACCCTAGATACTCTCTAGATTTCGTTGAGAACATAAAACCTGAAGAAAAAAAACTTATCTTGCTGGCCTTCAAATCTTTCAAAACAAGAGAAAAAAATCAGGAGATATCATTTCTTTCCCAGCGAGATCTTTTCATCGTCACAGAATTTTTCTCTCTATACGGGGAGAGTCTAAGAAACGTGGATCATATTGGATGTGATAGGATTGACGGGTTGTTTTGCATTTGCTTTATTGAAGACTGCACATCAACTGACATAACAAATCTGCAGCAATCAATTTCTTTACTAAAAGGTGATTTAAATAGAAAAGAAACATTCACGTTGATGAGAGATAGAGACTTGAAAATTTTTGCAGAGTTTTTCTTGAAATACCACCAATATTTTAAGGGTTCAGATGTGTGATTGTTTTCTTAAGGGGATTAATATCCCGAAAGAAGAGCTATACACCACAACAAAAGAACTTTTAGATCTATCACAAACAACACAAAGATATTATTCTTCTGTTGATTACATCAGAGAAGAAACAAAAACACTTGAATCAATTCTCTCTGGACATGTTTTAAATCTCGGATTTGGCATTGTGTGGCATGATGCAGTTTAAAATGTTGTCTGATCATGATGTTTTATCTAGGTGTGATTGTTATGTAGAAGTCTTCCCTCAATTTACACCTACTCCAAGTTCTTACGTCAACAACCTAAAATTCTGGTGCTCTTCATACAAATTTCACTTCAGGCATGAACACAGAGAAAAATTTGTTTCACCTTTTTTTCTCACGAATTTAATTACAAACATTGTGAATATAACAAGCTACTTTCGCAGAGAAGTTGAATTGTTAAATGGTACTGTTGATCACCCAATTCCTGACACTTTTGTATTAACAGAAACCATCAAAGACTTTTTGCTTGTCTTGATGAGAATAGGCTCTCTAGAAAAGGTTCCTATTGAACAGCTGAACAACACAATTCATTTATTCAGTCAGATACTTAATCTATGGGATGTGTTCATCTTTCAAAATGGTATCAATAAGTTTGTTTGAGAGAATAAAAAAGCAAGAGAAAAGGTTAAGAAACAGAAAAACATTCAACAAATTTCATGCTAGCAATATTGGAATATTTTTAAGTTATAAACAAAACTTCAAACTAAGCAGATGTGAACTTGAAAGATGTGGATGTTTTAAAATTGTCAAAGTGCAATTTGAAAAAAACAATCCTTTGTTGTATACAGAAAAAACCAAGAGAAACATACAAAGACTGATCAAACTAAACGAAAGACACTTTAATACTGCAAAGATAAAGCTTAACCATTTTGGCGAATGTGTAAAAAGGTCTGTCATCAAAAAAGGTGTAAAACATCACCTGGAAACACTGAGAAATTTTAAATCCTTAATCAACAATCAAAATAAAGACTCTGATTATACAAGATACTTGAATTATATTCAAAGTGAAATATGTAGATGTGAGGAGTTTTCTGACGAAATTGTTCCTTGGCAGTATAAGGAATATGTGCCCGGAATTATTCATCTAGTATCGTTACATGCCCACTATCACACACTTAGACTATTCCAATCATTCATTATGTTTTATAACTAATGTTACAATGGAAAATTTTTACCAACGTTTGAGCATTATTAATGCACCATTTTCAAATACCCCGTATACAAGATCTCATGGTTATTTTAAAATATGCTGGTTTTTGGCTGGCCTCAAAGAAATAAAGATTGAACCTAATCAAGTTTTTGTTACTGTAAATAATGAAAGAATGGAGATTTATACTCTTGTAAGATATATTTTTACCCGCCAAAGAAAACTTTTTTGTTCTCGTCTCCCCTGTAGCTACAACAATTTTTATCAGACCAATCGGTTGCACCAGATGCCTTTAATATAATATGATGTTTATATGTTGTATTTGTGTATTTTTCTTAATTTGTTTGTATATGTAAATAAATGAATTTTTTGAATTCGCTGTTTAATTTTATTCAATCCGCTACCTATCAATATTTTTCGTTTAATATTTATGTTACAGATAAATCGTGTATACATACTTTTACAGCGTAAAAATACGTGACACAACCTGTAACATAGACCAATCCCGCAGGGTTGGTCTATGTTACAGGTTTGTCACGTATTTTTATACAACATACGCAGACCACTCTGACTTTCTCTTCGTCGCTTTTTCTCTCTTGCACAACTGTTTCATACCCTGCTAGTATAAAATCTGTCTTAATTTTGAT
>Ga0247835_1002437_pt1 | contig 19662 bp, 17 predicted proteins | sample LaCtaG_3_FD_189912 | JGI IMG/M metagenome (GOLD analysis project Ga0247835, IMG submission 189912) | Freshwater microbial communities from meromictic Lake La Cruz, Castile-La Mancha, Spain - LaCruzMarch2015_13.5m | ecosystem: Environmental > Aquatic > Freshwater > Lake | place: Spain: Castile-La... | reverse complement strand
CGGGTCGAGCTGCGCCAGCCGCCCCGCCAGGGCCTGGCCGACTGTCGCCATGCGCACCGGATCCAGATCGATGTGTGGATTGCCCACCGGGTGCACGTCACCCTGAGCACGGTCCGCCGACCCGCCCTTATCCAGCAGATCCACCTGCGCGGCCGCCTCGAAATAGCCTGGGCGGCCCGGCTGGATGCGGGGATTGGCCGCACTGCTGATCGCCACCGGGAGCCAGCCGACTTCGAGTTCGGCCCCGATGGCGACCAGCAGGTCAGCGTCCCGCAGGCTGCGCATCATGCTGGGTTTTGCCTGGAGCCGATGTAGGTCCTGCTGCGGCCCGGCCAACACCGTCACCTGGGCGCCGGGGCCGGCGATTTCGCGCGCCAGCGCGCCCATGCTGGGCGCGGTGGCGACGATTTCGAGCGCCGCGGCCGGGACCGCGGCCAGGGCGATGAGCCCGATCAGGGCGGTGCAAATACGTCCGATCATAATACTCTCCACAAAGTGACGGTCATGGCAGCATTGCCAACGGTCATTGAAGGATGCACCCCGCATCCGAGACATGAAGTTCCCCCGTGGGAGCGGCCTGCGGCCGCGACAGGGCCGCGGGGGCCTTGATCGCAATCCCGACCAGCGGCGTGCGTAGTCAGGGCTTCCAGCCCTGATGGTGTCAGGCCAGGATGGCCTGACTACGCACCCGGCGAGCCCAAGTGGCCGGAATCTTGATCGAGGCCGCCGCGGGGGATGGCGCGGGCTGGGCGTTCACGGTGCGCCCCATCGCGGCCGGAGGCCGCTCCCACAGGGTTCTCATGCGCTTGAAGATCCTTCGCTGTTAGAAGGTATGCGCCCCGTGGCTCCCCATGCTCATCAGGAACTGGAGATAGAAGGCGTCGAAGCGTTCGCGCTGACCCGGCTCCTCCAGGATGTCGTTCTTCGCGTACTGGGCGCGCAGGCGCGAGAATTCCGAGAGATTCCAGGTGATGTCCAGCGTCCAGCGGTTCGATGAGCCGAAGTCCTGGGAGGTCGGGCCGCCGGTCACCTCGTTGGTCATCCCGAAGATGTCGTAGCGCAGGCCCGCGGTCCATTTTGGCGCAAAGCCGTAAACCGCCTGCGCATAGAGTCCGTCGCTGGTGAAGTCGCGGGATGCGCCAAGCGCCTCCGGGTGGGGGCTGGAGCGGATCGACAGGTCCTTGGTGGAGCGCAGGTATTCAGTCTGGAACTTGAATCCCTTATGGCCCTCGGCGCCGCCGCCGTCATACTTGTACACGAGATCCAGGCCCCAGATGTCCGCGTATCCCGCCAGGGCGTTGTAATGCACGATCTCTTCGTGCTCATGTTCCTCGGCATGGTCGGCTGCGACTTCGTGGGTATGACCTTGAACTTCCTGATGCTGATTATTGCGGGCATAGGAAGCGCCGAACTGGAGCGCGTGCCGCTCCGGAAGGTTCGGGGCGACCTTGGCGAAGGCCGTCCACAGGCGTGGTCCCTCGTTCTCCTCGCCCAGATAGCCCGCGTTATCCGCCAGTAGCGCCCGCTGATCCGCATCGACCACGGCACCGAAACGCTCCTGGTCGCCCTGGGCCAGCTCGGCCCCGAGCAGAGTGTAGAACGGCAGCGGCGGCAACCAGGTCAACTGCACGCCCGTGTCCTGGAGCCCATGAGCGCCGAGCAGGTTGAGATACGGCAGGTTCTGATCCACGAAGTCCCACTGGTGGGGGTGCTGCTTATTGATATAGCCGAAATCGCTCAAGAACTTACCACCCTTCATCCGCAGCCCGTACGGCAGACCGCGGGTGTGGAACCAACCCTCTTCCAGTTCCACCTCGCCATCCCCGTCGATGGCGAGAAAGAGCGCCGCGTCGAAATAGGGGTCCACCGTGGCGGTGAAAGACAACTCGGCCTCGCGGAAGTTGAACCCGTTCTCCGCGGCCCCGTGGCTGTGCGCCGCCGCCTCAACCGCGGCCTCTTCGCCGTGGGTGTGAGGGGCCAACTGGGATGGCTGGTAGGCCTCGCCCACCAGCGCCGAGCCCTCCCCGCCGATTCCGTCGTGATAGTAGTTACCGTCCAAGATCACGGCGATTTGTGGATTGAAGGCGCTGCCTGAGGTCAGGGCACCCAGGACGCCGCCGCTCGGCGCGGCCGGGGACGGTGTCGCCGGGCCGACGGTCGGCGCGGTCATCGGCCGGGACTCGGCGGCAGCCGCCTGTGCCTGTTTGGCCGCGGCCTCGGACTCCCGCGCCGCGCGGGCGGCTTGGCGCTCCGCCGTGGCGAGGCGTGATTCCAGGTCGGCAATCCGTCGCTCATATTGATTCTTGATCTGATTGAGCGAGGCGCGCAGCTCGGCGATCTCCGGATCGCTCGCCGCCGCGGCCGGGAGTGGCGCAAGCAATGGGGTCAGCAGGGCGGCGCACAGGACAGCCTGCGGTAATGAATGACGCATGACGGAAGACTCCGATCGGCAAGGAGATTGGCCGCATCCTGCCCGTGGGGCGGGGCGGCTGTTGGGCGGATCGGAATCAGTCGGGTGGTGCGCGGGCCTGCCGGCCGCGCCGGCTGCGGACGGTGGGATTGGTAACGGTCAGCGCCGGGGGTGCGGTCCGGCCCAGCGGGATCAGCGGTGCGACGGTCAGCGGCAGAGCCGGCAGCGCCGGAGTGGCCGCCGCGTGGCAGATGGGGCAGTGGTCGGCCTCGCCCTGGATCAGGTGCTCCACCTCGTGAGCGCCGGCCAGCACCTGGTAAATCATCAGGATCAGTGCAAACAGCAGCCCCAGACGCCCAAGCGGAATCCGGGACGGTCGCTCCAGGGTCCGGCACCGCCTGTTCAGCATCGGATGAACTCGGCGGGCGTGCGGCCCGGGTCGACCGGGTCGGCCGCCTGACCGTGCCGCATCCGGCACGGGGCCATCAAGCGGCACCCGAAGTCGTGTTCATTGGCGGCTGATCAGCCCAGGTCGAGTCAAAAGACGATCCGCGGCTGCGCCTTGGTCAACTCGGCGCCGCCCTGACCCCGCGCGGTCACGTACTGAACCTTCAGCCGCTCCGTGGCCGGGAAGGCCGCGAACAGACCCACCTCGACCTGATCGATCTTCTCGGGATGGGTGCACTCGAAGTCGTAGTCGGCGTCCAGGTCCGCATGGCTTTCGTGTTCGGCCGCCGCGGTCGGAGCCTCCGCATGGGCTTTGTGATCCTCGTGGTCTGCTTTTTCCGCCGGCTCATGCCCCAGGAGTGACGAACTCACCGATGCCGCGGTGAGCCGGCAGCCTGCCGCCTTGGGGAAGCTGAAGAGCCGCTCGCCGTCCTTGAGCAGGGCGACCGCCCGTTCCAGCGCGGCGCGCTGGGCGTCATCTTTCGGGGCGTGCTCGAAGCCCACCAGATTGGCGGCGGGGCTTTCGAGTTCGATCTCCATCTCCTTGCCGTCGAGGGCCAGCGTGAGCGATCCGACCCCGTGTTCGTGGGCACCGTGCTCCCGGTGCACGTGGGCGTCTTCCGCCAGCGCGGCGGGCAGGTTCAAGATCAAGGCGGCGGTCAGGGCGTGGAGCGCGATACGGACGTTCATCTGGACCTCGGCGCGTGAGTTTGGTTGAGAAGAAGCTAGATGGAAACCGACGTCGTTCCGGCCGGACGCCGGAATCCAGCGCCATGGATGGTACCTTTCAGCGCGCACGGACACCCAAAGGGACACGGCACGCCCCGCCGACTCTCCTCTCGAACGGATGCGCCGCTGCCGGCATGACCGGCGCGACGCCAAGGGTGGCGGATCGGGGGTGCTGCGCCCCCACGGGTTACGGTGACCGATGCACCGCACTGCGCCAAACACTGCCTAACCATCGGGACTCCGTCAGCCGCGCCCAGCTTGGGCGATCAGGAGTGCGATACGTTATTACATTCTTGACGTGTGTCAAGCGTCAGGCTGTCTTTATCCGGTTGCAGCGTCTCGCCGCCCTCCATGGCGGCCCTCTTCGGGCCAGCGAATGGTCGCCCGGCAGCCCGAAGTGCGTCAGCACCTGGCCGACTGGCTGCCGCGGTCGCGGGTACAGTCCTTGTCACCACGCGCGCGGTCACGGCGCAGACGGCAGCGTCCACCTGGGAGTTGCTATGATCTCCCCGACGTCGAGGCTCTACCGCGAGAGTCGCACGGGAACCCCGGTGGGAGCGGCCTTGGTCCGGTTGAAGCCTCGACTGTGTGACGTCCGGGCACGCGGCAGCGTAGGGTGGACAAGCGCAGCGCAGTCCACCGGCGGCGGCGTGGGATTGGGTGGACAACGCTCGCGCTTGTCCACCTAAAGGCGGAATGATGATCAAGGCGGCTCGGCGTGCGGCATCCAAACTCAACCACAACAACGGGGAAACACCATGAGCGACAGCGAGCGGGAACAGGGCGTCTTTACCGTCACCATCGAGCGGTTCGCGAATTTTTTGTTACCGCGGGCGCTGGACATCAAGGCGAAAGTCGACAGCGGTGCGCGGCTCGATGATTTCGATATCGAGTTTCTTGAAAGCGTCATGGTCGAAGCCGAGCAGGCCAAGCCCTTTATGGACCGCCACCCGGATCTGCAAGACCTCTACACCCGCGCGGTCAGTCTTTACCATGACATCGTCGAGCGGGCAGCCGCGAATGAAACGGGCGTCTGACCGCAATAGTCGCGCAGCGACCCCGTGGGAGCGGCGTCCCGCCGCGACGGGGCCGGGCGCACAGTCGCAGCGTTCGTGGTTACCGCGGCACCGCATCGCGGCGGGACGCCGCTCCCACGGGGGACTGTCGTCGTCCGGGGCGGCTTGATGTTCCTTCCATGGCCATCAGCCGGTGGCGATTCCCGATATCTTAAAGAAAATCAGTGGCGCCTGAGCGCCGGACCGGCTAAAGCCTCGATCTCCAGTGGCCGGAAGGATGACCAAGGTCGCCGGCCAAGTCATCAAGTCCATCAGGCCAGCAAGCGTTCGGCCGCCCGCCGAATGTAGGCTTTGGCGGACGCCCGCTGCTTTTCAATGGTGGTCCGGAAATCCGCGACCCCCATGGTTCTGAAGAGCCGGATATACTCGCGATACTCCTTGTGCAGATTGCCGCTGATCAATTGCGAGAGAAAGACAGTGGCCAGGCGGGTCTGCTGGGACTTGCTCAACGGCGCGCGGCGCAAACTCCGCGCCATGCGTTCCCGAATGTATCCGGTATAGGAGGCCATGATATTGTCTTCGATATACCCAATTGCCAGCTCGATGCAGGCCTGATCGCCGCGCTGGACCCCATCGGCAACACCTTCCATGATGTGGTAGATCCAGGTCATACCGCCGGGATTGGTATAGACTCTGGGCTGCAACGCGAAATCGCTGGTGCCGCCCAGTTGGACACGCAGCGCCGCGTAGCGGGCCGTGACACTTGCCACGGACCACTTGCCCGCCGGGTTATAGTCGATCCGCGACGCGGAACGCTCACGGCCGGGTGTGGACTGCGCTTTCCGGTTCATCGGTGACATCGTATTCCGCGGTCTGGATCATCGTTCCGGCCGGCAGTGCTGATCTGGAGTCCAGGGCTTCAGCCTTGGACTCCAGCCGGAGCGACCAATGCCGTTTACGGCCTCGATCAAGATTCCGTCCACTTGGGCTCGCCGGGTGCGTAGTCAGGCCATCCTGGCCTGACAGCGTCAGGGCTGGAAGCCCTGATTACGCAAGCCGCTGGCCGGGATTACGATCAAGGCCCCGTTTACGGCCCCTGGTCAGCGCCGTCCTTCCGGTCGGCGCGCAGCGCCAGCGCCCGGCGCAGCACTGCGGCGTCGGCCTGATCCTTGGGCCGCAAACCCTGTTTGGTCTTGAGTAATCCAATGAGATCGAGCACCGGGATGCGTTCACCTTCCAACTCCAGCCATTCGATGTGTCGCTAACATCCGCCCAAGTCGCCGGCCGGGTATAGATCCCGTTATCCTGATCCGGTAGTGGGTTCGTCCTGGGTTCCGTCGTCAACAGTCGCCGCAACCAGTTCAGCATGCCAGCGCTCCCAATCCGCATTCGCCTCCGCCTGCGAGCGATACCGAAACACACCTTTCGGCACCCTGGTGCGGTACTGTCCCATCTGCTGCGACCAGGCGATTTCTTCCGGCGTCGGCGGTCGCAGCGGACCGATTGGCCGCTGACCGCGGCGGCCGACTGTTCGGGATTGGCTCATATCAGGTCTCTGCTCACCAGATCGGCGCATTCGGCACCGGACAGCGGGTTTCCACCGGCGTTGCGAGGGGAGTGCAGGGGGCCGAAACGTGTAGGACGGGCAGAGCGATAGCGATGCCCATCCGGCCACCGCGACGCTCAATTTAGCCGTTCAAGCTCGCAAAGGCGCGGGGAGCGCGGTTTAAGGATTCCGGCAATCCCCTAAGTCGGCACCACCTAGACTTTACTCCGCTGCCCGGTTCGCTGCCACTTCGATGCGATTGTCGCGCGACGCGGAACGCGGGCGGGCGAAAAGACGCGCGAGTTGGTATAGGATTTGACGGAAATCGCCCAGGCCCCCCACGCAACGAGCCGACGCCCGCAATGAAGCACTACCGCAACGACACCTGGACCCTGGACGACGGCCTCGGACTCGGGCGCGCCGGGGACCAGGTGGCGCGCATGGTCCTGGAGGTGGAGCCGCCCTTCACCGTCGGCGTCACCGGCAAATGGGGCTCCGGCAAGACCAGCGTGATGCGCCGGGCCTTCGCTACCCTGGGCGGCCGGCCCATTGAGCAGCCGTTGATGCTCGCCAAGGACTCCGGGCTGGAGGTCGGCTCGGAGGGCTGGGAGACCTGGGTCCACAGCAATCCCAATCGCATCAAGACGCTGGCCTGGGACCCTTGGGTCCGGGACGCGGCCGAGGGGTCCCTGTGTGTCTGGTACTCCCCCTGGCAGCACCAGAACGAGCCCAACCCGCTGGTGCCACTGATCGGCGAGATTCGCGCCCAGTTCACTGCCTGGCTCAAGCTCAAACAAACGCTCTCCGGCTTCAACCGCAGCGCCGGACTTGCGGTCGGCACCTTGCTGGAGCGGATGGTGGACGTGGCGCTCAGCCTCAAGCTCGGCCAGCCTGGGCAAGTGGTGTCCGGTACCCTGGGGGAGATGCGCAAGGCCTGGCGCGCCGGGGCGGACGAGGACGGGCTCACGGCTGCGAGCGACGGCCAGCGCTTCCACCTGCTGTTTGAGGACGCGGTCACCGAGCTGCTCAAGGCCCGCGCCGACGGCGCCGACCTGAACGCCGGCGCCCGGCTGGTCATCTTCGTCGACGACCTGGACCGTTGCGACGGCAGCGTGGCGGTGCGCCTGCTGGAGATCGTCAAACTCTATCTCGGCACCCGCCGCTGCGTCTTCGTCCTGGGGCTGGACGACAGCGCCGTGCTGGACGTTCTGCGCACGCATCGCAGCCCCTCGGAGGAGAGCAACCGGGAGTATCTGGAAAAGCTTTTCCAGGCCACGGTCTCGGTCCCGCTGCCGGCGCAGCCGCAGGTCCGGGACGCGGTGGCCGGGCAGTTGCGGCTGCACGGCATCCCCAGGGGATTGAGCGGCGACCCGGACATCCAGGCTAAGACCGACCAGGCCCGTGCCGGCCTGGCCGCGGACATTGAGCAGCTTCTGGAGCCCAACCCGCGCAAGATCAAGAATTTCGTGAACAGCTTGTGCGCCGCCTGGGGCATGCACGACTGCGCTGCCTGGATGACCGAAGACCCGGACTTCCCGGACGAGGCAAGGCGATTCCTGACCCTGCACTACCTGCGACAGTTCCACCGCCCGGTATGGCGGCTGATCGAGCGCCAGCCCGAATCCATTGAGATCCTGCGCTCTGTACTCGAAGGCGAGAAACCGGGAACCGAGCCCAAGCCGGCGAGAATGGAGCGGGGACTGCTCCGGGAGATTTTCTTCCGCGCTTTCTGCCATGTCCTGGCGGGTCAAACGGCGGAACGGGATGATCCAGGTGCGGCGCTGCGCCATGGCAAGCAGACCATTGATGAAGCAGTGAACGCCGCCTTAGAGCGGCGCGACCGCAATCGCTCCGACGAGCACCTTCGCGGGCTCTTCCTGTCGCTGTTTGAAAGTGGTCGTCACATGAACCCTCGCCATCTATATCTGATGGTCCCCGAGGAGACCCTGGCCGAGGCGCCTTCGCTCCGGCCCGCCCCGCCTGCGGATGACCGCACCCAATGAGCCAGTCCGCCCGCATCGCCGAAAAGAACGCCCGCGCCGGGGCACGCGGGGTCTACATCCGCTGGCTCGCCGAGCGCTTCGGCACCCTGGACCTGATGCTCACCCAAAGGGGCGAGGACCGGGTGAGCCTGCGGCGCATCTATGTCCCGCTGCGCGTGGACACCGAGGACAGGGCGGACGAGTCCTTGGGCGGACCGGAACAGGCCCAGAAGGAGCAATTGCCTGGTCAGGACGCACTGGAATTGATCGCCGACAGCCGCTTCGTCGCCATCTCCGGACGGCCGGGCAGCGGCAAGACCACCTTGGTGCAGGCGCTCATCGGCGAGTTGACACGGGAAGGCCCGAGCCCGGTTCGCGACAAGCTGGCGGGTGAGCGGGGCATCCTGCCCGTGCCGCTGATCCTGCGGGACTACCAGGACCGGTTGGACGCGGTGCGCGGGCTGGACGATCTGCTGGAACTTTGGTGGTCTCATGCGGCGGACGAGGCAGCCGCCACCGGTTTCGCGCTCGACCTCCCGCGACTCAAAGCGAGCTATGCCGAGGACGGGGACGCCATGCCGCTGCTGGTGCTCTTCGACGGACTCGATGAAGTGGGCGGCACCCGAACCCGGCAGCGCATCTATGGCATCGCAGCTACAGAGAACCCAAGGGTTCGCTGCACCCTGGTAACGGGTCGGCCTGGGGGATTCGCCGACCTCGACCTGCGTTTATTGATTCCGTTCGGGACCGTGGTTCTTTCCTCATACCTCGTGTCCGAAGTCCACCACCTCCAACCCTTCGCCTTCCCCCAAATCCGCGACTTCATCGCCCGCTTCCTGCGCCTGCGCCAGGAATGGCAGGTTGAGGCCCGCCGACTTCTCACCGAGTTCGAGTCCGCACTCCAGGACCCACGCCGCCCGCATCTGCTGAACCTCGCCCGCCGGCCCATCTTCCTTACACTCATGGCCTTGGTGCATGTGAACGAGCGGCGCATGCCCCACGGCCGGGCGGACCTCTACGAGCGCATCGTCGATCTCTATCTCAACCGCCAGATGCAGGCCAAGCGACTCCAGCACATGCTGGACGACCATCCGATGCCGCACTGGGACCAGCGGGAGGTCCGCCGGGCACTGGGCTATCTGGCCTGGCGCAGCCAACACCGGGAGCCGGAGGGCGCCAAGACGGAACAGGGCGAGCGCCGCCAGGTGATCTGGACCCGGGCCGAGTTGGAAGGCGAATTGCGCACCCTGCTCGTGAGCGAGACCGAGGACAAGCGCCCCTTCTCCGACCTGACCCCGGAGGACTCCTCCCAGCTCCTGGACTATTATCTGCACCCCGCCGGACTCCTGGTGGACCCCGCCGAGGGCCGCTACCAGTTCGCGCACCTGAGCTTTCAGGAGTTCCTGTGCGCCGAGTACATCCACGGCCGGGCCAAGGCCCGGGGCAGCCGGCGCTTTCTGGAGGAACTCAAGGCCCTGCTGCACCCCCACCTGGCCCGCCCCGGCTGGGACGAGGTGGGTTTGCTGCTGCTGTGCATCCATGCGGCGGAGGGCGCCCAGACCGATCCCGAGGCCCACCTGGAAATCCTCGCCGAGCTGGACCTGGCCGAGGAGCCCCAGGCGCGTCTGCTGGTGGAGGCGCTCACCGGCCGGGAACTGGACTATGCGGAGGACGAGCTGGTGCGCTGGCTGCCCCTGGCGGTGGCCGCTGCGCTGGTGCAGCCGGACGCTGGCCTGGCCGAGCGATTCCGCCGGGTGCCTGCCTGGGCCGGACCCGGGCTCGACCTGCTGCGCCGGCTTTTCGAGACCGACAGGCCGCTGGATCTGCTCGCGGATCGGTTGCGCCAGGCACCGCCCGGGGAGCGGCTCGGACTCGCCGGGGAGGACGCCGGGGGGCTGCTCCAATCGGCGGAAGGGCGCTGGCTGGCACTGGGAGAGGCACTGCGCCTCGCCCCACCCTTCGACGACGACTCGGCGCGGGACTACGCCCTGCTGCGCCTTGCCAACGACAGCGGCTGGGTGCCTAAAGACCCGGAGCGTTCGGACTTGCTGCCCATCGCCGACCCCGGGTTGGAGCGGGCGCTGGCGGATTGGCTGGTCCGGGTGCCGGCCGACGGGGAGCGCGGACGGCTGTATCGCCGTTGGCCAGATCCGCACGGTTCCCCTCGGCTGCCCGTTGTTTCCCCCGCTGCAGTTGAGCTGGACGCACTGGCGATGCCCAAGGGCCTGCTCTGGGAGTCCCTTGCGCCTCGGTTTCCGCTCGACCTCTGGCTGCTTCAGGGCGAATCGCTGGATGAGTTCTACCTAAAGCGGTGGTTCCAACCCTCCGTTCTATTCTCTCTTTATCCTGAACCGCTTGCCCGGACACTCTCAGCCCATTTTCTAGTCGCATTGACCCTATATCAATCCATGTGCCTAGCCGGCTCATTGTCCGGAGGGCAACAACTTGGAAAAATCGCGCTGTCGCGTGCGCTGTCTCAGTCGAACTCGTGGTCGCTATCATGGTCGCCAATGCAAAGACTGACCTCGCCGCTGGCGTGGATGCGGCTGTCACGGACTCCTACTCTCTCGCTGCCGCGAACAATGCTCGTGTCATTGAGGCGGGCAGAGTCACTGTCGCGGTGCCAATCGCGGTTGCAGTTGCGATCACAGTTGCAATCGCGATTGCAGTGGCGGGTAGCGTCCCGACCACAGTTGTTGCCAGAGTCGCTCGCTCGGTCGCTGCAACCGGCCACCATGTCCGCACTTTCTCGCGCGGAAAACAAAATCCATGCTTTACAGAAGGACGAGGAACTTCGCGTCGCGACTGCACTAGAGACCTTCACACACCGCTGGATCGCTCACGACTGGTTTGCCGAGCAAGCCGATGACCCCGACCTGATGCGCCGCCGCGGCCTGCGCCCAGGCGAGCCCCTGCCGCGCGAATTCGCCCTCTTCGAGCCGGACGGCCATCTGCGCGACACACTGCCCCGGTCGGGCTTGATCCAACTGCGCGACTGGCTCGCGAACGACGACGCCATCCTCTCCTGGACCTTCCCCGCGGGTCTCTCCGCGGCCGACGAGCAGCATCTGCGCGCGGAACTCCACACCCTGCACCACTACGAACGCCCGGACGGCGGCCACGGCCAGCCCTGGTCGCCGCTGGCAGCCATCGACGCCGCGCTTTCAGACTGGCCCGAGACCGAGCCCACCCGCGATGTCAGCCTCGCCGCCGCCGAGCGGGACTTGCTGGCGGTCCTGGACGAGTTGTTCCCCGCGGGTGCCGACCCCGAGCCGGACTGACCGTCCCCGCGCGTCGGTGCCATCTGGCCGGCAGCCGCGGGAATGTGCCGCCTGATCGGATGCGGTCTTTCCAGGGCTGGTGCCCGCCGGTCAAACAGCGGCGGTCACCGTTGGGCCAGCCAGTTCGGCCAGCGGTGCGGCTCGGCGCATCGTTGCGGGTCGTCGATCGGCGCGATGCCGAATCGGGTCGCGGCGCAGATCTCATTGCTGAAATACGAATCGCCCAACGGCTGCTCGGCGACGAATCGCGCGACCGTAGGCTCCGGTTGCGTGCGCCGGCCTTGGTCGTCGTTCCGGCCAGCGATGCGCATTCGGAGTCCAAGGCTTCAGCCTTGGCGTGCCGATCCAAGGCTGAAGCCTTGGACTCCAGTCGGCCAGCGCCTCGACTGGCCGGAACCATGACCAAGGCAGGCCGGAGCGATGCCCAATGCCAGGATGACGGGCGGGGCGGGCAAGACCCGCTCAGGATGCGGCCCGGCCGCATTGACACCGCCCGCAGTCTCGCGTCTAGTAGGTCAAGCCCGACCCATCCGGAACCGCACCGATGCTGACCGCCGTCCGACTCCAGGACTTCAAGAACCACATCGCCACCGAGATCCGGCTCGGACGACTCACCTGTCTGGTCGGTCCGAACGGGTGCGGAAAGACCAGTGTGCTGGAGGCGGTTCAGTTTGCTTGTACGACCCTCGCGAAAGGAGCCGCCGCCTATTTTTCTTTACCTTCTGCTCATGAGGATCTGATACGCCGAGGCGAAAAGGGGTTTTCGGTCTCGCTCGATATTGCCGGAGCCGAAGTGGCGTCCGATCTTATGACCATGCAGATCGCTCTGAGTGACGGACCTCCGTTCAGCTGGGATCGCTGGAACGCACCGCAATCAAGGGGCGCTGCGTTTGCCGATAACGAAGATGAAAACTCGAAATTTGATGTCTCAGCGTCTTGGGAGCTTTCTTGGGACAGCGAAGCAGCGATTCAGCAATTGCAAGAGCGCGGCGCAACTGATCTGGAAAAGCGAATCACAATATCCGGAGAGACGCGCGCGCTGATCCATTCCGGATGGGAAGTGCCGAAAGACGTGCACTGGCGGTTTCGCCGCGTTCCAACGACCGCGTTCTCGATGACTCCAGAGATTCGCCGACTCCGCTGCGCATCGTATTCGCCTGACGAGATTCCGGCACTAGGGAGCGACGGCGAAGCGTTGGCCTCCGTGATCGCCTATCTGATCACCGCGGAGCCTGAGCGATTCGCCGAACTCATGAAGCGCATTCGCGATGTCCTGCCGTTCGTCGAACGGCTGCGCGTCCGCCCGGCCAAGGTCCAACTGAACGAGTCCACGACCGTCACGGCGAACCGCAAAGAGATCCCCTATTGGGAGAGCCGCGAGGTCATCGGTCACGAGCTGCTGTTCGACCTCAAGGGCGCTGCGGGGATCCCGGCACGGGCGGTGAGCGAGGGGACCTTGCTGGTGACCGCGCTCCTGACCGCCACCGTCTGGAACCAGGGCGCCGACATCCTCTTGATCGACGACCTGGAAAAGGGTCTTCATCCGAAGGCCCAGCGGGAGTTGGTGCAGGCGCTGAAGGCGCTCATCAATGCGGACCCCCAACTCCAGATCGTCTTTTCCAGCCACTCGCCCTACGTGGTGGACGAGCTGGAGGCCGATCAGGTTTGGATTCTGGTGCCGGACGACCGGCGCGGTGTGGTCGCCAGGCAGTTGAGCGACCACCCGCGGGCCGAGGATGCGCTCAAGGTCCTCACCACCGGCGAATTCTTAAGCGCCGAGGGCGAAGACTGGGTGCGGGACGCGCCCCCGCCCGGAGCGTCGGGCTGATGCTGCGTATCGTCTGTTTCGCCGAGGCCCCCGCCGATGCGAAGCTGGGCAGCGCCCTGGGTGATCGCGTCATGACCGAAGAGGGACCCGATTGGGTGTATGCCGATCTGTTGCCCGACCTCCGAGCCTGGACCGGATTGGAGCGCGAAGCGTCTTTCGCCAAATGGACTGACCTCAAGAAGCATCCGTCCCCGCGCTATATTGGTCATCCAGCTTCCGGACCGCGGGGCACCGACTATGCCATGGCGTTCAAGGCACTGAGCCAAGCCGCACTGATTGCGCGCGACGAATCCGACGCGCTGGCTGTCGTTCTACTGCGCGACGCCGACGCCACCGATGACAACCGGGCCGGTTTGCCGCAGGCCGTTGCGGAGCCGCGCTTCGCCGAGCTCCATGTCGTCTTGGGAATTACGGATAAGATGCGCGAGGCATGGGTATTGAGCGGATTCGACCCATGCAGCAAAGCGGAGGAGATGCAGCTTGCCGAGCTGCGGGAAGCGATCGGCTTCGATCCCACGCGCGAGCCCCAGCGCTTGAGGGCACCCGATAAGGCTGAGCCGAGACACCCGAAGACCGCATTGGCCCGACTGACCGGCGGAGATCCCGACCGCGAGGAGCGCTGCTGGACCGAGCCGTCCTTGACCCAGCTTCGCGAGCGTGGCGCCAACTGCGGCCTGGCCGTCTATCTGGACGCGCTACGCGATAAGCTGTTGCCATTGCTTGCAAAATGATTGCTGGCGGAACGACGGCCAGCGCGCGTGTAACCCACATCGTGGATACCTCAGGGACGGGATACCTCAGGAACTGTCCTGTTTCCCTGTCCCCACTTTCCGATGGTGGCGTCATCCGGATACTCCGGCCGGGCGCGATGGGGTTAGAGCGTCCAGGCCACCGGCTAACGCTGGAGCGTTGGCGCGAGCACAAGGGGACGATCCGGAAGGGGTGCTGCGCCCCGACGCTGCGCCCGGCATTTCGGTGGGCGAGCATACGATTCCATTCGTTGCGCACCGACTCGGAGTCCACCGTGTCCGGGTTCGCCACCAGTAGCCCGGCGCGCGACGCCTTAAGCGCCCCATCGAGCCGCTCAGGTATTGACTATGGTGGAGTCACATTCCACCCGGTCTTTTCAGTCAGTGCGCCGGCGTTGCAAAAGATGGGGTGCGGATCGACGGCCCGTACGGCCTTTATGAGTGCCGTCCTGGCGGTGGAGGGATCGACTGCCTGCGGAAATAGCTTCGATGGCTTTTGGGGTTGCTCCAGTAGTAACACGACCCGAAAACTACTTGCTCGCATGGCGTTCACGGCAAACGCTTGTAGCTGTGGATCGTTGACAGCAACGCGCGCTGCGGCCAGCCCCGCCAGGGTGTCGCGCACCTTATGGGCAACCTCGGTGAAGAGACACTCGGGTTTGGTTCGCCGCCGGCGTCTGTAATCCTTGATCTCAATCATCCATAGCGCGCTGTGCCTTGGCGCCAGTGCGAGAAGATCCACCGCCTTCGACGCGGCAAAATCGTTAAAATGTTTGCGGTAGTAGACCGAATCGTCGTACTTGAGAGGCATCCATTCGGCGGGAAAATTGAATGTGAACTTGTCGACAATCAGTTGCGGCATGACATCAACCCATGACATCCATGAACCGACCGGACTGCGCCAGGTCTTCCTCCAGCGACAGGATCGGGTCCACGTCTTCAAACGATGCGCCCTGCGCGACGTTCACCCCTCCCTTCGACGGCATCAGCGCAAAGAAGGCTCGCGGTACCTCCCGGTAAGCGGTCTCTCGCAAGAGGATCTCGATCTCCCGCAGCACGAACAGGCTGTGGGTGGCGAGTATGATCTGAACGCCCTTAGCCGCCAGTGCCACCAGGACTTCGATGAACGGTCGCATCAGCCCGGGATTGAGGTTGGCCTCCGGTTCGTCCCAAAACAGGGTTCCGTCAGGCTCGACGATCTGGTTCCTGACCAGATAGAGCAATAAGCCAAGCTTACGGAAGCCCTCGGCGAGCAGATGCGGCTCCATCTGCGCATTCGCGGATTGACGCAGGAGCAACCTGCCCTTTTCGAGTATCAGCTCGCCGCCGATGGCCGCGGAGAGCTTCTCCAACAGCTCGGGTAGCAGCCCCGAAGGTGTCCGGCGCTCGGGGACCGACATGGCGACTGCAAGGTCGCGGTAAGTCTCGTCCAACTGAATCTCATATTTCTCGAAGAGCCCGATCAGCCCCTCGAACAAGGAAACGATCTCCTTGCTTGGCACGAAAATCGGTTCCATGCAATAGTCGATTCTAGTGCTATCTGGAAGATGCGCAGCCTTTAGTTGGACTGCATCGTCCCCATCCCGGTCGAGTTGGATTTGCCATGTCAGATCGTCCCGCCTGACGAGAGGGACTGCGTTCTGATCGCCAAGCGTCAGCTCGTTCAGTTCCGCGGCGATCTCTGTCGTCTTCGTGCTACCTTGGCGCAGCAGGTGGGCGAGTCGCTCGGGTCTGAACAGTCCCATCAATCGGTCTTCAAAATAGGCTTCCACCCGCTTTTCGGCCAACTCTCGCCCGCTGCGCTTGAGCTCGGGCCACGCGCGTGCGAAAAGGTAGCCGAGCTTCAGAACGTGCGTCTTGCCGGTACCGTTGGCACCGACGATGACATTCAAGCCCGGCGAAAAATCGAATGTCGCTGCGCCAAAAGCCGTGAAATTGGAGATGCGGAGCTGCTTGAGCATCGCTTGCCTCAAAAGTCGATTTCAGTTGGGAGCCCAGCCGACCGATTTCCTGGGATGCCGTGCACAGCGGCGATCATTTCGCCACGCGCCGGTTCCCAGAATACCAGATCGTTCGCCCCGGCAGCGCCATGAGGATCGAGACGATCATCCCGGCAACGACGATACCCAAGCCGATGATGAGGGCCGGCTCCAGCAGGGTCGGCATGCATTTGGAGTCTTAAGGCTTCAGCCTTGGCCTGCTGGCCTCGATCAAGATTCCGGCCACTTGGGCTCGCCGGGTGCGTCGTCAGGGCATCCTGGCCTGACACCGTCAGGGCTGGAAGCCCTGACGACAGCGACCGGAGCCGCTGCACGAGGCCGAAGTCCACGGCCTGCAGGCGCTCGGAATGGTTGGCGATGTCGCGTGCCAGGAACCCCAGAAACTGTCCGAGCACCGGGTTGTCTCCCGCGGCCCGGCGCGCCTTTCCAGGTGCGCCGACCGACCATGCGGGCGATCTGGCGCTCAAAGGCGCCACTGCCGATTACTCACCGCATCCTGCGAAGGAAAACAGGGACAGTGCGACCTGGCAAGGCCGCGTGTTCCAGCGGGCGTGAATCCTGCCTGGGTCATCGTCCGCCACGAGCCCAGTATCGAGCCTTGCGGCGCGGCCGGTAACCGGCACGTCGATGCGTAGGCATTAGAGCAGGCGAGGTGCAAAGGTAACCACACCGACGGGCGGGGGCGGTTTGCGGGTGAGGGGGGTTGGGTGATGCGGTTCGAGTACTCACCGCATCCTGCGTGCTAACCCGCCACCCAAAATGCGGTAGCCCTTTGGGTGGTCGGGTTTAGTGCCGTGTAAGGGGATTGGGGGCTAACTAACAGCCGCCGTCCCCGCAATCGACCTGAAATTGACCGTCGGGACAAGTGCCTTCAAACGAGGCACAGCCTGTGCCACCGGTGCTGGAATTCCAATTTGTACAGCAAGTCACCGGCGAGGTACCACCAGCTGTGAACTTAGGTCTTAGGAACACGAATCGCGCTTTTTGCGGCGCTACTGTCCTCAGTTCCTTCAGTTCGCTTTTCATCGTGGCGTCCGCCGTTGCTGTTTCAGCCGCAGACACTTTTCCTGCCATCGAAATTGACAGCGATATCGAAATTACCGCCGCCATGGTGATGTATTTCTTCATCGTCGTTCGCCTTCGGTATTGGGTTACTAAATCTTTGCTTTGCAAAGCCCCGCACCGCAACCCGAAAAGTGCGCGGCCTAACGAACACGCATTAATACGCTGGGCGCGCCGCACTGATCCCAGGTCGTGGCACGACGTACAATTGAGAGAGAAGTGTAGACTATTTTTCGGCGTGTGGGCGAATGCAAACGCAGGCCGTTTCGGGGCCTGTTCGTACCGACGGCAGGCACGATCAGGGCTATTGCATCAACGTATTAGCGGATACTGTTGGATAACCGAATCGGCCATCCCGAGGCTATTAACCTTTTGCGTTTTGGGGAGAACTGACCGGTCTGCGACTTGAGTATCGGGCGATCCATTTCGGGTTTTTGCGATGCCTCTGCTTTGTCCTGCCCCTGTCCCGGTCACCGATCGCGAGCGTCAGCAACTGGAGTCGCTCGAGCGACAAGCGACCTGTCCACAGCAATTGGCCCTGCGGGCGCGGATTAGCTTGTTGGCGGGTCAGGGGATCGGCGTGCGGCCGACGGCGGATCGACTCGGCATCAGTCGCTCGACCGTCCAAGGGTGGCGGCGACGATGGTCGGAGAACCCCGGCGAGCGTTGCGGAGCGGTTGTCCGATGCGCCGCGCTCGGGCACCCCGGCCACCTTCAGTCCGGAGCAGATTCGCGCGATCATCGCACTGGCCTGCGAAGCGCCGCAGGACAGCGGACGGGCAAGCACGCAGTGGACGCAATGGGAGATCGCCGACGAGGCGGTGAAACGGGGCATTGTCGAATCGATCTCCGCGCGCTCCATCGGGCGTTTTTTAAAAAGAAGCGGACCTTAAATCGCAGCGCTGAAAAGAAGCAACCTGAGAACTGGCCAAGGTTCCAGCGTGTTCTCCCGGAAATCACCTTAACTGGCATCCGGGGCTGGGGTCCATTCCTCGTCGTTGACCCACGCGAGCACGATCACCTTGCTGAGCGCGTGGTAGCGGAAGAACAGCCGGTATTGCTGGAAGAACTTCGCCCGGAGCCAATGCTTGCGATCGTCGCCAAGGGTGCCGCCCTGGCGGTACTCCCGCCGCGCGGGGTCTTGCGGAATGACGTCGAACGCCAATTTGGTGATCGCCGCCAGGCGCTTGCCGGCGTTCTTCTTCGCGTACCCGACCGGGTCCTTCCGCTTGAGGGCCTCGACTTGCCGGGCCAGCGCTTCGATTTGTGCGAGGAACAGCGGATGGTGTAATGGATTTTGTGAATTCGACGGTCCGCGGGGTGAGCGTCGGGTGGTAGTGACGATCATCGCGGACGCGGGCTTGGAGCGTGCCGCGGGCTAGGTTGGCGATCCGGTCGCCCTCGCGTCTGCGCGGCCTTGGTCCTGCTAACGGCCATGGAAGGAACATCAGCCTCCCGAAACAGAGATGTTTCTCGTGGGAGCGGCGTCCCGCCGCGATGGGGTGCCGCGGTGACCTCTAAGGCTGCGGGTACGCGCCCGGCCCGTCGCGGCGGGACGCCGCTCCCACAGAGTCGCTGCGCGACTTTCACGGTCAAGCCTCCAAAACGCCACGCCCCGGCACTGGCTGGAACGATGATCAAGGCCCTGGTGGCGAATTTTTCGCTGTCGCTCAAATTGAAGCCTGCCGGTGCGCCCCGACGTTTACCATAAGGGAATCCAAGGTCAGCGGATCCTGGGTGCCGCGGTGTTGCGGTGCCTGGCCCGCGCCGCGGACTCGATGAATCGATTGGCGCCCCGAGGGTCCGCCGCGCGAACGATCGGCTTTGCCGTCGACTGAATCGCGGGAGCAATGATCAAGGATCGTCCGGTCTTTTCCTAACGATTCACTCGCACTGCCGGCCGGCTGCAGCCTGATGTTGTCGCGGCCGGCCGGCATTGCCAATAAGGGCGACTATGAAAGTTCCAAAAAGTCTCGAAGCGCTGGTGCGCGACGGTCTTGTCGATGAGGTGATCCGTCCACTGAAGAGCGGCAAAGAGGCCGCGGTCTATGTGGTGTTGTCCGAGGGCGCGGTCCGCTGTGCCAAGGTGTATAAGGAGGCGAATAAGCGCGGTTTCCATAAGCAGGTGTTGTATCGTGAGGGGCGCTCGGTGCGCAATAGTCGACAGGCGCGGGCGATGGAAAAAGGCACGCGGTTCGGACGCAAAGAGCAGGAAGAGGTCTGGCAGAATGCCGAGGTCGATGCCTTGTATCGGCTGGCGGCGGCCGGGGTGCGGGTGCCGCAGCCCTATCATTTCCTCGAAGGCGTGCTGCTGATGGAGTTGATCACCGACGAGGACGGGGTGGCCGCGCCCCGGCTGAATGATCTTGATCTGAACGGTGAGCTGGCGCTGCAGTACCACGACCAACTGATCCGGGAAGTAGTGAAGATGCTCTGTGCCGGTTTGGTGCACGGCGATCTGTCCGAGTTCAATGTGCTGGTCGACGCCCAGGGCCCGGTGATCATCGATCTGCCCCAGGCGATCGATGCCGCGGCGAACAATCATGCGCCCCGGATGCTGGAACGCGATGTCGGCAATCTGGCGCTCTACTTCGGCCAGTTCGCCCCGGAAT
>Ga0247835_1002435_pt1 | contig 19669 bp, 9 predicted proteins | sample LaCtaG_3_FD_189912 | JGI IMG/M metagenome (GOLD analysis project Ga0247835, IMG submission 189912) | Freshwater microbial communities from meromictic Lake La Cruz, Castile-La Mancha, Spain - LaCruzMarch2015_13.5m | ecosystem: Environmental > Aquatic > Freshwater > Lake | place: Spain: Castile-La... | reverse complement strand
GATCAGCGGGACGCCGGTCGTGATCGTGTCGTAGCGGGCCATCACGAATGCCTCGCCGCGGGCTCCCGGTGAGACCACTCCGGCGGGGGTGACCTGCGCCGTCGGTTCGTTGCTCGACCCATACCACACCAGATCGGTGACGTCCCGATCCGTGCCATCGGAAAAGCGGGCGACCGCGACGAGCGGCTGTGGCGGGCCGCCAGACTCGAGCAAGGCCGTTGGCGGATAGAGGTCGAGCGCTACGATCGCCGGCACGCTCTTGGCGGGATCGGGCCCCGGATCGTCCGGTGCACCGGCGGCGATCCACTGCTCGATCCGTGAGGCGAGGTCGCTATCGGCTTCAAACCGTTTGCCGCCGGTGTGTGGCACAGCCCCCGTGGCCTTGAGCGACAGCAGGCTGGCTCGGGGATTGCCGAGATCGATTCGTCGCCCCGGCAATTCGCGGGTGATGCGGTGGTAGTCGCCCGCCGGATCGAAGCCGAAGAGCGACAGCCGAAAACCATCCTTGCCGCGTGCGGCCCCGTGGCAGCTGCCCATGTTGCAGCCCGCCCGCGCGAAGACCGGCATCACGTCGAGTCGAAAAGAGAGGGGCGGATTGGATGTCGCCGAAACCACGCGGAGAGGCACCGAAACCTCCTGGCCTCCATACGAGACAAGGATCGATCCATCACCGTCGGCGACCGGTCGGAGCACCAGACGGCCCGAGTGCCCGGTGGACGTGTCGAGCGAGGCTCGTTCAAGTGTGGCCAGTTTCGGGTCCGACAGGCTGACGGCTGCCAGCCCGGTGATGTCGGTCGTGCGGCCGTCGGCGAGCCTTACCTGCACGATGATCTGCTGGCTATCGCGGGCGGAGTCGAGCTGGACGACGGGTGGATAGACCGCGATGGCAACCGGTTCGGCGGCCCGCAGGCCGCTGCCCAGGCATCCCAGCCAGGCAATTACGGTCAGGATTCCAGCCAGTGGCATCCTCACGAGCCTGACTCCTTTTTCGGGGTGACGGCCGATTTCGTGGCGTCGGCCCTCTGGCCTGCAGCAGCGGCTTTGCCGGGATTCGATGGTGGCTTCGATGGTGGCTTCGCCAATGGTTTGTCGATGCGGAGATGGGTGCCGGGCATCGCGTGCACGACCCATGTGCCCGCCATCGGCACGCGGACCTGGCAGAAGACGTTTTCGTGTCGGCCGACAGGGGCGTCGGCCGCGATGGAGACGGGAAACACCAGCTCCGTCGCGGTCGCCGCGAGGTCGAGCTCGGGAGCCTCGGTCTTCGCCGGCAGCCCCATCAGTTTGACTTTGGCAAGACCCTCAAACAAACCGCTCTTGGTCACCTTGCAGATGATCTGGGTGTCGCGACCTGGCTCGGTAACAGCCTTCTCCGCAGCCAGTTCAACGAGCGGCTCGGCGACGCGAACGGTGACCGGCAGGCTCGACACCCAGCCGGAGAGGCTCTCCTTACCCTTGACTGCCGCGGTGACCACGAGCGGCCATTCGTTCAGGCTCGCATCGGCCGTGGCGTTGATCGGGTAGACCGCCTCGGTCTCGTTTTCCCCCACCTCGACCGCCGCAGCACCGCCGACACCGGGCGGCTTGAAGGGCAACGCCAGCTTGACCTTGCCGGTGCAACCCGGCTCGCGGACGATCTTCACCCGCAGGTCCATGCTGCCCCGCCGCACCAGCGGAACCACCGGGGGCTCGACCTCGATGCGGATGTTCGCCCCTTCGACAACGGCGACAGGCAGGCGGTCGCTCACAGTCGTACGGTAGGTCGCGTTATTCGGCTGGCCAAAGACAAGCTCGGTCGTCTGCCGCAGGCCGCCGATCGTAGCGACTGCGTCACCAGTGTTGGCGGCTGCGTCACCGGTCGCGATCGACTGTACGGCGACCGTCGCCATGCTCACGGCCGGGGCGGCCTCCGTCGTGGCCTCGAAGACCACGATGGTGCCCGGGGCCTTGCCCACGGCCGGCGACACGATCGCCCTCACTCCCGCCGGCAGGCCGGTAAAGGCGAGTTGCACGTCTTTGTCGTAGTCGTTTCGCGTTGTGTTGAAGACCAGCGCAGTGCGATTGCCACGCGGAACCGAGGCCACGAGCCGTTCCTGCGAATTGGATCGCCCCGGCGGCACCGATGCGGTGACACCCGGTTCCGATGGCTCGATGTCGATCCAGTAGACGAACTCGGCTCCTCCCCGTCGCTGATGATCGTTGACGCGGATTAGAAACGAGCCCTGGTCGGGCGTCTTGACCCTGACGTCGCTGTCGGGGCCGTCGGCGTCGTCGTTGCCGGTGATCTTCTCCCGCTTGGCATCGTCCCGGTGAAGGTTGACGACCAGGTCGATGGGCGAACCCAGTCGGCGGCCACGGCCGCGAATCCGCCACGACGATCCCTTCGCCGCCTCGACGCGAATCCAGTCGACATCCTCCGTGGCGTCCATCCGGCCGACGACGTTTGCCGGCACCGAAACCCGCGTGGCCAGGGTCGGCTCGTCGTTTGGCTCCGACTCCGTCGTGGCCGCCACGCTCGAGATCCGAAAGGGCACGCCGACCGGTGACACCAGGCCATCCCGCTCGGGCCATACCTCGGCCAGCCCTGTCTGGTCGCCCTGCGTTGGCAGCACGACTGTCGTGCGGAACGGTCCGGACGGATCCCCCAGCCACTCGACGTCGAGCTTCGCTCCCGGAACGCCGCCCGGCGGCCAGGCCACATGCGGCACCGGAAACCTGCCAACGTGCAGCAGATAGACACAGCCGCTGTTGCCACCATACGCGCTCTCGCGCACCCGCAGATAATAGATGCCGTCAGCGGGCGCCGTCACGGCAAGCATCGCGTCCTGCCCCAGGAGCGGGTGGTCGTCGCAGGCGGCCAGCACAAAACCGCGATCATCCACGATCTCGATGAAAGGATCGAACATCTCCTGATCGAGCCGGATGCCGTCGATGGCCACGGAGATCCTTTCTCCGGCGGCAGCCCGCACCGGAAAACAATCAATGTCTTCGCCAGTGATCACACCAGTGATCGTGCGGCCGTCGTGCACGACGGCCGGCGGTTGGCCGTTCGACATCACCGATACAGGGTCGTTGTTGGGTTCAACCTCCGCCGACTGGGGCAGGCTGCCGACTCGAAACATCCGTAGTTCGGAAAGCGCCTGCTTTGTGCGGAGCCGTAGCCGATGCAGGCCGAGCGGGCAGTCCTCCGGAATGCGGATTGAGGCTTTAACATGGGTGGCATCGACGGCTGTCAGCGAGAGCACCGCAATGGCCCCGTCCTCAAACCAGAGCTGCTCCGGATCGACGAATTCCTTTCCCGCGAGCGTGATCTCGAGTTCTGTTCCGCGAGGGCCGCCGGCCGGTTCGATGCGGTCGATCGTGAGTTCCGCCCGAGCTGCGGTGGCCGGCACGAGCGCGGCCGCCGCCACACTTGCCAGCAGAAGCGACAACGCCCCCACCATCCGGCCGGCAAAGGCTATCCGCAGTCGCTTGATGAAACAGTGCATGATCATGACGCGGCTCGATGGCTTCCGATTGCGGTCAGAGGACTCCCGGTCAGGCCAGTAGGTCGTTGCGAACCTTGCCACCGTCGACGATCTCGACGGGACGGTTCCCGGGGGCCATCAGCTCTTTGTCGGCGACGATGCCCAGACAGTGGTAGACGGTCGTTGCCAGATCCTCGACGGTGAGCGGATTGTCTTGTGGTTCGGCTGCGATCGCATCGGACGAACCGTAGACGGTGCCTGCCTTGATGCCGCCCCCCGCGAGCAGCACGCTGAATACCTTGGGCCAGTGATCCCGGCCGGCGTCGTTGTTGATGCGGGGTGTGCGGCCGAATTCGCTCGAGACCATTACCAGCGTCGATTCCAGCAGCCCACGCTGGTCAAGGTCACGAATCAGGGCGGCGTATGCCTGATCGAACGCCGGCAGGGTGTTTTTCATGCTGTCGGTGATTTTCTGATGCATGTCCCACCCACCGTAGGAGAGCGTGACGAATCGCACGCCTGCCTCGACGAGCCGCCTCGCCAGCAGCATGCGTTGGCCGGCGGCATTGCGGCCATAGTCGTCGCGGACCGGATCAGGCTCCGCCTTGATGTCGAAGGCGGTACGGGCTTGCTCAGAACTCACCAGCGAGTAGGCACGCTGATAGAAGGAGTCCATCGCCGCAAGATTTTCCGATCCCTCGAGCCGCTGGAAGTGGCGGCCCACGGCGTCGCGAAGACGCTGGCGGGTGGAAAACCGCTCCGCATCGACCCCCTTGGGCAGCGCGAGATCCCTCACCGTAAAGTCGGCGTTGGCGGGATCGGAACCGATCGCAAATGGGCCGAACGCGCTGCCGAGATAGCCCGCGCCGGCGTCTGGCGCCGGGAGGTTCGGAATGCTCACGTAGGGAGGTAGGTCGGCTCGCGGACCATATTCGTGGGAGACAACGCTACCGAAGCTTGGGAAGGTGAGCGCGGGGCTTGGACGGTAGCCGGTGAACATGTTGTGCGTGCCCCGCTCGTGGGCCGCCTCGCCGTGTGTCATCGAACGAACGACGGTGATTTTGTTGGCGATCGCCGCAGTCTTGACCAGCAGTTCGTTGAACTGCACGCCCACAAGCGCGGTGTCGATCGGTTTCATGTCGCCGCGGTACTCAGCCGGCGCCAGCGGCTTTGGGTCGAACGTCTCCTGCTGTGCCCAGCCGCCCGGCAGCCAGATATGGATCACGCTCTTCGCCGTGCCCTCGAAGTGGGCAAACGATTTTGTATCAGCAGAAGCCGACCTGCCACGCAGGTAGCCGCCCAGGGAAAGCCCCAGGGCCGAGAGCGCCCCGACGTGAAGAAAATCGCGGCGGCCAGCAGGCCCCGCACCGCATCCCCGCGACCCGTTGTGAAACACGCTCGACATGGAAAGAGCCTCCCCTTGGATGAACGCAGCACCCTTCAATCGTACCGCTTCAATATCGGTCCGTCCATGCGCTGCGGCACAGCCTGCGCTGACAGATGCGTGAGTATGCTGCTGGCGGCGTCTCAGGATGAGACGCCTCGGGTAAGAGTGGCTTTCTATGCGGTTCTGGAAGCCGTCTCAGGATGAGACGGCTTCCGCAGAAATCTTGGTGGCGGCAAGTTTGTAACTTGTCCGTGAGTCAAACAGCCTTCCCGTGGCGGCAAGTTTGCAACTTGTCCGTGAGCAAACATTCTTCCCGTGGCGGCAAGTTTGTAACTTGTCCGTGAGTACATCGCCGCTTCACTCGCAACCACTCAGGGCAGTTCGTCGAAGGATCGCTTGTTCCGCAGCAGGTGGTGGTAGTGCTGCGCGAAGCGGTGGGCTTCGTCACGGACGTATTCCAGCAGTCGCAACGAATAGGAATCTCTCGAGAGCCGCAGCGGCTCGCTGCGGCCCGGCACGAAGATCTCCTCTTCACGCTTCGCCAGCGAAATCACGCAGGGGGCCTCGATGCCCAGCGATTCGAGCGCATCCATTGCCGCCGAGAGCTGTCCCTTGCCGCCGTCCACCAGAAAGATGTCAGGCAGCGACGCCCCTTCCCGGACAAGCCGCGCAAACCGTCGCGACACCACCTCGTGGATGCTCTTGAAGTCGTCGATGCCGGATACCGTCTTGATGCGGTAGCGTTTGTAGCCCGGTTTGAAGGGCAGCCCGTCGATAAACTGCACGAGGCTCGCGACCGTCTCGTTGCCGGCCAAGTGCGCGATGTCGACTCCCTCGATCACCCGCGGCGGCGCCTTGAGGCCGAGCACCTTTTCCAGTCCCGCCAGTCCCTTCTTGGGATCGACGAGAAACACCTCCGGCTGCACATGCTCCTCGAGGTCGCCCCGCTGGTCGAGCGTCTCCAACAGACGGATCTCGTCGCGGAGCCGCGCCGCCTGCTCGAATGCCAACGTTGCTGAAGCGGCAAGCATCTCCTGTTTCATCTCTTCGAGAAGTCGCTTCTTGCCGCCATCGAGAAACGTCTTCAAACGGTTGATGTCGCGGCGATATTCTTCCTTCGAAATCCGCAGGTTGCAGGGCGCGGTGCACTGGCCGATCGACGCGAGCAGGCAGGGCCTGAACCACCGCCACTGGTCGTCGCCGGCATCGATGTCGAGCGAGCAGGTGCGAAACTTGAATATTCGCTGCAGCACCACGATCGCGCCGCGGAGGCTGCCGGCACTCGTGAACGGGCCATAGAGCTTCACGCCCTTCTGCCTCGGCGTGCGGGTGAACTCAACCCGCGGAAAGTCCTCGTGGGTCGTGATCTGCAGGTAGGGAAACGTCTTGTCGTCTTTGAGGTCGGAATTGAACCTCGGCTGCACGTCCTTGACGAGCCGGCTCTCGAGCAGCAGCGCGTCGACCTCGCTGTCAGCCTCGAGGTAGTCGATGTCGCGAATCTCCTGCACGAGATCGGCCGTCCGGCGATCCTGCTCGGCCGCCTTCAGAAAATAGCTCGAGGCCCGGGCCCGCAGATTTTTCGCCTTGCCGACATAGATCACCCGGCCGGCGGCGTCTTTCATGAGGTAGACGCCCGGCGTCTGCGGAAACGATTTGACTTTCCGGGCAGCAGCTGCCCGATCGCCGGTGGTTGCCAGTTGGTCGGTGTCGGCGGGGGTGGATTCCGCGGCGTCGGGTGATTCGTTTTCGCTCACACCCGCATTCTAGCCGATGGTGTGCTACCCGCCGGAACCGTGCCGCCCGTGCCCAGTCGCCGGACGCTCCCCGTGGGGGCGAGTTTGTAACTTGCCCTGCTCTGCGCGTTCGGGCTGCCCGTGCCCCGAAAGCCGGACGCTCGCTCCGGGCATCCTGCCCTGCGCTCGCTCGATGCTGACTGCGCTCCGGCATCCTGCCTGCGCTTGTCAGCAACGCCGGCTCTCGGGGCAACGGGCAGCCCTCCCCTCAAACCTCAACCATGAGCCTCAATTATGAGGGGCCATCATGAGCCGCTCCCCGTGGGGGCGAGTTTTTAACTTGCCCTGTGCTGCGCGTTCGGGCCGCCCCCTACTCGATCAGACGCCAGCGAGCGAACGGAGGTCGCGTTCCATCAGGTCGAGTCGCTGCGTCAGACTCGCCTTCGTTGTGGCGAGCTGCGGTTGGCCGCACGGCGGTGCCACCGCGAACAGATAGAATTTGATCTTCGGCTCTGTGCCCGAGGGGCGGGCCGCCACGCCGTTTGCCAGTGCCGGAAAACGCCCGGCCGCGACGTCTGCTGCGGCGAGGCTCGGTGCCGGCTCGGCTGGCGATGCGAGGTCGAACATCACGAGATCCCCCTTCGCACCGGCAAAGGGCACGGCCACCGAGCCGGCCGTCGAGGTGGTGAGGCTGCCATAGTCGCGGACCCGCGCCACCGGCAGGCCGCCGAGCGCCGCCGGCGGCTGTGCTCGCAGGGTTGCCATGATCTCCCGCATCCGGTCCATGCCCGCCGCACCCGGGAGCGTGATCGCCACCTGCCGCTCGAGGTGGCAGCCATGCGTGCAGAAGAGGGTATCGAGTTGCTCGTGTAGCGTCGTGCCCTGCGACTTGAGCGCGGCCGAGAGTTCGGCCAGCAGAAGCGCGGCCACGCTGGCGTCTTTGTCGCGGACATGCGTGCCGGCCAGATAGCCGTGCGACTCCTCGCAGCCGAAGACAAAATGGTCGGGGCCGATCAGGTCGATTGCCTGCCCGATCCACTTGAAGCCGACCTGCAGCGTGTCGATGGCTTTCGTCCCGTAGGCCTTGGCAATGCGACGCACGATTCCTGTCGTCACGAGCGTGGTGATCACGTGGTCGGTCGCCGAGAGCGTGCCGAGCCGCTGGCGACTGGAAAGCACCCAGTCGACGAGCAGGGCTGCCAGCTGGTTGCCGGTGAACGTCTGCCACGGGCTGGCGGCCGCGGACGTCAGCGGCGCTGCCGCACCGAGGCGGTCGCAGTCGGGATCGCTCGCCATGACGAGGTCGTCGCCACGGCTCATGGCCTCGGCGATGGCCCCTTCGAGCACCGCGGGATTCTCGGGGTTTGCCACATGGCCGGGCACGTTCGGGAAATCGCCATCGGGCATCGCCTGCGGTCCGTAGAGCCGCACCTGCTGGAAGCCGGCACCGGCGAGCACCGGCACCACGGCACTGGCCCCCACGCCATGCAGGGGCGTGTAGAGAATGGAGACGTTCCGCGGACCGGCCGTCGATTGCCTGACCACTGCCGCGACGAAGGCCGGATCGATCTCCAGCTCGACAAACTGCACGCGGCCGGCGGCGATGCCGGCATCGAAATCCTCGCGGTGCACGGCGTCGCACCGCATCACGCGGTCGATGATTCCCTTGTCATGCGGCGGCAACACCTGCACGCCGCCGGCCCAGTAGACCTTCACAGCGTTGTCGCTGGGTGGATTGTGGCTGGCCGTCACCATGATGCCGCAGGTGCTGGCCGTGTGGCGGACGGCATACGAAAGCTCCGGTGTGCTGCGGAAGCCGCGCAGGAAAAAAATCCGGAAGCCGGCTGCGAGGAGCACCTCGGCACAGAGCCTCGCAAAGTGCTCGGAGCGGTGGCGGGTGTCGTAGGCGATCGCGCAGGAGGGCTCGTCCCCGGGGGCCATGACGCTCCGAACGTAGTCGGCCAGCCCCTGGGCACTCTCGCCGATCGTGCGGTCGTTGATGGCGTTGGACCCGACCGGATACATCCTGCCGCGGCGGCCCCCCGTGCCGAACGGGATCACCGTCCAGTAGACGTCGTCGAGTTCCTTCCAGACCGCGGGTTCAACGGCGGCCCGGTCGATCCGCGTCGCCAGTTCCCCGGCAAACTCCGTATAGCGGGGCTGCGTGAGCCAGTCCCGCATGGTGCGGGCGGAGTGATCGGTGATCGTGCCCGCGGCGTGGGCGGCATCGATGGCGGCGAGGCGGGGGGCCTGGGAGGCGGCTGAGGCGGTGGACATGAAGGAAAGACTCCGGACTGCAGTGCGGAAAGCTGGCAGGGAACGACTGGCAGGGAACGATCGGTGTGCCGAACTCAGCCGGCGGTTTTATACTCGCAGCGTCGCGGACCGCACACCTCGAAAACAGGATCGACATGCCCGATGGGCGAAACCGGCAGTGAACCAATTCGTGACCCCCTGATTCGTGACACACTGATCGTCAGTGTCTCCGGGCTCCGCGGCATCGTCGGCGGCAGCCTCACGCCCGACGTGGCGGTTCGGTATGTCGCAGCCTTCGCCGCCACGCTGCCCCCCGGGCCGATCGTGATCGGCCGCGACGGCCGCACCTCCGGGCCACTCCTGGCGGCCGCCATCACGGAACACCTCACGCGATCGGGCCGCGACGTGATCGATTGCGGCATCGCGGCCACGCCTACCGTCGGGATCGTCGTGCGACAGGAGCAGGCCGCCGGCGGTATTCAGATCTCGGCCAGCCACAACCCCGCGGCCTACAACGGGCTCAAACTTTTTTCTGCTGAAGGACGCGTGCTCCCGGCGGTGGCCGGGGCCGAGGTGCTCCGACATTTTCAGGCGCCAACGACGGTCGCCGAGACTCGAGGCCAGACCGTTTCGAGACCGGGAACCGTTTGTCAGGTGGACGGTGGACCGGCCCACATCGCGCTGGTGGCGAAGACGGTCGATGTGGAAGCGATTCGCCGCTGCCGGCCGCGGGTCTGGCTCGACTCGGGGCACGGGGCGGGGAGCCGGGTCGCCCGGCCGCTGCTCGAGCATCTCGGCTGCGAGGTCACGATCGACGGCGGCGAGCCCGACGGTCTCTTTGACCATCTCCCTGAGCCCACGGCCGAGAACCTCGCCGCCATGCTGCCGCGGATCACATTAGCCCGCGCAGATGTCGGCTTCTTTCAGGATCCCGACGCCGACCGGTTGGCAATCGCCACGGCCGAGGGACGTTTCATTGGCGAGGAGGCGACGCTCAGCCTGGCCGTCGAAGCGGTGCTCGCGAAGACGCCGGGGCCGATCGTGGTCAACTGCTCCACCAGCGGCATGGCGGCGGCGATTGCCGCGACATACGGCGTGCCCTGCCAGGTGTCGGCCGTGGGAGAAGCGAACGTCGTGGACGCGATGCTCGCCTCCGGCGCCATTCTCGGCGGCGAGGGAAACGGTGGCGTGATCGATCCGCGGGTTGTGCTGGTCCGAGACAGCTTCGTGGCGATGGCTCTGGTGCTCGAGCGGATGTGCACGGCTGGCGGCAACGATCGGGTCGAAGGGGGCATCACGAGCATCGAGAGCCTGGCTCGCGGGTTGCCGCAGATGATCATGAAGAAAACAAAGGTCGAATTGTCGGCGGAGACCCGCGGCCCCGCGCTCGCTCGGGCGTTCGACCGGATTGAGCGGGCCTTTCCCCGGGCCCGTGTCAGCCGGCTGGACGGGCTGCGGCTCGACTGGGACGGCGGCTGGCTGCTCGTGCGGTCGAGCAACACCGAGCCGATCGTACGGATCGTAGCTGAGGCGGGTGATACGGGGGCCGTGGACGAGGCCCTCCAGCGGGCGACATCGGCCCTACTGGGTGGGTAGTCGGGCGCGGTCAGGTTCCCCATACAAGCCCTCGGCGTGAGCCGGGGGATCGGAAGCCACACCGGGCGTTGCGTCAAACGTCGTGCCGATCCCATCGCTCACGCTCCGGGCTTGTATGGGGCGTGGGGGATCGGGGCCCGGGGAATCCCATCGCTCACGCTCCGGGGTCGCTGGTGATAAAAAAGGTTTTCGGTTTTTATTTGCCCCGCCGGTCATTCGGTTGTCCAATATATCCATCACGACCGGCTCACCGATTGGCCGCCTCCGCGTCCACTCCGTGGGTCTCGGTCGTTCGCGTCAGGTTCTTTCCGTCGCATCAGCAGTATCACACGCCCGGAGAGTCGTCATGGCATCGCAGAAATACTTTCCGGCCCGAAATCAAGGAGTGGCCCGCCGCCGGCCGCGAGCCATGCAACTTGCGCTCGAGGGACTAGAGCGGCGGTACGCCCTCTCGGCAGCCCCTCACACCACCCCCGCCGGCCTCACGATCGGTGAAACGCTTGCATCGGTGGTCGACAATGCGGCACTGGGCGGCATTCAGGTGCAGAACGTGACGGGCTTCGCTCCCGGACCGGGCGCGAACTACCTGCTGATCACCCAGCCTACTTCTTCTGCGGCGAATCCACCCCCCTTCGCACTCGTGTCATACGCCGGTGTGACCAACACCGAGACGACCCAGGCCTTTACGTCTCTGGCCTTGGCAGCGGGCAACGGCAACACGACTTTCAAGGAAAGCACGGTTGTCACTCAGGCGGCCAGTGCGACGACGACATCAGCCAATACAACGTTTGGCCAGCTGTCACACCCGACGACGAACTCGCTCACGGTGTCGTCTGGTGCTGGCTTCATCGGCACCGGATTCATCTACGTGACCGGCGCGTCGAGCGTGGGCACCGGTGGAGGCGGGAATGCGATCTTCTCCTACAACATGACAACGAGCAGCCCTTCGACCGGCAGTTTCAAGGGGCTCAAGCCCGTGGGCTCCGTCGGCTTGAACGAGGCAATCATTGCGACTGTCACCGCAGCCTCGGCGACCACTGCTGACGTCACATACACGGTGGGAAATACCTTCTCGGTCGGACAAACGGTTTCGATCACCGGTCTTTCCAAGGCTGCGTTCAACCTGAACGGGGTTCAGATCACAGGTCGCACCGATACCACGTTCACCGTGGCCAACACAACAAAGATACCCACAGGCTCTGCGACCGGCACTGCGGCAAGCACGGCGACGTTCGTGCAGGGATTCAACCTCATTCAGGTGCCGATTGGGTCAACCGTGATCGAGGCCTGCGCCCCCACGCCAGGCGCCACGATCGTGCAGCAGCCGTTCCTGTTGCCCGCCAACCGGAAAATGTTCAATCTTGCCGTTATCAACGGTATAAACGGATTCGCCCCGGCAACTCCCAAGAGGCCCGGCTCCGCGATCGTCACGCTTGCAGACGGCAGCAGCACGATCGTGACCTACACGGGCAACACGCAAAACGGGCTCCTCGGCTGCACAGTGAAACTCCTACCGGGCCAGAGCCGGCAGATTCTGAGGAACGCCCCGGTCCTGGCCACGGCGAACGCCCCGGTGGCCTTTACTTTCACGAACAATTCGTTCCCCAAGTCGTCGGCCACCACCCCAGGACTTGCGGTCTACGCCGCCATCGCCGGACAACAGTCCGATGCAGCCGGTAATCTCACCTACGGCTACCTCGTCCCGCAGCAGACGTCGGGCGGAAAAAACGACTTCACGAAGTCGCTGCAGTTCGTGTCGATGGCGTCGTCGCCCCCGGCCAACGTTCCCACGTTTCAGCTTTTCGCTGCCGCTGCCCCATCCGGGTCGCCAATGAGCTTCAAGGTCGATAACACGCCTAACGCCCGGATGGTATCAACCCGCATCGTGTTCGGGATGGGGCTGCCGCCGGTGGTGCCGATCAACAGCAATAAACCCGCCTTCCCGGCGATGAGCAATCCATCTGACCCGAACAACCGAACGAACTTCGACTTTCTCGAGTTCACGATGCGGAACACCGGGCCCAACGATGGCACGCTGTTCGTCAACACGACCCAAGTGGATCAGGTCGGGCTGCCGTTCACCATGAACGTCACCCCGGGGGATTCCAGCGGCGCGAGCAATGGGGTCGGCGTGAGGATGGGACGTGCTGATCTGGCCAACGCCTACGCGACCTTCGTCACGAACCAGTTCCTGAACAGCGAGCAGAAGTCGATCAGCCCGGCGGCCGAGTTGGCCTTCCAGGGTCTGCTCACCCCGTATCGCCTCTTGAACCCCTCGGATGCGTTCACGAATCCACCTGCGAACTACGTCAGCGTGCCGACGCTTGACGGCTACTTCGACGCGGCGGTTGCGACATTTTTCGCGAACTACACGTCCGGAGAGTTCCGGCTGCAGCGAGACGGCTACTCCTTCATAGGCACGACCAAGACTGGGTATCAGCCGGCGGCCTACGCGTACGACGGCACGCTTGGAAGTGTGTCTGGTACGACCGCCACGCTGAAATTCCCGGCCAGCGGCGGAAAGCCCGCTGCAATCTCGCTGGGCGAGGGCGTCCTCGTCACAGGCGCTGGGATCACGGGAACGGCCGTCGTCACGGGGCAGCCGTCGGTGGACTCAAACAACGTCACCACTGTCACCATGGCGGGCGAGTTCACAACTCCTTCTGGTTCGTCAACATATTCCTTCACCGCTCCCGGCGAGTTTACCGTGCTCGAGCTTGAGCAGGCCGATGCTTCCTGGACGCCGATCCCGAAGGAAAAAGACCCCCAGAATTACCGGCTCTACGCCCCATATTTCTTCAAAGACTCGGCGACCGCCTTCCCCACCAGCCTGCCGGTGGGCTCGGGAATCGGCAGCCTGGCACTGTCGCCCACGAGTAGCGGGTTGGGCTACACCGCGCATAGCGTCGGAGCGCTCACTTTCACCGGCGGCGGTGGCTCGGGCGCTACTGGGTTCTACGTCACCGACAACAGCGGCACGATCACCGCTGTCGGGCTCACGAGCCCCGGCAGCGGATACACCTCGATGCCCACGGTCGGCTTCTCGGGCCCAACCCCGACCACGGCGGCGGCCGTAACGGCTTCGGCCATGCCGGCCGCCCCGCCCTGGGTCGCTCCCGGTGGCCCGGCGACCGTGCAGTCAGCCGGTTCGATGACGTTTGGCTGCCTGGGCGTGTTCGCCGACGGTGGTCAGCAGGCGATGGCCGGCCAGATAACGGGCACGAATGCCAGCGGCCAGACCTTGTCCGACATCCAGAATACGATCGTCTCGGCCTTCAACCGCGGCGTCGCAAACTCGGTCACGTCGGGTAATGATGTCACCTCTTTCTGGAATACCGCGGCCAACTTCTATCCCACGCCCGTGGCCCCCGTGGCTCCGCTCACGTCGGGCGACAACTGGTCGAATCTGTATGCGTCGTTCCTCCACCAATCAACCGTGAGCGTTGCTCGTCCGAGTGATCCAAACATCGGTTTGGCCTATGGCTTCGCCTATGACGACCAAGGGGACAACAGCACAACGCTGACGAGTAGCTTCCCGCAAAGCGTGAACGTCACGTTCCAGCCGTGGCAGAGCAAGCGGTATGCCCCGACTCCGCTGGTGTTCCAGCCAGGCAAGCAGCCGAGTGTCTCTCAAAACAAACTCACGGCGACGCTGCAGGGCTTGGTCAACAAAACGTATCGCTGGCAGCTGTATCAGGTTGCCACACCGGCCTCCGCCGCGTGGACGGCTGTCGGCCAGCCGACATCGGTGCCATCCGGCACTCTGGGGCGTGTGTTGATCAGCGCAGCGGCGCCCTCGGCGGGCACGTATGTGCTGGTCGCATGGGCCGCCGACATAACCAAGAATGACAGCCCAACGGCGACGGCCGCGGCAATCCAGTTTGGCGGGCAGTATGCGGTCTCCCCGCGGTTTACGGTGCCGGCCTCGCAGCTCCGCGTCGCGGCAACACCGGGCCGCGTCGCAGGGCTTTCGGCGGCCCGGCAGCCGGTTCGCTGGGCCGCGGTGGGAAGATAGCCGCGAGGGGGCCGATCGCTCCCAATACAAGCCCCCGGCGTAAGCCGGGGGATCGGAAGAAACAGAATCCCATCGCTCACGCTCCGGGCTTGTATGGGGCGTGGGGGATCGGATGCTTGAATACCAACCCCCTTCTCCGTGTCTTGTTTGACCGGCCTCTGCGTGCCAGCCTCACACAGTACCTGCGCCCTTATCAGTGGAAGTTCCGACGAGATCCCGCGCGAGTCTCAGGGGACAGCCAGGAGGACTGATTTCAAACGGTTTCGGGAAGAAGGCGGCCTTCGATGAGCACCCGCACCTTCTCGCGGCCGGCGAGTTCGAGCGCCTTGGGCCCGATCGCCTCGCAGGCCACGAAGGGCATCGCCTGAATACCAGCCGCGCGGAGAAGACCGGCCCGTCGGGCCGCCCGCACGACGTCTTCGTTGTCGGCCGTGCACGACACCTCTCCGACAAGGTGCATCGGCGTGCCGTCGACTACCGCCGTTGCGATGAGGTCGGCTCGGAGGAGATCGTCAACCAATTCTTCCGCGAGCCGGTTTTCGACCGTATCGAGCAGTTGTTCGGCCGAGATCACGCGGCACCTTCGCATGTGGCGACCCAGATATGCCGGGAGGTGGGTTCGCAGAAACAGTTCAAAGGATCGGCCGTCATTCCTGTCGAGGCGGATCAGCATCTGCTGCTGGAGGGAGGCAAGCTCCGACACTACCCGAGACATTTCACCGAACTGGATGTCGGTCTGCTTCTGCGAGTCGGCGAGCTCTCCCATGCGAAGCTCGGTCTGCTTCTGGGCGTCGGAGAGTACCCCCAAGCGCAGCTCGGTCTGCTTCTGGGCGTCAGCGAGTTCTCCCATGCGACGCCCGGTCTGCTTCTCCGCGTCGGCGAGTTCTCCCACACGCAACTCAGTCTGCTTCTGGGCGTCAGCGAGCTCTCCCATGCGACGCCCGGTCTGCTTCTCCGCGTCGGCGAGCTCTCCTACGCGCACCTCGGTCTGCTTCTGGGCAGCAGCGAGTTCTTTGACCACGCCTGTAAGTTCGTGAAGGTCAGCCCTCGTCACCAACGAATCGTAGGCTTCCGTGACGACATGGGCGAGCAGATCGGCCTGCGGCGCGGAAAATTCCTTCAAGAGTTGGTCGCGGATGTGAGGAATGGTTGCCATCGTGAGCATGCTCCAAACGGAAGTATAGACGCTGCCATGGTGGCTCATCGGGATCGCGACACCCCGACGTTGTAAAAAAGTGTACAGACGTATATGCTATGTGTCAAGGCGGCGGATTGCGGCATTGGGCGCTCGTGCGGTCGAGTAACACCGAGCCGATCGTAAGGATCTTGGCTGAGGCGGGTGATACCGGAGCCGTGGACGAGGCCCTCCAGCGGGCGACATCGGCCCTGCTGGGTGGATGGCCGGAAGCGGTCAGGCGTCGCAGCGGGGAGTCTCGTCGCTTTCCCATACAAGCCCCCGGCGTAAGCCGGGGGATCGGAAGAAACAGAATCCCATCGCTCACGCTCCGGGCTTGTATGGGGCGTGGGGGATCGGAAGTCACACGGGGCGTTGCGTCGAACGCTGTGCTGACACAATCGCTTACGCTCCGGGCTTTTATGCACCGGGGGATTGAGCCTTATGGGAACTTGACTCAATCAACGATTCTTTTGCGACGTGCTGCGACAGACTGCGACAGAGATCTCTCTACTGTCGCACCAGCACCCGCGATCCCTGTCCGAGGATGTCGGCAAGCTCTCGCAGATCGCGTTCGGCGACGATCAGGCTCGTTCTCGGGATGGTGTCCTCAGAAACAGTGGACGGATCAGCAACGCCCTCGATGGCGAGCCCGTCGGCCAATCCGATCGACATGGGGCCCGGCTGCGACCAGGCCACCTGGGCGGTCGGGCCAGACTGTTCGGCGGGAACATCGCCAGACTGAACGGCGACCACTGGCAAGGCGGAGCCGATGCGTTCGCGGATCTGCCGACCTACCACCACCGGAAAGCTGCCGGCATAGTTGCCGCCGACCTTCAGGCTGAGCCGCCGACGGGAAACACTGACCACGGCATCGAACGGGCCCCGGATGAGCTTGAGTGACTCCCCTGGAACCAGCCGGGCCGGATCCGCAACCCCGTTGATCTTGGCCAGCAGTTGCCACGGCACGGCCAACGGCGCGGCAATCGACAAGAGTGTTTCCCCCTGCGCCACAACGTGCGGTGGCAGCAGCAGATCCTGCTGAGAATAGACGACAGTCCCGGCCAGTTGTCCCAGCAGATCGTCCAACCGCTGGCTCTCCTCGAGTCCGAGCGACGGATCGTCATGCCAGGTCGACAACACAGCCAATGCCTCGGCATACCGGCCGGCTGCGAGCTTGTCGTGGGCATCGGCCCAGGCCGACGCAAAGGCCGCCGAGGGGGGAGACGGCTCCATGCCAGCACCCGCCGGCCCCGCCGACGCGTAACGTGAAGGGGGCGAATCGAACGCGGACGCAGCCGGGGCCGCTGTGACAAATGTCGATGGGTCGGGCGTCGCTGGGGCGAAGGCGGCGTTCTGGCCGTCAGCCCGGGGCGGTGCAGGACTCCCTCCGATCGCGGGATTGGCCATGGGCGGCGGAGCCGAGACCGCGCTCAGATAGGTGGGCGATGCATCTGGGGCTGCGACGGGCAAGGCCGCTGCGGCGGGCGGCAGAGACGGGAAACCGGCTGCGTTTGGGAAGGGCTGCGCGGGCCCCCTGCCGGGAGCAGCCATGACGGCGGCCGTCTCGGGCTGGAACTGGGCCTGATTCTGGCTTTGGGGCTGGCTCTGAAACTGGCTCTGGGGCTGGGCCGCCGGAGGCGTGGACGTGGGGAGTTCAACCTGCGGAGCCGGGGCGTATGCCGGAGCCGACGCCAGGTCGGCCCGAACGGTCTCCGCCGGGCCGGCAGAACCGCCACCGGGGCCCTTGTTCACGACAGACCACGCACCGTAGAGGATGGTGCCCAGCAGCGCGAGCACCACTAGGGGCTTGAGCGACTCTCCCGAGTCGGAGTCGCGTTCACGTCGGGCGTTGCCCTTTGACCGGCTGGCCATGGCAGGGGTTTCCAGGGTGGGGGGCTGGTTCACCTGCCGTAACCTCACGGCAGGGTCTCCCGGACGAAAACAAGCAGGGCCAGACCGAATCCCAGTCTGCCGGGAGAGTGGCGGGATCGTAAGGATCGGTGCCGGCCGGTGCCAGATCGCTTCAGGCAGGAAAACGTCCGGGAAAAATAGAAAAAACAGGAAAGCCGCATCGCCAGCGGAGGGGGCTTCCGCGTATAGTCATGCCTCGTGGCAAAGACCACGATAGCCCCGCACGGTGGCGGCCTGCGGGAGAGGAGTTGTTGATGCATTCCCAGCACGTGGACCAGATGCGGGTCCGCGACGTCGTCGCGGTCGTGCTCGCCGGTGGCAAAGGTGCCCGACTCGATCCGCTGACACGCGATCGTGCCAAGCCCGCCGTGCCGTTCGGCGGAAGCTACCGGATCGTCGATTTCGCGCTCTCAAACTGTCTCAACAGCGGGCTGCGGCGGGTGCTGCTGCTCACGCAATACAAGGCGAGCAGTCTCGACCGGCATATCAACGTCGGCTGGCACCGCTTCTTCTGCCGCGATCTCGGCGAGTTTCTCGACGTGCTGCCGCCACAGCAGCGGGTTGACGAGAACTGGTATCTCGGCACGGCTGATGCCGTCTACCAGAACATCTACTCGCTGGAGATGGCGGCGCCCCGGCTGGTGGTCGTGCTCGCCGGTGATCACATCTACAAGATGAACTACCAGAAACTGATCGATGCCCACGAGTCGAGCGGCGCCGACGTGACCGTCGGTGCACTGCCAGTGCCACGCGATGCGGCGGCCGAATTCGGCACCATGGACGTCGATGGCTCGGGGCGGGTGCGGGCCTTTCGCGAGAAAGTGATCGACCCGCCCACGATCCCGGGCAGCGACGGCATGTGCCTCGCCTCGATGGGCATTTACTGCTTCTCAACGCCGTTTCTCCTGGAGCGGCTCAAGCAGGATGCCCACGACCGCGCGAGCCGGCACGACTTCGGCCACGATGTGCTGCCTGCCGTGATCGATTCCCACGGCGTGCATGCCTTTCCGTTTCGTGACGAAAACCGAAAAAGCGACGCCTACTGGCGGGATGTCGGCACGATCGACGCCTACTTCGAGGCCAACATGGATCTGATCGGCGTCGATCCGCAACTCAATCTCTACGACGACCAGTGGCCGATTCGCACGCACCATCCGGCCTACCCGCCGCCGAAGTTCGTCTTTGCCGGCGAGGGGCCCGACGCCCGCCGTGGCGAGGCCACCGACAGTCTTGTCTGCCCCGGGGCGATCCTCTCCGGCGGACGTGTCACCCGGTCGATCATCGGACCGGGCGTGCGGGTCAACAGTTTTGCCCGGGTCGAAGAGAGCATTCTGTTCGAGGGGGTCGATATCGGTCGCCACGCCCGGGTGCGGCGTGCCATCATCGACAAGGGCGTCCAGGTGCCGGCCGGCATGTCGATTGGCTTCAACGCCGAGGAGGATGCCGCCCGGGGCTTGACGGTTTCACCGCAAGGCGTGACCGTGGTAGCCAAAGGACAGGCACTCTCAGCCCATCCCCTCGCCGCGATGAGCGGCTGACGTTTCCGTTTTTTCAGACACACCCATGCCCAAACGCAATCTCTTCGTGCTGCTCATGATGGTCGTCGTGGCCGGCGTCGCCTGGCTGGCGCGGGACCGCGACGGCCATGGCCGGCGGTTCGCCGAGGTGCTCGGGACGATCGATCGGGCCTACCTCGAACCGGTCGATCAGCAGCGACTCTTCAACGCAGCCATGGAGGGGGTCTTTTCCAGGCTTGACGAGCATTCCGCGTTTGTCGTGGGCGACCGACGCGATCGCCTGGAGAGCCTGCTCGACCAGGAGTTTGGCGGGGTGGGGCTGGAGTTGGCCGAGTCGGAATCCCCCCGGGCGATCACCGTCGTGAGCCCTGTCGCGGGTTCCCCTGCCTGGCATGCCGGCATCGCCGCAGGCGACCGCATCCTGGCAATCGATGGCATGCCCACCGGGCAGATGGCCTTGGAGAATGTGTTGCGATCGCTGCGGGGCCGGCCGGGCACGCCGGTCAGCCTCTCGATTGCGACTTCTTCGGCGGTCATGCCGTCCGCCGAGGCCACCACCATGCCGGCCCGCGACGTCGACCTCGTGAGAGAAATCGTCAAGACGGAGAGT
>Ga0247835_1002426_pt1 | contig 19747 bp, 17 predicted proteins | sample LaCtaG_3_FD_189912 | JGI IMG/M metagenome (GOLD analysis project Ga0247835, IMG submission 189912) | Freshwater microbial communities from meromictic Lake La Cruz, Castile-La Mancha, Spain - LaCruzMarch2015_13.5m | ecosystem: Environmental > Aquatic > Freshwater > Lake | place: Spain: Castile-La... | reverse complement strand
TAGCACGCACCTAAGTCAAGAGGTTCTTTCGGGCCTGAGTCGTTCTCAAATCAAGGCTCGTCGCGGTGCGCGATTGAACTTGGATCCTCGACGACCCAGCGCGGTGCTTTGCGAGCAGGAACCGGCTAGCAAAGAGACTCAAGTTGAGGTGCAGACCGTATTTTTAACGGGGGCCGAATGTTCCTTTTGTTGCACGATGTGCGACCTTTGGAAATACACCCTTGCCAACCCAACCGAGCCTGGGAATATCGTCTCGCAACTCGAATGGGCATTGCAGCACCATCCCGCCAGCCCTTGGATCAAGCTGTATAACGCAAGCAATTTTTTTGATTCCCGAAGCATTCCAAGTGTTGATTTGCCAAAAATCGCAGACCTCTGTCAAGCTTTTAAGCGTGTCATTGTGGAAAATCATCCTCGTATTCTCAACCATTCGATTGCGGGATTCGCCGCAATGCTAAATGGAACGCTTGAAGTCGCAATGGGGCTGGAGACCATTCATCCGACGAGTATGACTCTACTCAACAAAGAATTTTCGCTTCGCGATTTCTCGGACGCTTGCCAGCACTTGGACGCCTTAGGAATTGATCGACGGGCTTTTGTGTTGTTGCAACCTCCGGGGACTCTTCCAGAGCAGTCCGTCGAATGGGTGCTCAGAACTCTTGAGTTTGCAAACAACAATGGCGTGCGGCATTGCAGCATCATTCCGACGAGGGCCGGCAACGGGTCTATGGAGTGGCTCACGGAACAAAAACTGTTCTTTGCGCCATCCCTCGGGCAGCTTGAAGATTGCTTGGAACGAGGGATCGACTGTTTTGACAAGATGATCGTTACCGCCGATCTTTGGGATCTGGAGCATTTGACTGGAAGCTGTTCAGTCTGCCTTGGTTCGCGGCGACGACGACTGGAAGTCATGAATCTGGCTCAAAAACCTGCCGCCAAAGAAAACCTCGATTGCAGTTGCGTGTTGAAGAACCAGACTTGAGACAACTGGAAGCTCGCTCGGTTTGCTGTTAGACTTTCAAGCCTTCTTTTTGCCTACTTTAATTGAAAGCCGCTCAGAATGTCTAGTTTTCAGTATGCCGACTTGTCCAAGATGATCGACCACTCGTTGCTCAACCCAACCTTTACGAACGAGCAACTAGAAGCCGGTATTCAGCTTGCAATCGCGTACGACGTCGGAAGTGTCTGCATCATGCCTTATTATCACAAGCGATGCGCGGAACTTTTGGCAGGAACAACCGTCGCCCCCAGTAGCACAGTAGGGTTCCCACATGGGGGACACGCGACACGAACCAAGCTCTTCGAAGCGGAACGGTTGATCGAGGAGGGTTGCCTCGAATTGGATATGGTGACCAACATCAGCGCTGTCTTGAGCGGAAACTGGAAACTCGTAGAGCAGGAAATTGATGCCATAGTCAAGATGGCCCATGCTGCCAATCGACGCGTGAAAGTCATTTTCGAAAACTGCTACCTCAACAACGAACAGAAGATCCGGCTTTGCAAGATCTGCTGTGCGTCAGGAGCGGACTGGGTGAAGACAAGCACCGGCTATGGCACGGGGGGAGCCACCATGGAAGACTTGCAACTCATGCTCGACAACGTCAAGGCCCCGGTTCAAGTCAAAGCAGCGGGCGGCATTCGCGATTGCGATGCGTTGATCAAGGTTTGGAGCATGGGAGTAACACGCGTCGGTTCATCTCGAACGTCCGAGATGCTGGGCGAAGTGCGTAACCGACTTGGCCTGCCTCCCATCGGCCCGATTGTCGCCGCATCAGCCGCGTCCAACTATTAGGCGATCGGCGGACTGAAAACTACCAATCATAACCCGATACGTAACGGCTTGTTGATTTAATGGATTGTGGGACGGGGCATTCGAAAGTGGCATGGGCGTCTCGCCTCATCTTTACCCACTTCTTTCTTGCACGAGCACCGTCCTTCGGACTCAGCACGAGCACGAAAAACAACGGATCTTGGTTTTCGATGCCCTGAAATGTGGGTAAAGATGAGGCGTTGCACCGGTTTACCCCAGGGGATCGTAATCTTCATGCTAGGGCGAAGGTCAAATACCACTGGCATAAAGCCAGATGGCATGAATCGAATGCCACTGGGGTTACCGGGTTACCCCCTCATGTTTACCCACATCTTTTGATCTTGCTCCCCTCGCCCTGGTCTCGGGGAGAGGGGGAGAAAACGCGCTGGGATCACGCAAATCCATTGGGATTTCGAGTAAGCGTAACATGTCATTGAGTACGACATCGATTTTGAAACATTGACTACTGGCGATCCTCGCGAAGTGTCTTAATTTGCGCATCCTCACCGGATAGCTTGCGCTTTTCCGCTACCAAGTGAGTGGCATTAGAGAGGAAGCCTACCAGCGGATCAAGGCTGTACCCCAGGTCAAGCCGGCACCAAAACCGCACATCAGTACCAGGTCGCCACGATTGATCAATCCTTGCCGATTCGCGTCATCCAATGCCAACGGTATGCTTGCGGCCGACGTATTTCCGTACTTATCGAGATTGACAAACACCTTATCTTTCGGAAATCCAAAGGAACTAACGGCAGCATCCACGATTCGAATATTTGCTTGATGCAATACAACGAGATCCACGTCGGCTGCGGTTTTGTTGGATGCGGCCAAAACATCATGGATGCTATCCGCAACGACACGCACCGCCCAAACAAATACAGCCCGCCCATCCATCTTCAGATATTGTCTGCCATTGGCCAGCGTGTCTGGCGTGAATGGTTCACGCGATCCACCTCCGGGGATGCACAACGCATCAATATCCCCTTGCGAACCCAGAGTGAAACTCAACATCCCACTTCCCAATCCATCGTGGGAGTGATTTGGTTGAAGAAGTGCGACACCGGCACCATCACCAAACAACGGGTATGTCTTGATATCACTGCGATCCACAGTTCGGCTCATAACCTCGGTTCCGACCACCAAAGCGTTTCGAGCCATCCCGCTGCGCACGTATTGAGCAGCCGTGATCAACGCGTACATGAAACCTGCGCAGGCCGCGTTGATGTCGAATGCAGGGGCAATGCAGTTCAGCCGACGCTGCAAAATGCAAGCGGTCGATGGAGAGAGGAAGTCGGGCGTCATTGTCGCACAAATCAATAAATCGACTTCTTTGTCTGCAACATTAGCGTTCTTGAGGCACGTTTGGATGGCTTCGTAGGCCAAATCGCTTGCGGCCTGACCCGGTGCAGCCTTTCTGCGTTCGCTTATTCCTGTGCGTTTGATAATCCAGTCGCTATCGCAACCTAATGCTGCCAAGTCGTCGTTGGTCACAACTGCATCGGGAACATAGGACCCCGTCGACGCAATGGTGATTCCTGGGCACGTTCCCAAGCGGCCACGACCGCTTTGGCTGATGGAAGATTGTGAGGCTATGGTTGGATCGCAAATCAACGAGAAGCAAGTTGTTTCGGTACGCACGGCACTAATCGCTATGAACCATTTTCGTCAACGCGATCATTGGGGTAAGTTTGTTTAGGCCCCAATGGTCGCACCCGGTAGATGAGACCTACTTTGGGTCACTGTGCCGAAAGTGACGGTCGTTCAAGCGGCAGAGAGTATAACACGAAAAAGGCCAACTATGCAGAGGGCTCCCGCTCCACCACTACCTGTCATTTCGGGCTAGCTGGAGAATTTAGACAGTCCAGATGCGATTAGTTGCTGTAATTTAACTGACAAGTATTCAACAATTTATTCGCACATACCCTTTTGGGGGGTGACTACTAGCATTCCAACAGGTTAAATTTAGGGGACTTGCGGGCCGCAGGGTTGCACATTGTATGTGTGATCTTTAGCCATTAAGGACGGCTCGATTCGTAAACTCCAACCATAGAAAGTGCTGATGTTGCGATGTGCTTACTAGCCATTCAATATCGCGTGGTTACCGAAAGTCCGATCCTAGTCGCTGCCAATCGAGAGGAGTTTTTTGATAGAAGAAGTACGGCGCCCACCATTCAGTCGGGTAAGCCCAGAATCCTATGCCCCACTGATCAGCGCAATGGTGGAACTTGGCTGGGAGTCAATCAGCATGGTGTGTTTATCGGGATATGCAACCGACGGACACTTGAACCTTTGGGTAGCAATCGTTCGCGAGGACTTTTGTGCAAAGAAGCTCTCAAATCGACTTCTTCGCACCAAGCCCTTGAACGAGCTCTTGAGGAATTTGACAAGCATCAAGTTGAGGCTTGTAATTTGATCGTTGCGGACCGCGACGCTGGATTTGTTGTTCATCACGAGACGGAAAACGAAGTCGTAGAGATGCATTCGGGGCTCAATATTATCGGGGGTCGTAATTTGAATGACCCTCGCGATGAAAGAGTTCAGTTAGCGAGCAGACTACTTACATTGCAAACGTTGGATTCACCTGTGAAATTCCTAGCGGTTGCAAGCAAAGTCTTTGCCAGATCTCCTTCGCCAGCCGGCCGGGCAAACATGGTTTTACGCGGTGCCGATTACGGGACTGTGTCGAGCACTTTGATTGCCTTGGGTGCTAAACCGCGCGATGCAATTTATCAATATGCAGATGGCCCAGCGGACGAAGCTCGCTACGAAGACTATTCTCCTTTGCTTCGCGATATCCTCAGCCGGGGATTGAGAGAAACACGCACGAAAGTGTCGATGGCAGAAGCCGAGTAACGAGTTCTCAAACAACGAAAAAAGCCCTGTCTTGTTGGTCGAGACAGGGCTTTTTTTGTGTTGTGATTTGCCAAAGTGGATTGCTTTGGTCCACTGTCGTTTATTTGGAGAGCGTCAATCCAACGGATTCTTCTTCCGAGGACGAACTCTCAGAACTACTTTCGTAAGCCGAGGCATTCTTTTCGGCTTCCAGCGTTGCGAAAGACGTCAGACGCATTGCCGCTTGCACTTCGAATTGCGAGAAGTACATTTCGACGCCGGTGTACTGCGAGATAACGCGTGGCTTGTGAACCAGCGATTCCCAAGTCAGACCGTTTGCAACGTGCCACGCAGCAGCTTGTGCCGTGTTTTGGCTAACTTTTCCAGTCGCGACAGCTTTGCACAATTCTTCGACGACAGGCGAATTATTGACTTCGGAAAGTCGTACCACTTTGTACTTCATACGTGGGGTCGGATCGGCTTTTCCGTGCTCGAGGCACAGAGTTGCGACTGTCATTTTTTGAACTTTGTCTGGTTGGACACGCATCATACCGCCCATGCCACCCATGCCGCCACCACCCATGCCGCCCATACCGCCTCCCCCCATGCCGCCCATCATGCCACCACCCATACCACCCATACCGCCGCCCATTCCTTGACCGCCGCCGCCCATACCCATGCCGCCGCCCATGCCACCCATACCACCCATACCACCTCCCATACCGCCCATTCCACCGCCCATGCCGCCCATTCCACCCATCCCCATCATTCCTTGAGCAAGAACATGGACAGCTCCGAAGGTGGAAGGAAGCACGATATCAAGCGGCTCCCCGGTTAGGTTTTTGAAAAGCAGGTTGGCTTGAGTTGCATCCTTGCCGATGTAGTCAACGGTAAGCAGCCCTTGATCCATTGCCTGAAACATTTCCACGGTCTTGGCTTCAACCTTGGTCTTTTTCGAAGTCTTTTTGGAAGCGGTACCGACCAATTTGTCGGACTTGACTGGCGTTTCGTCTCCGCGCAACATCGGAGCTGTAGCCGTGAATGCCAAAGCAATGGCCAAAAATCTTGTCAGGTTCCGTTTCATGTTCCTACCCTTGGATACTAAATTTCCGCGCAAAAATTGATTTCAAAACCGGCCCAGCGTACCAAGCAAATGACTGCTCGCAGGTTGCTGGGGAGATCCTACATAACGATTCTAATAGGCAAGTTGCGTGCCGAAACACAGATTCGTGTCACAGGCCTAGAGTTTAGGTTACACTCCAAACAGTCAAATTCCAATCGAAATGAGATCTTTTTGTGACACCAATTGGCACAAACTGACCGAAAAACACAATTCTCTCGTTTTGGGGTCTCGCAAACGCGTTGCAAGAACGTGGCAGTTTGCTACCTTTTCGTGTTCAAACTCGCGCAAGGTCGCGAACCGGCACATCCATACTCTCGAATTTAGGAATGTTACATGTCCATGTACGTAGGCGAATCATTGGTTGGAGAAGGAAACGAGATTGCTCACATTGATCTCATGATCGGTAGCAAGGATGGCCCTGTGGGTACCGCTTTCGCAAATGCTTTGGCGACACAAAGTGCCGGACATACCAATTTATTGGCCGTTCTTGCACCGAACGTTGCGGTTAAACCCTCGACGGTAATGATCACCAAGGTCACCATCAAGGGCATGAAACAAGCGGTTCAAATGTTTGGCCCGGCTCAGGCAGCCGTTGCTAAAGCAGTCGCGGACAGCGTTGCGAGCGGAGTTATTCCAAAGGATCAAGCCGAAAGCTTGGTCGTGGTGTGCGGCGTGTTCATCCACCCAGCAGCCGCAGACGACAAGAAAATCTACGAATTCAATTACGCTGCAACTGTCGATGCGATCTCGAGCGCGATGAAAGGTCTTCCGACCGCTCAACAAATGCTTGATAAAAAGGATACCGCCGCGCATCCATTCCGCGGTTTCTAGTTGGGCGTAGGACGGGACCATTTGTTCCGTTGGTAGTTTCATCTGCCGCATGTCTTACGGGCGTTTCTGGCGGTTATACGTCATGGGTACCGCGAACCGGTCAATCCTTTTTATAGACCGGTTCGTCCGTTTGAAGGCAAAAACGTGCATCCACCGTCATGCTAGGATCAGTCATCCGGCAGGCGGTGGATTTCCTTTAGAGCCATGCTTTGGCAAGCTCAGTTAACGATATGTTCCACACTGACGCTTGCCGTTCCTCCAACGAAAAAGGGCAACGTCACGAAACATGACGATTCGAAACGACCTCAAGATTCTTTATCACTTGGTCCTTAGGCCTGTTCGTGGAAAAGACCATGCGGACCGAATGGAGAATTTCTACTCAGGTCAAGCGGAGGGGTACGATGATTTTCGCAAAAGGCTACTGCAGGGCCGCGAACAAGTCTACCAAACCCTCGGACAATCCGAGCCTTGCGTGTGGGTTGACTTCGGCGGAGGCACAGGTGCAAACCTCGAGTTTATCGGACCAAACATTTCCAAGTTCTCGAAAATCTACGTAGTTGATTTGGCAACTTCTCTCCTCGGGATTGTCAAAAAGCGAAGCGAACGCAATGGTTGGACGAACGTAGAAGCAGTCACCGGCGACGCCACCACTTGGACTCCGCCTGAAGGCTTTGCTGACATTGTGACGTTCTCGTATTCATTGACCATGATCCCGGATTGGTTTGCGGCCATCGATAACGCGGCACGAATTCTCAAACCAGGTGGTAAAATTGGGGTGATCGATTTTTATGTTTCGCGAAAATTTGCTCAACAGGGTTTGGCGAAGCATAGCTGGTCGACACGCTCTTTTTGGCCGATTTGGTTTTCAAGCGACAATGTTTTTCCAAGCGCAGATCACATTCCCTATTTGCAAAATCGGTTCGAGACAACTTTGCTCAACGAGCATCGTGCCAAGATCCCCTATTTCCCCTTAGCAAGAACGCCCTACTATCAGTTTATTGGCTTCAAAAGATAGAAGTTAGCCATGCCCTTCGAATTTGTTTGTCCGTTTTGTCATTTCAAAACCAAGGTGCTAGATCGCTTTGCTGGACAATCTGGGCCATGTGCAGAATGCGGTAAACAAGTGACCATGCCGCATTTCAACGAAAGCGGTGTGCTGGTTCCATCGATTGCCTTGACTTCCAGAACCAGTAAATCAAAAATCGCAGAAAAGCGAAGTTGGATGCCTGCCGTTGTGGGAGTATCCGTTGTTTTGTCGCTTCTGCTTCTTGGCGCGATCGTCTTTCGAATCGCATGGCCGACAGTTAAAAACAGCATGAGACGCATGGCTCAAGCCCGTGATCTTGAGAACATGAAATCAATTGTCGAGGGGTTGAACGCGTATTGCGACCGTTACGGAACCTATCCTCCGCCGGTAGTTGTTGATGGTGCGGGCGTCCGACTCTACTCTTGGCGCGTACTTGTCTTGCCGTTCATGGGCTACGAGGACCTTTACAAGAGTTTCGAACTAAGTCAGCCTTGGGACAGTCCGTCCAACATGAACTTGGTTCGGTTAATGCCGACGGAATTCGCTAGTCCTAACTCAGCGGATGCCCTTGGAAGCAGCGAAACCAACTATGTCTTGATAACGGGCGCAGGAACACTCTTCCCGCCTACGGGTTCGTTATCCAATTCCAACATCGACAAACACACGATCCTACTGGTTGAAACGAACAACAACACGGTTTGGAGTACGCCGGGGGATATCGACATCAGTCTTGGGTTGAGGGTTGGCAACAAAGCGATGAAGGAAATTGGCGGCCTTCATTCCGGTAGCTTCACCGCCGTGACCGTAGATAAGGAGTCGATGCGAATACCGTCGGACGTATCGCAAATAGTTCTAGACGCGTTGATAACTCCAAACGGTGGCGAAAACGTCCAAACCTCCACGTTTATGGATTAAGTTTTTTCGGTTCGAAAAAGTGTTCCTCTAGCGGAACGGCGCGAACTGCCCTTTGAATTCCCAGTTGATTTGCGAATCCTCACCGGACAGCTTGCGATGGTCCGCACCAAATTGAATGCCGTTGGTTTTCGCTTTCCAGGTGCAAGAAAAGAACGGTTTTCTGGCGAGTTCAATCAGAGCTGGCGAAAATTTTTGAAAAGTTTTGCGAAAAACGCCGCAATCAAGGCCCCATTCAAGGCCCCAATTGCGTTGTAAGCGTTGGAACTATTGTTTTTCGCTTTTGGAAAACTCGGACGTTTCGATTGCAAAAACCATGCAAATCATACCAGCTAGTTTGTCAACTCGCCTGAGAAGCGAGTTCGTTACGTCTCGGCCAGAATGCCAAACGCAACAAGTTGATGTCGAGACGCCTGCTTCGCTCGTTAGTATTTTGATGCAGACGACAGACTCCGTTTCCAAGTCGCTCGATGTTCTGGATGTTGAAGTTTTTGCAGATAAGTATGGATTACGGCTGGTCAAGATCGGTGCGAATTCACCTTTCCGTAGGTTGGCAACTCCTGGGGATGCGCTACTGCGAGGAGCAATGGAGATTGGGGATCGCATTGTTGCCATCAACGGGTTGCTTGCAAGACACCCAGACGATTTGGAAGCCCTGAGGGTCGATCACCGGATGTTCGAGATCTGCATTTTCGATCATCGAACCCATCAGACCGTCTCGTGGGAGTTGAAAGCGATCGACGAACTACACGGGACTGTGGGTGTACAGGATTGAGGCAATCAACTCAACACTTGGCGGCGATCTCAGCTAAAATCAAGATCCCGTTACATGGCTGCTTCCCCGGTCTTTTGCTGAGTTACATTTCACGTGTCGCTTGAGTTCGAATTCATAGGTCCATACCAGGTTGTGCGAATTCTAGGTCAAGGGGGAATGGGAACTGTCTACCTTGGTGTTAACGCAAAAACCAATAAGCCCGTTGCCATCAAGGTACTTTCGGCTGGACTTGCTCAACATCAACGGTTTCGCAGGCGATTCGATTCGGAAATTCAGACTCTTTTAAAACTGAAACACCCGGGCATCGTTCAACTCATCGGGTCCGGCGAAGAAAAGGGATTGCTCTTTTACTCGATGGAGTACGTCGAGGGTGAAAATCTCCAGCAAATCCTTCGCCGCGAACGAACATTACCTTGGGAACGCGTCGTTGATATTGCCATTGAAGTTTGTTCCGCGCTCAAACACGCTCATGATTTTGGAGTCATCCATCGCGACCTCAAGCCCGCCAATCTCATGGTCAATTCTCAAGGTAAGATTAAGCTGACCGATTTCGGTATCGCCAAACTCTTTGGCGCTCTCGATGCGACCGTCGAAGGATCCATTCTCGGCACTGCGGATTACATGCCGCCTGAACAAGCAGAAGGAAAACCCGTATCCGTGCGCAGCGATCTTTATTCGCTCGGCAGTGTTTGCTATGCCGCACTTGCAGGTCGCCCTCCTTTCATGGGAAAGAATATTCCTGAGATTCTCTTCAATCTTCGATATGGCGTTTTGACACCGCTAAAAAAACTGGCTCCCGACGCGCCAAAGGAACTTTGTGATCTTGTTGAAGAACTGCTACGCCGCGAACCGTCCATGCGCCCGCCAACTGTTTTGGTTGTCAGCAATCGATTGCAATCCATGCGAGCCGGGCTATCGAAGCGGGCTCGCGAGAAACAAATGGACAAAACCGAGGTTCGAAATCTTCGTGAGATGACCAGTATCGACCTGCACGACATCATGATTCCGGGCAGCGATACCGCCTTTACGTCGATGAAACAGGGCGATTCCCCCCAAGAAACTTCGGCGGCGATGGTCCCCGCCGAAAACAAGAACGATAACACCCATGCAACTGTCCCTTCGGTTGCTGGTCCGGACGAGCAAACACAATTTGCAAAGCCTAATTCGGAATTCGACTATTCGGAACATCCAAGCGGTATCGACCAAGTTTCCAAAACGTACTTTACTGAAGTTGGAGACGAGGATCGGCGTCGATCCAGCATCGTGATCTCGGAACCTGAGCCTATCTCGCAATGGGCTCATTGGGCAAGCATTGTGGGACTCGCGTCAACCTTACTCGCTTGTGCTATCGGGATTGTTTGGTTTTCGCTCCCTCCATCGGCAAACACCTTGTACCAACAAATTGCTGCCAGCATGAATTCCACGGACGATGAACAAATAATGGCCATCGAGCCTGTCCTTGATCGCTTCAAGGAACTATACCCAACCGATTCTCGGATCGGGGATGTCGAAGTTCTACTGACAGAAATCGATTCGATGCGATCGATCCGTCAATTGCAACGCAAGGCAAGAAGCTCGGGTTCGGACCAATTGGATCCCGTAGAACAAGCGTTTCTTGAGTGTACCAAAGCGGAATCACTCGATACCGAACTCGCTAAACGCAAGCTCAAAGCGATGGTGACGGTCTTCGCTGCCAACGAGAAACTATCGAGCCGCCAGCAGCAGTTCGTCACATCGGCGAAACGCAGGTTGGAAAAGCTAGTTAGCGAAGGAAATGCCTCGCGGAATCCCGCCATTGAAACATTGGAAAAACAGATGATTTGGGCTGATGCCAACCTTGCGCCCTCGCCGCGCGCGGAATGGCTAAAGAGCCTTATCGAGCTGTTCGAAGAAAAAACATGGGCTCGCGAATTGGTTACTTCTGCTAAACTCAAACTCATAGCGATCGAAAAAGGTGCTGCGGGCCAAAATCCGTAATGACTTATGGAAAATATTGTCGAAGTTTCTCAGTTGACGAAGCGGTACCGCTCGTTCGCTGCCCTCAATGATTGCAACCTATCCATCACTCAAGGTACGGTATTTGGGTTGCTCGGTCCCAACGGAGCAGGCAAAACAACGATGATTCGCTGCTTGATGGGATACCTGAAACCTACGTCAGGAACGGCAGTGGTCGACGGCCTGAATTGTCACACCCATAGTTTGCAAGTGCGCCAACGCGTAAGTTACCTACCCGCCGAATCCAAGCTGTTTCGTTTGATGAAGGGGAGTGATTGCATCGAGTTTTTTGCGTCCATTCATCCGCGTGGCAACAAAACACTTGCTCTTGCCATTGCGCGACGACTAGAGCTGGACACCACTCGCCGCGTTGCATTCATGTCGACTGGAATGCGACAAAAATTGGCCATCAGTTGCGTGATGAGTTGCCATAGTCGCCTGATGATACTGGACGAACCAACGGCCAATTTAGACCCCACCGTTCGATCGGAGGTTCTACAGTTGGTTCGAGAAGCCAAGGAGCGTGGCACAACGATCGCGTTTTGCTCGCACGTCTTGGAGGAAATCGAACAAATCTGCGATAAAGCCGCGATCCTGAAGCAAGGTAAGGTGGTCGTCACGATTGATTTGCGAGAACTGAAGTTCGTTCATCGCATCCAAGGGGCCATTACGCGGAACAGTCCAATCAAACTTCGAGATGACCACGTTCGAATCATCGACCAGGATGAGGCTAGAATCGTGATGGAGATCGATGGCCCTCTCGACAACCACCTGGAATGGCTTTCCAACAGCGGACTGCAAACCATTCAAATTGAATCCGTTGGTCTAAAGGGCGTATACGAACGTTTCCACCCTGGCTTTGTCCCGTCTATGGCGAGCTCGCTGATGTTACCGGCATCAAGTGTTTGACGAAATAATCGTGCATGCGGCGTTGTCCGTAGGCCCCCCCCATACCATGTCCAGCGTTCGGAATAACCAACATATCAAAATCCTTGTTCGCTCGAATGAGCGCATCAGCAAATCGCACAGTGGACTCGGGGGGGACATTTGTGTCCATCTCTCCAACGATCAAAAAAAGCTTGCCCTGCAGTCGATGAGCGTTTTCAATGTTGGAACAATCTGCGTAGTGAGGCCCGACTGGATATCCCATCCACTGTTCGTTCCATGACGCTTTGTCCATTCGATTGTCATGGCAACCGCAGGCGGCGACTGCGACTTTGTAGAACTCAGGATGAAATAAAACTGCGGCTGCTGCATTCTGTCCACCCGCAGAAGTCCCATAGATTCCAACGCGGGAGAGATCTAGCTCCGCATATTTGGCGGCCGCCGATTGCATCCACAAAATGCGATCCTGGAATCCTCCATCTTTGAGGTTTTTCCAGCAAACATCATGAAACGCCTTGGACCGGTTCGCTGTACCCATCCCATCGATCTTGACGACGATGAAGCCTAAACGAGTCAGCGATTCGTATCGCATTGTGGGACTAAAGGTTTTTGGGACAAACGAGCTTTGCGGCCCAGCATAAATATCTTCGATAACGGGATACTTTTTCTTAGGATCAAAATCCTTGGGGCGGCAAATGATGCCCCAAATGTCGGTTTGATTGTCGCGTCCTTTGGATACAAATACTTCGGGTGGCGTCCATCCGCTCGCACTGAGTTCGGTGATGTCGGAACTTTCAAGGTCGCAGACTTTGGACCCGTCCGACACCCTTCGAAGCTCGGAAACGGGGGCAAGGTCCACGCGTGAGAATGTGTCGATTATAAAATCCCGCTTCGGAGAGAATTGAATCGAGTGGTTGCCGTTTGCCTCGGTAAGCCATACCAGCTTTCCTGTATCCAGAGAGACATAACCGTGGTGGATCAGGTACGGATCTTGATGTTCGCGACCACTCGCGCTGAACCAAACGGTACGGTTCTGTTCATCGACCGATTCAACACCTCGAACCACAATTCCCGTTGGAGTGAGAACCCGTTTTTCGTTGCCGGTGGTGGCGTCGACCAGGATGAGTTGTCTCCAACCATTTTTTTCTGTTGTATAAAGGATTTCATCGGATGCATCGAGCCACTGAACGATTGCAAGACGTTGATTCTCTGCGTGGGCAGTCCAAATATAGGTCTCTGATTTCTCGTCGATGATGTTGCGAATACTGCCGTCTTGGAGACGAACTTCAATCACGCGAAATCTTCCATGTCCACGGTCCGTTTGCTCGTAAGTGAACTTCGAGCCATCTTGGTGAAAGCGAATACGCGGACGAAGCCACTCGTGCTCGAATGGGTCAACCGTTGGTTTGATCTGCTCACCATTCTCCACTCGCAGGAGATTCAGTTCGTAGATTGGAAAGGGATCGCCAGGCAAGACATACGGACTCGTTTCTAGTTTTGCTCTTCCGCCACCTGGAGGGGAAGACCGAATCCGATGAACCGTCTGTTTCTCAACCGACTTTTCACGAAAAGCGACGACGGTTTGCGAGTCAGGCGACCAACTCAGTTGGCCATAGGCATGGGATTCTGTGCCATCCTTGGTCAAAACGATTCGCTCATCTGAGTCAACGCGATTTACAATAACGTTGTGGTCCTGAACCATGGTTCGCCACTTGCCATCGGGGGAAATCAAATCGCGCCCTGCCGCACCGGCGCCAGTCGGTCGACGACGCGTCGGCGAATTGGATGCAATTGGCCGACCATCCACAACGATTGTGGAATGGTTTTCTTGCGCCGTCACCTCCCCTAAACTTTCACCTTGAACATTCACGATCTGCCAACGATGACCGCCAAAGGTATGTTGATCCTTGGAAGAACCAGCTTCGATTTTTCCATAACTCTGTTTGCTACCATCATCGCTAAGCCAGAATATTTCAACGGGTGATTTGGTGCGATTCTCAAACGTGATGGAGCTGTCGCTTCCATTGGCTCGACCACCGTTCGACTGGGAGGTCTGCGGTGTTGGTTTCCCTTGAGGACTGGCAACCTCGGAGAGCGTTTTGGAATCACTATCCCATCGATACGATTGATCGTTTCCGATAAGTAAAGTTTGATCGGAAAGCGAAAAATCCAAGCGTTCTATGGGCAAGTGTGTGCTTTTGGTATTGGGCCCTAGCGATTTTGCGACCGCTTCATGATCGAAGGCAAACTCGCGTTTTCCGAGCTTCGCATCGACAAGAATGAACTCTTTGCCACTTTGCGGTAGGTCATTGCGATACCAAAACTTATTGGTTCCTTCCATCCAATTTGGAACAACACGATTGCGGTAGACTTTACCGCCGTCTCTCGGCCCGCGATTTCGCTCTTGAGGAGATTCTGGTTCCGATGAAACCGTCGGAAGGTTAGAATCTTCGTTGCCAGAAGGTGAACAAAAGGCTTGGGATTGCAATCCGAGGTAACTAATCGCAAGCAAGAGCTTGGACAAGAATGCAAGTTTGGTGCTCGGCATAATACCGCGTTTCATTTAAAAATGATGATAATGATGAAAATGAAAATGATGACTTCGATCGGCTGTATTGTAATCATTGGTCGAACGGTACGCGCACTCGCAGTCACTGTTACCACGCTCAGAAAGGTTGGAGATTTGCCATCCACTTTCGTTCCCCAACTCGCCCTGATCGCCAGTATATGCTGGCTGAGCTTGGCTTACGCTCAGGACGCCGATTGGCCAGAGTACCTCGGGGGTAAAGAGCGCAATCTCTATTCGCCGCTCGAACAGATCAATCGCTCGAACGTATCCCGATTGGGAGTTGCTTGGACGTATGAGACGGGAGACGCGGACGAATATCAGGCGAATAACCTTATTATCGACGGCCGTCTTTACACGCCGACTCAGTCTCGCAAGGTGGTTGCACTCAACGCGGCCACTGGCGAGGAACTCTGGAAATGGGATCCTGCGAATGAAAACACGGGACCGGGCCGCGCAAGGCAGCGAGGTTTGGTTTATTGGGCGAATGAAAACGGAGAGGAGCAGCGATTGTTCACCTCGGTAGACGGCCTTCTTTTCGCAATAGATCCGGAAACTGGAAAAACAATCAGAAGCTTTGGTGAAAATGGCTCGATCAATCTTGGTTCGGGTCTCAACACGCCCGGAATCGCCTACAAAGATGTATTGATCGTTGGTGGACTCGGAGGCAAGGGGGCGGTTCGAGCATTCGATGTCCGGACGGGAGTGCAGCGTTGGATATTCCACCTGATCCCCCGGCCTGGCGAGGTAGGCTACGAAACTTGGCCTGCGGACGCTCACGAAAACGCGACAGGTCTGATGCCATGGTGCGGTCAGTCGTTGGATGAAACTCGAGGTATCGTTTACGTCGCGACCAAGACAGCGGAGCCAGATTTTTATGGAGGTAAACGACCCGGGGCGAATCTGTTCGCGAACTGCTTGCTCGCGCTGAACGCCGCCACCGGCGAGCGGATCTGGCATTTTCAAATAGTTCATCACGATCTGCTCGACAAAGACTTGCCGTGTGCGCCAGTTCTCTTGACCGTCAACCACGGCGGAAAGCGAATCGATGCGGTCGCACAAGGCACCAAACACGGATTGCTCTTCGTGTTTAATCGTGTCACAGGCGAACCGCTATGGCCAATTGAGGAGAGGCCAGTTCCGAAATCCGATTTGGTCGGCGAACAGGCTTGGCCAACCCAGCCGTTCCCCACTAAGCCACCGCCATTGATGCGGCAACGTTACACCCAAGACGATACCTCGAACATTTCGCCAGCGACCCAGCAACTGACTCTGGATCGGATTCTGGCAGCACCCAACTTTGGTCCATTCCCGGCACCGAGTCTGAATGAGACCGTGATGTTTCCTGGATTCGACGGCGGCATGGAGTGGGGTGGCGGCGCGGCTGATCCTGACGGGATATATTATGTCAATATCAATGAGATACCATGGCTGCTGCAAATGATCGAGACTCGTCACGCGGATGGCTCCAAACTGATACCGGGCGAGCGCGATTACATGGTCTATTGCGGCGTCTGCCACGGCCTAGAGTTAAAGGGCAATCTCGACTTAAAGTTTCCGCCCCTGCTCGACATTGAAAAGCGAAAGTCTCGCGTCGAGGTTGAGCAGATGACGCGGAAGGGTGGGGGACGGATGCCCTCTTATTCCGACATGCCGGAGGCCAAACGCGCTGCGATTATCGACTACGTGCTCAGTAAAGGCGGTCCGCAGACGGCACCCAAGGATGAATCAGCAACTCGCAAGGCTGCAGCAGTCGTCGCTGACGATGAAGGACCGGGCTATGCCTTTGGCGGATTCCGTCGCTGGCTCGACAATGAAGGATATCCGGCGATCAAGCCGCCATGGGGGACTCTGAATGCAGTTGATCTCAATACCGGCGAGATTAAATGGAAGGTTGCCTTGGGCGAATATCCCGAACTCACAGCCCGGGGAATCCCGCCCACTGGCACGGAAAACTACGGCGGCCCACTGGTGACGGCCGGTGGCCTAATCTTCATTGGAGCCACAGAGGACGAAACCTTTCGTGTGTTCGATAAGAAGACTGGTGAAATTCTTTGGAAAACGAAACTGCCGTTTGGCGGCAACGCCAGCCCGAGCACCTACACCGTCAAAGGCCGTCAGTATGTGGTCATTTCGGCTGGCGGAGGCAAGGGTGGTCGCCCACGAGGTGGAACTTTGGTCGCGTTTGCGTTGCGGGATTGACTTGCCAGCATCAATCAACGCAAACGCAGTTTGTCTTAAGAATTCAAAGTAGAAAAGGTTCGCATCGTTCCAACCAACACTGCATCGCCTGATCGGCAGCCATGATCTCATGCACAGCCCACTCGATGTCATCTGCTGGCATTAGATAGCGAGGTCCGACCAAATGCCGATTCGTTTCTGCGAAATCTTCGTTTCGAACTTCCAAGTCGAGCCAACGCGCCCACGGAGCACTAAAATCCTCCCACTGAACTGCCATGGGGTCAGGACATGAAACCGCAGCGATCGTCAGTTTGAATCCCAATACCTTCTCGGCCAATACCTTCTCGGCCAATACCTTCTCGGCAGGGTGCTTTGTTCGTCCCATGAACTTGGCTAAATGCGATGGAACGCCGACATCCCAGCGAACCAGGATTCGATCGTTTCCAGTCGCTCGCTCAAACGCTTCTTGCAGCCGTTTGCTGCGGATCGAATCTTCTGAGATGACTCGTATAATCGAATCATCCGACTTTGAACGTTCCAGGTGCGCGTTCAGTTCATGGATGGTCCAATGGGTGACCGGGTCGATCCAATCGGGAACGATCTCGTCTGCTGGCTTGAGAACAAAGGTGCGCATGCACATGCGAGGATGTGGAACCTTGAGATGGGGCGTCCAAATACGCTGCTGACCATAAAGCAGCAAGTCGATATCAATCCGGCGTGCTTCCCACCGAAATTGCCTTTGACGCCCGAGATTCGTTTCGACTTGCTTGATGGTCTCCCAGACTTCCCAAACGGACCGATTGGTTTCGATGGACGCAACTGCGTTTAGGAAATCACCTTGGCCGGCAGGTCCACCCACAGGAGGGGTTCGGTAGAGGTGGCTGAACCTTAAATTTCTCGAACCAAAAGCGTCGTCAAGTAGTCGCTTGGCAGCGGCCATAGACTCACGCACGTTCCCAAGGTTTGCTCCCAGACTAATTAAGGTTCCAGCCATCCAATATTTTCTATGGAGCGTCGGCCAGGCTTAGATTATCGACATACCAATTGATCGAAGTAGCCTTTCTATCACGTTTCGGAGACGTTCTCCGCACGCTCAAAATATACTTCGGCGGATTGACTTGGCCCACATCTTGGTACGACAATTTGTAAACATGAGCGCTTGCGGCTGGATAATCCCCAGTGAGTCCAACGAATTTCCAGCTCGGGGGGGTCTTTCGATTTTTGATTTCCAAATGAACTGCATCCGTCCTGATACGAGAAACGGCTTGCTTTGCGTCGGCTGCTTCCGACTGTGTGTCTCGAATGGGATCGACGCCGGCTAGAAAAAGGACGCGATCCATTTCACCCTTTGATAAACTATCCAGGTAAAGATCGCATATTTTTTGCGATTGGATCAGGTCATGTTTATCCTCTAGTACGCGTCCGAAAAACCCAGTCGACGCCGTGGTGGCACCGATGACGACAGCTAAAAAGCCGAACATTTTCGAAACGAATCCAAAACGATGTCGCTTGGCGATGATCAAACTGAGAGCCCCTAGTGCCGCGCCAAGGATAGCAAATGGCAGGACCTGAATGTATTGGAGGGAAAAGATTCCCACGAGCGTCAATAAGAAACCGATCAAGGCAACAAGCGAAAAACTGGTCGTGTCAAGAATCTCATCAGTTTCGGCAGATAACACAGTTTCGTTCATGGATGAATTTTGAGAAATCGGTGCGTGGATAGAAGGCAGTGGACATTTCCACAGAATACTAACCTGGATTCGTATTCTGTTCCATCTGGCAAAGGCCAACAATTCAGCCTTATTTGGTTGGATCTCGTACGACCCCAACCCTGGTATGGTTCAGGTATTCATTCCGCCGAGTTTTCCTCGATTGCAGCCGGTTCACTTGAATTCTTTTTTGGCAACTCGGGAAGTGTCTTGGGGGCTGTCTGTACATCCATATCGATGAGATCGAACTCAGCGTGATCCACATCCAGCCGCAAGATCAAGTAGGTAGCGGCAGATGCAGTCCAGAAGAAACTAAATCCATAGGCAGTTATCAGAAGTGGCACGATGTTCGTCAGGATCGGCGACCACACGGATTCAAGCTGAGACAAACTTGTGAACGAACCAACGTCGAAAGATGCCTGGACAACCAAAGCCCCTGACGTCAATACCAAAGAGAGCATCGCACCTCCGATCATGCCGAGAAATTGTGCAGCTAAAACGCACAGGCCCAAGGTCAAGGGACGCTGAAATGTGTACGCGGCCGATCGCGAGATCCCGTCGTAGGCATCCGCTTGTTTCTCTGTGACAATCGAACAAACCGATAATGGGAATCCAAAGATGGTAATCGCCGCGCACCATCCAATTCCAATCGAACAGAGCAATACGGGAACCAAGAGCAAACCCGCCAACCAAACTCCAATAGATGGGATATCGGAAATCCAGCCCACGAACAAGGGGCCTAGTGCGATCAACAAAATCAAACCACTTGGCATGGTTGTCGACCAGGCGATGGATTGCCATCGATTCCGAACCAATCGAGTACTCTCAGCCCAGGGTGCCGTCATGCGTGTTCCAAGTTCGACGATCGATCGCCGACACAAGCATCCGCCGACGTAGGACCAAATTGCAATGATCCCGATATAGGACGCCACGCAATCGGCCGCGCCGTTGAGGCTCGGGTTCGCGAGCCAACGAAACATCGGATTCAAAAAGTGTTGCCATACCGACAAGAAAGTATCGGGCATGACGGCATTCCACTGAGACGCGATCGGATTGCTTCCGCCGCTTGGCGTGATCCAGGATTGAATCGGCACCGACTCG
>Ga0247835_1002407_pt1 | contig 19834 bp, 22 predicted proteins | sample LaCtaG_3_FD_189912 | JGI IMG/M metagenome (GOLD analysis project Ga0247835, IMG submission 189912) | Freshwater microbial communities from meromictic Lake La Cruz, Castile-La Mancha, Spain - LaCruzMarch2015_13.5m | ecosystem: Environmental > Aquatic > Freshwater > Lake | place: Spain: Castile-La... | reverse complement strand
GGTTTTGTTCGCGGAATGGCTCCTTGGGCCAATGCCATTATTCTGGTTCAGCCCGATGGCAAGATGGCTGCTGTATTTACAGATTCGGAAAAGGAGGAACTTCGTTACGTTTCAGAAATAGGAGAAATTTCCACCCTTCCTTCCCCGGTCCAACTGTGGATGAAGCAGTCCGCAGTCAACGGCTACCCGGTCAAGCGAGTGTCTTCCCCATGATCCTGCAGGCAGTTTTAGCACTCATAGTTTTGGTGTTGGGGTTTTTCTTTCTACTATTCGGAAGCCACTGCTCCGACGGTGGCGTGCCACCACCTGAATACGCGGAAAAGGATCCCGCGCTTGATTGGCGTAACCACCCACACGATCCCTCTACCACCATGCGCCCGGCCATCCCCCCAGGTCGCCTTTCTTCGGAAGAAAATGCTTTGGCACGTGAAATCAGCGCCTGCCGCCAAAACCACGGCCTACCCCACGTCGAGATCGATGCAGGGTTGATGAACGTGGCCCGGGAATGGGCATCGGTGCTGGCTCCAAATGGTGAACTGGTGCATCGCACACCAGACGACTTGGGGAACCAGCGCGCAAGGAACGAACTGAGATTGATCAATGAGAACCTTTACTTCTCTTCGGGAAACTTTGACGCCAAGGCAATTGTAACAGGGTGGCTGAATAGTCCGGGCCACAGGGCGAATCTTCTGGATCCCGAAATCACCCTGCAAGGTGTCGGTCTAGCCCAAACCCCATCAGGGGGTTATGTGGCCGTCTTTAACGGTGGTCGCTAAACAAGATCAGGCCTCGGGAATAGCCACCCCGAGTTCCCCCAAGGCTTTCTGTATTAGATCGAAATATCCTTGAGGGGAGGTTGCAGGGGATATCCCATAAACCGCCTTGAGGACAGCGAATTTGCCGGTGGCATACTCCTTCACGTTCACCCGCGAGTTAGTGTACGGGCTCAAACCCAGAAAAACAGTTTCGACAAACTTGCGGTAGCCGGGAATCAGAGGATTGTTGATCTGAAAGAGAATGCCTCGGTAAAAATCACCTTTGGATGCCGCGAGCTCCCCCCGCAAAGCCGTGATATCTTCCATAAAAGAATCCGATTCGGACATGGTTGCCAATGGAGCAGCCAAGCCCCAGCGAAAAATATCCAAGGGATCCATCGTGGCTTGAACGTAACGCGCCCCAGGTTCACAGGGGTAGATTCCGTCGGTCCGATGATAGTGAGGGTGCGCTTCGTCCTGAAATACGAGGGTTATCTTTTTCCCTACACCCTTTCCCATAAAGGTAGGCCTTAAAAACTGAAGAGTTCTTTCAGAAGGGTCATCAAGGATTCTCACTTGGTTTTCATACCTCTCGGCAGAACCATAGAAACGGATGAGGGACCGTTGTAATTGATTCCTTCGGACTGAATTAAGGGCTGGAGAGGTCTGCTCCATGGAGCCGCTAGCATCGGTAACGATCAGGATCTCCGTGTCCCTGTCGATGGGTTGTGTACGAACGTAAATCTCCAACTGGCCGTCAGGGTTGCCGGGCGGCGCCGGATGGACATTAAATTTATCCATCCCACGGTAATCTGGGTCAGGGATATAGGTGTATTTACCACCCCCATCCACCCGGAGTTGGCCGTATTTCGGCTGCTGGGTAATCACCGGGGACAACCCTAGATCAATCGGGATGGATTCGCCCTGTCGGCTGATCAAAACCCCCGGTGTTTTTAATGAACCTGTATTAGTCGAGTTGGCGGCTGTTGATCCTAGCGCAGGGTTAAAGCTCGGTGCCGCCTCCTTCGATTGGAAGACCACCCCGGACGGCACACTGGTCAGACCAGGCGATGGAGCTGGCTTCGAGGCTGGTAAAGTTGCACTGGGCGCCACGGTTGGTTTGCCTCGCGTCTCCTTTTCCAGTTTGCCGTTGGATGAGTAGGTCCGAATCAATCCGGTTGGGCGTCCATCTCGATACTCTCTTTCAGTCTTTACCTTTCCGTTAGGCCACTGCCAATAAACAATGCCCGTAATGGGAATGGTCTTCCCCTCTTCAACGACAAGTCCGTCCTTGGATTCGATCTGCTCAGCAGGAATTCTGGATCCGGCCCAAGACGTCTGAACGATGAAAAACGCAAAAACCGCCACGAGAAAAAAAGAAGTCTTCTTCATAGGATGACTAACCTTAACGGGACCCAGCGCCTGATTCGCTAGTTACGATAGACGTTGATAGTGACCCTGCGATCCCTTGCAAGCTGGTCATCAGGCCTTCCTTGAACGGCCTCACCCTCGGGTTGCACAAAAACTTTTTGAGGAATACCCAAAGCCTTTAGTTCACGGGCGATGTTGTTAGCTCTTTCTTGGGAAAGCCGTTTGTTCGGTCCATCCTCCCCTTCCCTGCTGGCATAACCTGTAACCACCAGATACTTACAATCTTTAAATTCATTTTTCAAACGCTCGCCCATTTCTCGGAGTCCTTCAGTCTGCTCACTTTTTAGGTCGCTACTTCCCTGATCAAAGAGCAACTCTCCTACAGCATCATAGGGAATAGCAATCGGATCGCCACTGCCTCCGCTTGGGCCTTTTTCACTAGAACTTGTGGACGTAGCGGAGGGTGTGGCCGCCTTGGTAATCGAAATAGTTAATGCATATTCCACAACGCTTTTATTTTCCGCATTTATTCCCGTAAGTGTAATCAGCGTCTCACCAACGGCCGTAGGGGTTCCTTGAATTGAATAACCCATTTTATCCAGTTCAAGCCCCGCGGGGAGAGGCTGACTAAGTTTGAAATCCGTAATTTCTCGGCCTTCCCCGTCAAAGGTTTGTTTTAGTCGCTGATCAACTATTCCAGCAACTAACATAGGGAAGGTCTCCAGCTCTGGAGTCGGCTGAGGTGCTTGAGGCCATAAAGCCCAAATCAAGAGAAAGCCAACAAGGCCTGCACCCGCCAAGATAAAGGGCAAAGCTTTTTTATTTCCACCAGATCTGATCTCCGCCAGCGGCTGTTTACAATCCTCGCACACAAAAAGCTCGTTGGAGGGAATCTCCTGAATTTCCCCTACCTCGGCCTTAACGCAGTCCCCTCCCTCAAAGTTTCGGCACTTGCCTTTCCTCTTTTTGATTTTTGAGGGATCAGTTTCTGTGCTCATGAATTATTATTCAATCTAGTTCTTTGCTCCGAGGCCTTCATCGCTAATTCATCTTTATATCGGTTTAATAGCTCTTTACGATAATTATCGGCTCTTTTTTCGGCTTCTTTAAAGGCTCGGTTGTAGGCATTGACTTCCTCTTGATAGGCCTTCTTTTCACGATCCATTCGGTCCGCCTCTGCGCTCGCCGCCATGCCTGCCATAATCAAGCCCACCACCCCTGCTCCTATGGCGGCTCCCAGCCCAGCATTACCCCCCGCGGCACCACCTGCTGCTCCCATTGCGCCCCCATAGAGCATTCCAGTTCCCAAAGCCGTGGGCACCCCGCTACCGGGACCTACGCCTTTGGATTTTGGCGCGGGTCCGGGTTTGCTAATACCTGCCAACTGGCTGGCCTTGTAGTCCTCAGTCTCCCTCTTGATCTGATCGATTCTTTGATAGAATTCCGTCACCTTGACGTTCTGGTAAGATTCTAGGTCCTCAATTTCTGGCTCAGAAAGATGGTGAGAAGCATTTTGCGCCCAAACCCGCGGATGAGTTGCGGAAAACAAGGTAAACACGCATCCCGCAAGAATCCGGGTTGTGGAGCTAGAGTAAATTCTTTTCACCTGGTCTTAATGGGGAATGGGGTGCTTTTCCATCGGAAATGGCTCCCAGGCGATGGGAATCCAGTGGCCACCGACTTTTTCAGCTTCCGACACATTCCAAGAAAATATGGCCGATTCGGTTGGGTTTTCCAACACCTCCTTATGATCCCAATCATAGAATTGGCCAGGGGGAAGGTTGGGAGCAAGAACCAGGTCCTTTAGCAACTCCTGCTCCTCCGGATCAAGTTTTCGCCCTTTAAGAGCAACGGCCTTTTTGGAAGCAACAGTGAAAACCGTTCGCTCAATCCTAGCGGTAACTTCGTACTCTAGGGCATGTTTTCCACCACCGAGGTCTTTTTGGGCAACCAGTTTGATCTTTTTGATCTTCACCCCCGGTTTGATTTCCCTTTGCAAGGCCCGACGCATGTCCCCATCGCTAGGCAAGCCCCACAGCCTCTGCCACCAACTAGGCGGAGTCATTCCCTCAGGCATGCCCTGCGGGTTTCGGGAGCCTCGCTGACGTCCCCCTTCAGTTGCAGTAGCGTCAACTGAGGACGCATCCTCATCTAAAAATGAGGCCAGACGCTGAGTTTGAAACCAGTCCCAAGCCGCCGGAACCCCGAAAAATATTACCCCTACAACCAGAGCGATCGTAACAACCAAAAACGCGGCGGGTTTACCACCTTTCAGGGAAAGGCCTTTTTTGGGCGCAACAGTTGGATGCCGGCACTCCGGACAGACGGTGGAATTGACTTTTTTTCCGGTGTCGGCGATCTGGCAGTCGCCGTAATTTGTGCACCTCGCACCCTTCTTCATAGGTGCCTTAAGATTCTTTACAAAGTAGCGAGAATTTCTAAGGCCAGCTTAGTTCCGGCCATGAGTTGTTTATTTTGCACCGAGCCAATACCCCCGTGCTTTTCTTTGATGTAGTCCTGCTCGGCTTTGGTGGTAGATGACAACGCATTCTTGATCTGATCAACATCACTCTTTTTCTCTGAAAGTATTCTTTTTACCTCATTTGAGATTTTTACAGCTTGGTCGGTTGTTAGTGTGATTAATGTTTGAACGGCATCTTCACCCAGTTCCTCGCTCTCCTCTTCCAAACCCGTTTCAGGATCTTTTTTAATGAAAATAAGGCGGCGTGCAGATTTGCCCTTTTTCAATGTTTCAACCTGAACCGCCCCAATCGCCATCCCAATTAGAATCAACGGAAGAGTTTGGGATCCTACCTCTTCAGAAGTCGGCAAATACAGCTCTGGGTGAGCTCCTTCCGACCAGTCTTCCGTATGGGTTTCAAGAACGACTCTGTCTCGCCCGCCTTGCTCGATCAGTTCGTCGTACTTGCGTTTTAACAACTTAATGTGGGCACCGAAACGTAATGGGAAGACCGACTTAACGGCAACCAGAACAATCTCGTGGGGGCGACCCTCAATCGGGGCAAGCTCGACTTTGCTTTCTGCTGTCTTGAACTCTTGTTTCAGCTGTTCAGCGAAGTCGTTGCTCGCCTTTGGCAGAATCACCGTAAAGTCTCTAACGGCGATGGCGGCACCGTCGCCCTCAATTTGACCTTTCACACCAACTTTATTTTTTTCAGCGGCATCAAAGGCAAGAAATACTTGAGCTTTCTCCGCTAAATCAGTCACAAACGCTCTTAGTTTCGTCGGATTATCACCATATTTTTCCTGAATCTTGTCCAAAATACTGGCCCCGAATATCGGGTCTTTACGCATAACGGCCTGAACCTGATTGTGAGCATCCTCCACACTAGCTTTACAGGAGCTTTCCATGACTTCGCTGATGCGGGATTTAAGAATCTGTGTGAATTTTAAGAATGTAGGATTCTCCCCGACCAGCCCGAGAAGATTGGAACGCAGTCGGTCGGTCTGTTGCTTCTGGATCTCCTCATCGGTCTCAAGCTTTCGGCAGAAATCCTTGATTATTTTTGGATCGTAGAAACGAACAAGCAGCTCCTCAAGCTTGAGCTCTCCGTTATCCCGACAGCGAGAATCTATTTCTTCGACAAATCGGTTGCCGAGCTCTGTCAGAATGCTGAGAGTACGGTCCACATTGGCACGCAGAACCGCAACCTCCTGGACAAGTTCTTTCAAAAGAGATTGGGCAAAAACCAAAGCCTCTTTGCGGGTCCTTGCAATATAAAGCCCCTGCAATGTCAGAGCTCTGGCATCAAATATATTTTTCCGCTTTCCAAGCATTTCTGATAGCGGGCCGACTTTTGCCCACTCCGCTTCCTGTTGCTTGACCCTCGCCTGACCGACCTCAACCTCCTTGCCAAGTTTTTCCCCTTTAAGTTTAAGCTGAGCGTCTCTCTCTTCCAGATTTTCTCCCAGTCGTTGCAAAAGGCGCGAAATGTCGGTAAGGCTGGCAAACTGCCCCCGGGTCTTCCATTGAGCGAGCAAGTCCTGCTCAATAGTCCGGACAATCTCCCTCACGTAGTCCATTCGGTCTCGGATCTGGGCGTTGTAATAATTGGATACACCAACGGACCGAAATCCCTCCCGAAATCTTTTGTCAGTGAGTTTCGTCAGTTCATCCAGCCAATTTTCCTTGGAGGCACGCTCCGTGATATCCGTCTTGAACGTGGCCATAATTTGCATCCAGTCGGCCTCGATTTGCTTCCATTTTGCGGATGCTTGTCCGTCATCGAGAATCGGTAAAGAAAGCACTAGATGGTCATCCGAGATCCTCCACCTGTTGAGGACCTCGGGTTTCTGAAGGTAGTCGCTGACAGCCAAGTTGCGGGGTTCGTCAGTGAATCCCTTTTTGTCCAACCAATGACAGTACATAAGTTGGAGAGCGGCCTGTCTTGCAAACGCAAAAGTGAGATAATCACGTATCTCCTGCTCCGGATAGGCGATCTGCTTGATCCCGAAGGTGAGAAACTTTCTTCCACGCTCTGCGCGTTTAAGATCTGCAGACTTTTCAGGAACTAAGGCGTCTCCTCGATTTTCAAAGGCTTCATGGCGCACAAGAGGCCAGTCCTCTCCATTGGTTTTATCTAACGTGTAGGTCTTGTGATAAAGGAAATTAGCAACCATTTCGGGCAGGGCTTTATCAATATCAATTTGGAAGCCACTTTCGTTTTGGTTGGTGAAGACATAGGCGCAGTTAAATGGGTCTGAAAGTTTAAGCCGCTTACCCCCGCCTGGGGTGATGTCGTAAGGCTGATAGCTTCCCACGCTCAAAGCATTTAACTCAAGGAGTGCTGCGTAGCCGTTAGCCCAATAGTTTAAGCCTGTGGCCCAGTTAGACGGAGGCATGGCATCGGGCAACAGTAGATAAAGAATGATTTTAAAATCCTTGGCGGGGAAGGTTTTGCGAAGCTGACACACCACATCTACCACCGAGCCGCTTCCAGTGCCCCCAGCCAATCCCGCACAGACGTGAAAAGTGGTAGCAATGGTTCCACCGTTTTGCATTTGCCGAACAAGACCGCCCGCCATTTTTGCAAAGTTTTCTGCTTCGGAGGCAAACAAAAACCTACCCAGTCGGCGTCTTTGCCCGCCCCTGACCTCAGCCGCCGACTTGCTACCAATGAGGTCAGCCCACCGGCTGACATCCCCGATCCAAGGGCGAATTCCAGGATAAGACCCAAGATTGGCGAGGATATCGCCAAGGCCCATGCTGTTCTTGCTAATATGAAGCTGGTTGGAGGTTCCTAGCTGGACACTATGACCACCCAAGACTTTCCAACTTGGCTCGTCTTGACGAAAAAGTTGCGCATCAGAATCAACATAAAAGTAATCTATTGCCGGATTACTGGGGGTCTTGCCGTTGTGCATTTGATGCACCAGCTTCCGCATGGATCGAATAATCTTCCCACCAGTGCCCCCTAAGCCGATCACCAAGTGATTTGTCGCAAATTTTGCTTCAGCCATATGCGTATTAAGTGTGTACCCTAATATCACGGTAGGAAGCAATTGCAATGATTCCAAAAGGAATTCCCTGAAAAAGCAGAAAGATTAAAATCAGGCCGGTTCGCGCGTAGGGAACAATCTTGGGAATTTGCTGATCCAGATCCCTGCGAATCACATCGCCTCCTTTATCAATAATGAATTTTTGATCCATTAAGGGATACTTTTCGAAGTAATCTTCCATTTCCGCATTGACCACTTCCTGGGCCTTTCGTCCTCGTGCGGATAATATCAGGCTCAGGACAGGTCTCTTGCTAGTAAAATTCTTCACCATTGCCTGCGCATAAATCTGGCTGACCTTTTTGATGCCCGAGATCTTTTTGCCCCCTGGGGTCGAGGTATTTACGGTAACGATGACCGGATTTTCCTGCTTGATGCCCATGGCCTCACAGGCCTTGCGGCATTTGCGGATAACCTCATTCCATAGGTCATTGTTTCTATTCAGCTCCGACTGCCAGCTTTGCACTGACGCATAGGCATACGGCTTAAGGTATTCCAGACTGGGATACAGTAGAGTGACCACGAAAGTTGCGGCGGCGGCAAAAAAACAGAGCACGTGGTGCCAGACGTTTAGGTGGTAATTCTTATTCCAAAGCCGGGAAAAGAAGCTGCAAAAAACCCACATTCCGACGGCCAATAGCAGGGCGGCTAGAAACACGATCCGGAACTGCATGAAGTTTTCGGTTTTGAGCCGATCTACCAACTCCACCAAAAACTCCACCAAGCCGCTAAAACCTTGATAATCCATAATTACAGAAATCCTTTATGCCATCTCCTACCCCCGCGGGCTATCTTTTTGCATCGCCCCCACTTTCGTAGACCAAACGGAATCCCAGCCGCATATGACTGCTGGAGTTGGCAAAGCCTCGCCTAATCCAAGGTTCCGTGGGCTGAAAACCCCGCACCACGCGATCCAACCTGCCGGATCCATACCAATCCATACACCACTCCATCGGATCAGACTCCAACCCCAAAATCCCATGTTTGGTGGAGCCGCCTGAACGGAAAAACTTATCCCCTTTTGTGGAAATTTGGTTTTCGCTGAAACTTTCCCGATCTTGTGGGCGCCATCCATCCTCGATCAATCCCGCCGCAAGACTCCACTCCTCGTCTCTTGGCAAACGGTAAAGCGCACGGGAGCTAATTTTTCCTTGGACTCTCTCTTTTTGTGTCAGCCACGTGGAAAAAGCGTCTGCCTCAGTAAAACTGATAAGATTAACTGGTTGATCGGCTTGTAGCCTACCAAGGATCTGGGAGGCCTTCCCGCCGCTCCCTGAATCCCTTAGATAGGCGCAGTAATTACCTGCAGTAACCTCTCGGCAGGCCATAAAAATCCCGGGCCGAAAAAGAATTTCCCGAAATTCGATCCCCAAAGAGTTCGGCCCAAAATTCCGTACCGGAATGCCAGCATCCACAGGGGGTAAGTGCCGGTTCTGCCAGAAAAACCACCCAGCCAGAACCAGGCCACCTACAACCACGCCGGCGAGCACCCCTCCCCAAATCGATAGCTCTACGGGGGGAATAGCACCCCATCCCAGGACTGAAATTCTGTTTTTACGATTCAAATTATCCATTTTCCTGAATTATGTTTATGGTATTCTTTGAAACAAGGTGAATTTTTTGAAATTTAGAATCTCCAAATTAATAAAGAAAAGATCCGTCTTACCCCGTCGACAAACCCATCTTGTATCAAGATCTGGAATAGAGCGAGTTTCCATGCTTTTGACTGGAGTCTCGATCGCCTTAGCGGTTTTGGGAACCCTCTTACTCTCCCCCACCCCCAACATCCAAGAGGTTTTTGATTCCTTCGCCTCCTCCCTAGGGTCAAGCCGGTCAAAGGGGAAGCTTCACCAAAAACTACTTTTCGTCAGTCGGGATGGTTTGAGCCCAAAAAGCCAGGACTTTTCCAGCCTCTACGAAGAAGAAGCCCGTTGCGTGGAAGGTTTACTGGCACAAGGCGCCTTAGCCGTTGGCCTCCTGCAAAAGGATTCCAACACCCAAAGGGAAAAATATCTCCGTCAGAAACTTGCAACACTCAAGGGTGTGGTTCTCTTTCCTGTCGAGAAAAGCTTCCTGAAGACCTTTCCGCCTTCGGATAGACGTTTAGAGGTCAGGTATCCTGTCGGCTCGGTATCCACCAATTTCGCAAGCCAGATGCTGAATGCGGCTGGGATAGCGCATGCGCCAGACTTTGTCCTTGTGGAGATCCGAGATGCGGTGGAAAGCCCAGTTCTGAACCTCTCCCATCTGCAACGCATCCTGCAGGATCCCAAGCGCACACAGGAGCTGGTGGCCAAACGAATCATCGTTCTCACCCCACACCGGGATTTGACTGCTTGGAGGGAGTGGCAATGCCTTCAAGCGGTGGCGGGAGGTAAAGAGCCCCTGCCCCGTCCCAGCTCAATATACGGGCTCCTGTGGATGATTCTGGTGATTTCGGTTCCGTCCTTTTGCATTTTTTATCCTCCGCGCAGAGATCTGAGGGTGCTGGGTATCGCCGCAGCATTCCTTATCGTAGTTATGTTATGGCTTTGTTTTACCATTCTAGGCGGTGTCTCGGTAGAAGTGCTGCCTTGCCTAGCCGGTTGGCTGACCCCGACCTTACTTTGGTTGCTTCTGGCGGGGGGAAGCGAGATGGCTTTCCGCTTTTTCCCATCTTTGGGAAGCGCCAAGTTGCGGGAAATCATCCAGGGACCCCGCCTAATCCCCGTTCCCTCTTGCTGGAAAAAACCAACTCTTACCTCTCCCCATTCCAGACTTGCCCCTTTACAAAAAAAGGCAGCCGAACTTTTACTGCAAGCTCTGGGACGCCCAAGACAGAGAAAACATGATCTGGAAGACTTTTTGAAAAAATACGACGCAATCACTGCCGTGAGGCTCACCACAAGGAACTAATCCATGAATGAAAAAACACGCCTTGTTTCGCGCTCCGGGGGAGTGCGCCCAACTGGGGATAATCCCGCTCACACCCCGCCGGATGCCCCGCCCTCGCTGCGGAGCACTCCTTTACCAGAGCTGGGAGAATCTACTTCGTGGGGAAACAATCTCCGCACTTATCGCACATTTTTTGTCTCATCAATTTTGCTAACGATCGTCATAGCATGTTTTATTCCCGAAAGCTGGTTTCTTGCCTTTTTCCGTTTTGGGGTGGTAGGAATCCTTGCGTTTTGGGGTTTCCGGCTAGCCAGCTGGGAGAGGGCGGAAGCTGGGCACCGAGTTCAAACCGCTGGCTATCTTGAGACCCTCATCGGAATTATGGCAGCGCTCCTGGTGATTTATCGCGGCGAAAAATCCGGTATTGAGGGGGTTGCCTTCCCCATCGCCACCTCTCTTGGAACCAGTATTGTGGGATGGCTTTTGGGTGGAGAGTTGGTCGGACACTCTCATAACTCGGGAGGTTCCTTTGGAATCGGCCACGGCGCCACAATCGGCGAGGATTCTGACTTTTCCAGGGAACTTCTTCAGGCCCAAAGCCGCTACCTTCGGATCGTTGACGAAGTCACCGCCAGTCTGGCTAAGGCTGGAGAAGCTCATGTAGACCTTGTTAAGGCCACCAATGACTCCAGCCGTGAGGGCGTTAAGCTCGCAACTGGATTGGCAGAAAGAATCCGTGACGTACAAGCTGGGCTGGAGGAGGGATTGGCGGCCCTAGAAAAAGGCACGAATCGAGGAATGGTCGCTTCGGCGGAGGAATTGAGGAAAAATCTTCAACAGGCTTCGATTGAGCTCAAAGAGGCCATGGGGGCGGTTACAAATTCTGCGAAAGAATTCCGTGAGTTTACCCGAGAGGCCAAACTCTTGGTTCAATCTCTGGACGAGATGATGCGATATATCGCCTCTATGCGCGGGAAATCATGAGAGGAATGGACCTCAAACATGCGGAGATCTTTGCCATTTTATGCGGAATTCTTTTATTGGGATGGGCCGAGGCGAGAGGTCCTGGCGGAGTGTTTACGAAGGAAGATTTCGTCAGCCTAAAGAAAGCCAATGAAATATTAAAATCAGAGCTGTTAAAGGCGCAGCTGATGCTGGCCCCTACAGATTCAAAGAAGCCCTCAAATCAAGAAGCACCGATTATCACTTTATCAGAGAACAACCCTGCCTTTCGCTTTCCCTCTGGCTCTGCACAAATGAATCCAGATTTTGAACAAAAACTCCTAGGAGATGTTTTTCCCAAGATTCAGGAAAACAGCCAGAGGTATCAATGCGATGTTCTCATGGTGATCGGCCATACCGACGAGGTGCAGGTGGGAGAAAGTAGACGAGCATCCAACCTAGACGACCAACTTACCCGAGCTTACGCCACTGGAACACTTAATGAACTGCACGCCGGAAGCAATACCGACCTTGGCATGGTGCGCGCGCTGGCTTTGGTAAATTTTTTCCGTGCCCATCAAGAGCTTATCCCGAGTATCCGTTATGTCCTCCCCTACAGCGCCGGCCAAATGATTCAGCTCGATAGATCTCTCAGCACAACGTTTCTTAACGACAACAACAAAGGCCTTCCGGACGAAACTAGAAGGCGAATTGAACTACAACTCACCAAATCCAGTGCCTGGGGGCAGTAAAGAGAGGGCATCGCGCGTATCATGAAAGGCCATCTTGTAATGGCTCTGGGAACCGGAGGAGCGAGTGTTTTGCGTGCGCTTGGGCTTGAGCCCGGCCGCGAGGTAAAAACCACCGACCGGGCGTTTCCTCATGCCCGATTCATGTTGCTGGATGCCCATCCGGTCATGCCGGAGGAGTTGCTCCATTCCTATGGAGGAGGCATCTGGCAGGGCATGGATCCCGCTGCCGTTCGAGGGGTGCTTGCTAACCCAGAGTCTTTTCCCGCTATCCGCAACTGGTTGGGGCCTTCTCAATCCCTGCTCAGGTTCTTTGATGAGACCTACCGGCCAGGAAACGGCGTAGCCAACCGCCATTTTGGCCGGATTCTTTTTAACCTTTACCGCGCCCAAGAACTTCATTCCAGACTAGTCGAGCATGCCCGGAATCTCAGACTGACGACCCGGGATCTCCACCTCCACATGGTAGCAGAGGCCGGGGATGTGGCCGGTTCATCCTTTCTTTTGGATGCGATTAGGCAGTCAGAACTATCCCTTGCCGGCCAGATTGGTGATAGCACCATTCACCTGCTTTTGGGTGCTCCTACCTGTGCGGAGGACCGTCATCAGGAATGGAGGGCTTCCGCCCACGCGACCATTCTGGAGCTTGGCCAAGCGGCCAAGAACCTTCCCAATCACCATACCCTCATTTTCGGTTCCCCGGATGAAAAGGATAATGCCGCAGTGTCTGCAGCCTCTGCCCTCTGGTTGGAGCGATGCCTTCTCAATCATCGTGATTTTCTTCGCTGGACGGAAAAGGTGTTTCAGGAGCCTTCCCAAAGGAACCGTGCCACCCAAGTGGCTACTAGGCACCTTGGACGCCGAGAGGCAGATCTGGCTCGGATCCGCAAGCATGTGCTGCTCGGCCTAGCCGCGCGACGCCTAGCCCGTGGACCAAGTGTTCCGGGATTGGAGGGACCTATTCCTCCTGCATTACCTGATTTCACTAAGTTACTTTTCCCGACCCTTGAATCAGCAGGAAAGTTTCCCGATCCGCGGGTTGAGTGGAGACGTCAATCGCTGGGCCTCTCTCAGGTAATCCAGAGATGCTACATCCCTGATGCTTGGCCAAAAGTCATCCATAAAGGTCTAGAGGAGCATTTCCAAAACGGGTTTCGTGGAACCGGCGTCGAGGGATGGTTCCGCAGGGTCTCCACTCACGCCAAAGAAATCGCAGCTCCTTCACTTGCCCTTTGGAGGGAATTCCTTCAATCCCAGCTGATGGCTGGAAATGCGGTGGAGGCGATAATTTCGATTCTTCGGCAGAATGCTGATGAATACCGTCAGAAGGCGCGTCTCCTTCTAGAGGTTTCACTTCCTACTTGGGACCAGTCTGAGACCTTTTCTCTATCCCGGAACGGCGGTTTAATATCCTTCGCGTTGGGAACTCGCGAGAGAGAGCTTGAGACCGCGTGCCTGAATCTGGCTACGGAATATTATGAACGGACCCGGGAGGCTGGAGGGCGAGCTATAGGCAGGATCTTGGAATGCCTAGCCGAAGGAATCGACGAAATGGCTCTAAAGCTGGATGTGGGACTTGAGAGATTTATTGAGGCCGACACCCTGTGCCACCGATGCGCTGGTTTGGTGGCCGTGAAAACCGGATTGGCGCCGCGCGGCACGGCAGAAATTCCTGAAGTTGGAGCGGAAGTCCCCTTCTTATTTTCACCATTAAGCCGCGCCTTTTGGGGGACTGTGGCTTGCGATAAGCCCTTTAGGGTGGCCCATCTGGTACAAACCCTTGAGGAAAACCTTGCCTTGATAGAAGCTCACGCCCGCCGAGAATCTCCTCGAGCAGAAAATATCCGAGATACCAGAGCCGACGAGGCGGAATGGAAGACCGTGATGGAAAACCTTACGCCGGGTTCGGCTTATGCTGAAATGAAAGACGATCCCCTTGCTGAAGCGATCTCCCGTCATCCTCCAGAAGGAAAGAGCCTTGCACTGAGCACACCCCCAAACGGATATACGGAGGGACTCCTCTTCCACCTAGCCTCAGAAAATGCAGACAAAGAGATGATCTTGATGAAAGTCTCAAAGAATGCCCACGCATCCTTTTGCCGCCAAAACCCTCTCAACCAAGTCCTGATCCATACAGAGGCCGAGTTTACCCGTGCCGCACCTTTGTCGTAATTTTTCAACACCCTGCCCCATGGCGACATCCATGCGGGTCTTGCGGGTGATCTCGGACGAGGCCCGTTGCCCGTCTTGCGGAGGTCATCTCATGCGGGTGCCCATGGCCCCAAAACCATACCCGGGCCTGGGACGGTTTTTATTCTGGCTCATTATCTCTTTCTTAACGGTAAGTTTGATTGTTGGACCCCTGATGTATTTTTCGGGCTTTTTGGGAATCCGGAAAAGAATGATAATCCGAGAAAGGATCCAGAGCGGCGGCTAGAAGATCAACCGCTTAGGAGTAGTTCCACCAGAAATACAAATAGGCAACAACGTGCCAAGCACGCCATGTAAGCACGGTATCACCTTCTGTTTTTTCGACACAGAGGAATGGAAAGCTTGCTATCTCACGAGAGAACTTAAGGATGTGCGTTCCGACCAATTGAGGACTCAAATTTACCATTTAGGAAAAAGTAACAGCAATACAGATTTCCGTCATCTATGATTTAATAGTAAAGGGTCTTTTTCAATAGTTTCTTGAACTTTTTTCACCTGACATTTTAAAAACCACGAGACCCTCCCCTCTTATAAAGTTAACACTGGCGTTCCTCACGCAATTAGATAGCTCTAATCCAGTAAATGTTCCGAGATTTAACAAGCTTACGCAAAAAGAGGTCTGGTTTAGAGGCCTTTGGATTTGACATTGCCTACCTTGGGCTAGGACTTCTCCTTGCAGGCTTTGCGGGCGGAATTTCTGACTTTTTCCAGGGAGCCGCATCTTTTATGGATGGTTATAAGATGGGCGCCCAATACGGCCACTTCGTTGCTGTTATGTATTGCCCCTTGCTTTGCGTTTTGATCCTAAGAGCAAAAAAGAGTTATACGCTTGTATCCCTTCTTTTGGTTCCCACATCTGGGTTACTAGCTATTTACATGGCTATGTTAGGGGGACTCGTCCCTGCAGCACTTTTGACCTGTTTTAGGGACAAGCGCTCTAAGTCGTCGCCTATTTGAGAGAGCTTTTTGGGCTTTCGTCCCATATTACCTCTTCGAGTAATTGCACGTCATATTCACCGCCGCCTTCAGGAAAGTGCTGCTTGGTCTCCAAATATTTTACAGTGCACTTTTTCCCTATAAATCTGGATGGGTTTTCGGTCACCTGCTTAATTGAGGGTGATTTTAAATTTATGAAAAAGGACTCATCACCCTTCTGTGTATGAATCAGAAAATGGACATAATCACCTTGCTCTAATCCAAGGAAGGTTCCTTTTGCAATTTTAGCCTCCGCAAAGGCTAATTGCGCAAAGGCAAAAAACACCATCAAACAGATTTTCGTTAGCATCTACAAGTGTATGATTACATTTTAATATTTTCTAATCAATTTGTTTTTTTATATTTTGCCTATGATTAAATTGGTACTTCTCTTGGGTGTTATTTTGGTTGGATGGCAGGCTTTCGCCGAGGAGGCTGACTGGCAATACGGCACAGAGGTAGGGTTTATCGACCGCACGGTGATTCCAGGTATTCACACCGTTTGGCTATCCGATGCTAAAGAACTGGATGGAACCTACGAGGGCATCGGGAAGCATTCTGGTGACAGGCGCTTTGGTTCCTTTGAACGCCATTACCGAATTAGTATCCGAACCAACGATTCATCACAAAAGGTTTCGTCAGTGGAAGTTGAATGGTGGAGTAAAACAAAGAATTGGGATGGCAATGATGGCTCTTCTGCAGATCTTGCTAAGTTCTCAGTAAGAGATGCCAAATCCAATGGATCGCAAATCTGGGGTACCATGTTTGCCAGCGTGGCGGGCAAAGACCAAGGTCCCCAGTTTCCTTTTTTTGCCATCTCAGCGGAAAAAGAGGATGGCCAAAAAGGAATCGTGCTCTTTGGGCGGTATGAGGGGCCAGTTTTCTTAAAAAAGAAGTAGCCACATATGAGAATCAGGAAGTTTTGTTTTAATATGATCGTTTGTTTTGTTGTCCTTTCCGGGATCTCTTTAGCCCAGACAGAGATCCGAGAAATCGCTGCGGCTTCCCCGTTGCGAAAGCAACTTTTTGAGATGGCCAGACCCGCCATACAAATCATGGCTAACCAACCAGTCAAATTCCGAGGCAGTCTCAAGGAAACTGGTATCTGGGCGTTTTTTTTGGGTCAGACAGTCGATGAGAAAGGTGGCCTGATTACCCATCCCGATAGCGGGAGCGCCGACACATGCATCCTCTGGAAAAAGGAGAGCAAAGGATGGTCAGTGATCGACTGTAACCACGGATTCACTGACGTTTTTTATGCGAATTGGCCAGAACGGTATGGTGTTCCCGCAGATTTGCTAGGCCTTTCTAAACAATAATAATAGCCTCGTATGCTTAAAGTGCTATTTGGTTTAAATCAGAGTTTGCTTTTTTCTTGAAGGGCAGGTTTCTGTTAGGGAGGATCTCATTTATGCAAAAGATTGTTCTACTGCTAATTATTGTTTGGGCATCCCTTATCAGCGTTCTTCCGGCCCAAGAGCGCCAGATTGCGACCGCGAAGCAGGATTCCTCTCAGGTCAAGGTTTACGATGAAAAAGGCAATTTCATGTTCAGCCGATCCGGCGAGTTGGTGGGATATACTCCAACAACCGTGACAATTAAAGACGGCTCCCAAAACAAAACTTACGACAACAAAGGCAACTTTAAATTTAGCAGATAACCTGAGACTTTTAATTAAAGAAACGAGAGACTTCCTTGCTCCGATGATTAGGGCATTTGTACTTACACTAGCTTTTTTGACTGAGGGCTGTTCGAACAGTTCTGTTCCATCTAATCGTGATATTCTTGAGGGTATTCATTGTGCAATGAATGAAACCGATCGGACTCTTTTCGAAGTAACTAGAATGAAACGCCTAAATGGTTTCACAGCCGAGAATAACGCCTATCGGGTAGAGTGTCAGTATGACTTAAAGTTAATTCAGATGCCCCCGCAGAATACAGGTGAAAAATTGAACGAAGAATTCAATAAGCTTTCAGACCAACAAAAGATGTCTGTATCTCAGAACCCAGCTTACCGGATTGCTTTGTGGGGGACTCAAGATGAACACTCACTGAGACGCAAGGTAGCTTCATGGGGGTATCGTAATGTTGGGGATTTTGTTACCTTTAAAGGATTCTTTGATTTTATTCGCTCCGAACAAGGATGGATTCTCAATCCTTTAAGTCGAGGATCTCTTTCTTTCAGCACGCCTTAGATAAAAAAGTAATCTTAATTATTGTTCGATTGCTTATTTTGGTAATTATTGAAATTCGTTTAGGGTATATTAATTATGAACGAATTCATCACCTGCCTAAAGAAATATGCAACATTTGAAGGAAGGGCTCGCCGAAAAGAATATTGGTTTTTTATATTATTTTCGTTTCTGTTTGGCTTTGGGGCAGGAATCTTGGACGCTGCTTTTTTTCGTGGGACCAAGGAAGTTTTTTCTGTCATTGTTCAATTGGGTATCATCATCCCATCTATTGCTGTAACGATTCGACGCATGCACGATGTGGATAAGAGTGGCTGGTTCTGCCTTATCCCTATTTACGGCCTAGTTCTTTGCTGCACTAATGGCACTCAAGGACAGAATCGTTTTGGACCGGATCCGAAGGCTTAGTTTTAGGGAAATCAATTTAAATCTATCTCTGGTTTTGCCTTAGCTTGATTTCCACATGGCAGCGTTAATGGTCGACCAAATGTGGATAATCCAGCCCAAGGTACCAAACGAGACAAGCCATACGATGCCTGCAGTAATAAAGAAGAAAAGAGATGCTAGGATTCTACCTTGCAGTAGCTGGCCAAGCCCTGGAACGAACAAACTCGCCAAGGCAGAAATTACATTTCCAGCTGACCCTTGCCCCGCAGACATAATTTTTTAATTATCATATAGACTCTTTTTGTCTAGGAATAGTTAAGTTGGGTTTATGATTACATTCCTCACATGACAGATCTTGAACTTTCCTACACCAGAACCACCAGTAAAGAATTAGATATAGGTTTTAGTTTTCGGAGGACCTTTACTCGGATTTGGACAATCGTTGGATTACTGTCAATGGCCGCAATTGCCTCGTCTTTACAGGGAGGCGAGAAGCCTCAGTTACTGGATAACGAACGGGCTTTTGCAGATCGAATCAAAAAGGTGTGTGGCTGGGATGATCAGGGGTTTGTATCTCGCATAAACGAAATTAACCCTGATTTTATCACTAGCCTTGAGGCGGAATCAGACCCTGAAAAGGTCTCATGGGACCATCAACGACCTTTTTGGAAAGAGATCATTCGCCGGTATGCCGAGACCTATGAAAAGATTCAAAGGCAGGCCAACAATCAGCAAAAGATTGTTGCGTCCAAATATAGAAAAGAAATCCAAGATGTTTTTGCCAAGCGACATGATCTTCGCGGAGGGGGATCGGTCTCCTGGGAGATGGGAGTGTATATTCCTGGTTATGTTGAATGGATACTGGGGCATATCAATACAGAGGCCGAGCGTCCCCCGACAGATCAGGAATTACTTCAAGCTAGCCTTGCCTCATTTCCTTTCGAAATGAATCCAGGAGCTGAAAAGGCGGTCAAGGGAGTTATTTCTGATTTAAAAAGGCTTGAGGGTAAACTGCCTCCAAAACAGGCGGCGTTTCTTCGCGCAGAGTTTTATCGGTTTTTTTCAAAAGAAATCCCAAGCACTAATTGAGTCTCTTTTCCTTTCCTTACAGATTTTTGACGTTACGTGTTTTTTTTGATATATTTACAACGGCCGAATTGCCCAAAAACGGCCAGCTTCTGCTTTGGTGACAGCTTGAAAGTAATGCTTTTTGACCATGGCCGGAGAGTTCCCCATTTCCTCGGCCACTTGGTAAACAGTTTTGATATCTACCATCCTGTAACAGCCGAAAGAGTGACGACAGCCGTTGTGCTTCCAATCCGCCCCTGACCTTTAATACAGGAACCGATTCCTGCCAGAAATTGGACCTAGACTTTACCGCACCAACGGCCGGCCGTTTACCGAGAACCCGACCGAGAAGGCTTAATAAATGCCCCTTAAATAGAACTTAATTCATTCGAAAATATTTTTCAAAAAGGGGCTTTGCGAAAAAGCAATTCAGCCCAAACAGTTTGAGGTTTTTTTAGAAAAGCGGCGCACGCTTTGCTTCATCCAGCAGACTCAAAAGGAACCGGTAAGGCGAAAAGTCTCGTCGAATAAAAAAGTGCATCAATTGATCAAAAATCATCGCGAAGCTATTCGCGCAAACAGCGGGTTCGATTCCCTCACTCGGAGCATTCAAAAAAGGCCTTCCAGGTAGCACTAACAATCGTTTTTTTGCAAGTCGTTGACTAACAACGTGCGGCTGGAGGGAATCGAACCCTCGTGTCTAGCTTGGAAGGCTAGCGTTCTACCATTGAACTACAGCCGCAAACCATCTGCGCCGTAGAGGATTTGAACCTCTAACCTCCTGATCCGTAGT
>Ga0247835_1002395_pt1 | contig 19942 bp, 19 predicted proteins | sample LaCtaG_3_FD_189912 | JGI IMG/M metagenome (GOLD analysis project Ga0247835, IMG submission 189912) | Freshwater microbial communities from meromictic Lake La Cruz, Castile-La Mancha, Spain - LaCruzMarch2015_13.5m | ecosystem: Environmental > Aquatic > Freshwater > Lake | place: Spain: Castile-La... | reverse complement strand
CGAATCCGGTCTACAGTGTGTCGGCATCGGGGATCCCTGCTGGCTCAGATCAAGTCGTTCTCGCACAACAACTTTCTCTGATTCGCAGCCCCGATGCCCTCATCCATAGTGAGAAAGCCGGGCTAGCTATCCCAAGAACCAATGGAGGTCGGTCGTCGCGATAGCTAGGAAGTAGGTGCTTGCCCTTGTTCGATACGGCCTACCAACCACCTGGCACATGGGACTTTTTCCCTATTGTTGGGCCTGCATGTCCCCATCACGCCGGATTGATCCAGCGTGATGATGGGCCGCTGCCGGATCTTCTGCCTGGTGGTGTGAGACTGGCTATCGCGTGCGGGTGTCGAGGGAAAAGCGGATCAGGTCCGCCGTCCGCTCCAGGCCCAGCTTTTCCTTGAGTCGCCCACAGGAATTCGCCACCGTCTTGTAGGCAATTCCGAATGTACTTGCGATTTGGGTGAGGCTTTTTCCTTCGCCGAGAAGACGCAGAATTTCGACTTCCCGATTTGTCAGATTCTGCAGCGGGTCGTCAGCGGAGGAGCGGTTAAAGTAGAGATCGCTGGCAATCTCACGGTCAATGTAGCGCTCCCCTTCTGCGACCTTGCGAACCGCAGTGACGAGTTCTCCAGCTGGCGCGCTCTTGCTGACATATCCGGCAGCGCCTGCCTTAATGGCGCGGGCGATATAGCTGGGCTCGGTGTACATGGTAAACATGACGACGCGAACGTTCTTCTGCTCCGATTTGAGGCGTTGGAGCAATTCCAAGCCGCTGCTGCCATTCAAGTTGATATCGAGAACGACGACGTGAGGCGGATCTTGTCTCAGCTTGGCCAATGCTTCATTCGTTGTCGCGGCTTCCGAAATTTCGGCGCCTGGGATGGTTCCCAGAAGCCGACGCACGCCCTCGCGCAAAACCGCGTGATCGTCGATGATCAGAATTTTCATACGGGTGACACCTCGCCCATCGCTCTTGATCTGCGTTCGCCGGAGGTTGGAATAAGCGCCCGAACGACAACACCGGGTCCCTCGGACCTATCTTCGACGGTCAAGCTTCCGCCCAATAAGGTCGCACGTTCTTTCATTCCGATGACGCCAAAGCCGCCCGACTGTTGTGATTTCAACCCGCTCCCGTCATCTGTGATCATCACGATCAGGCAGCCGTTCAAATCCTCCTCGACGTGAATGTCGACATGCGACGGCTTGGTGTGTTTCATTGAATTGCTCAAACTTTCCCGTACGATACTGTGAATGGCAGAGTCGATCTGGGGGCCCCATGTGCAATCTGGAACGGTAATTGAAAATGAAATTTCTGGATGTCGCGATAGCCAAAACGACACCAGATTTTCAATGGAACTGCCAAGACTGAGCTCCGCGAGCCCTGCCGGGCGTAATTGCCCAAGAATGGCTTTGACGTTGATCTTCATGTTCGCCACCGCTTTTTGAATTGCGTCAGCGCGATCCAGAATTTCGATAGTGCGCCCCTCGGTGGCATGTTGGCGGATCGTCATGGCGTCGACGTCGACGGAGAACAGAAGCGGACTCACTTCATCGTGGAGGTTTCGGGCGAGTTCTACGCGCTCTTCCTCCTGCACCGTTTCAAGTTGCTCGCGAAGGCGCGCGTTGCGCTGCTCCATCTCCAGAAGCTGTGCCGCCATTTGGTTGAAGCCGGACTCTAGCTGTGCAATCTCGCGGGGCGCGCGAACGACGACGCGCGTTTTATAGTCGCCCTTGCCAATCTGGGCAAAACTGACCGTAAGGTTCTGCAGCGGTCGCAGGGCACGACCAAGGATCACGTAAAGCACGATGAGTACGAGCACACAGAAGACGACCAATATGGTCAGGTAGAGCTTGGCGTCGTTGCGCACCTCGCCGACTTCGTTGCGTGAATCGGTTTGAAGCGTGATTGCGCCTTGCCCGTTGAACGAGGGAGGCAACTTAATTGCGATGGACTTGGGCTGACCGCCCAGCAATTTGAACAGCCACTCGGGCACGGGTTCCTCTGGCGGCGCCAGCTGTGACGTCATAACGAGGAGTTTATTGGCGTCAGTCAGAAAGGCCCGCAAGTGCCGGTCTCCGTTGAAGTCGGCAACCAGCAACTCCATCCGCCGACGCGGATTGGTGATTTCGTCTACGTCGTCAATGGCGTTTGCGGCAATGCGGCTGCCGACAGAAATCGCCGCACGCATCTCTGTTTCGACCTTACGGACTGCGTGCCAATAGATCACGACACTTCCCACGCACAACGTGCCCACGAGGACGATCGTGATGGAGCGGATAAGTTGCAGGCGGAGGGACACGCGGTATTGCTCCAGTTTTTTGGCGCCAGCAGGCGCGTCGCCTCGTTACGGATCAATACTACGGGCAATTCTGAAGCCGACGCTGATGTTTTTAAAATCGGCTCGATTGCGCAAGCGGATGGCCGCCCGCATTAGAGAGGGCTCATAGAACGCCGAACCGCCGCGTAACACGCGTAGCCGCTTGGGACTTTCTCCTGTGTAGCAAGTGTCATCAAGGTGCGCGGAAGCATCGGCAGGTTTGTCAGAGTAGCGTTCGCAATAGACGTCGGCGACCCACTCCCAGACATTGCCCAAGACATTGTGAAGTCCCCAGGGATTGGAGCCGAAGCTTTCGGCAGGCGCGAGCAACTTGGCATCCCACTCACTGCCGCACCCTCGACAATTTGCCCAGACCTTGCCGCTTTCGCGAACGTCGCGGCCCCACCAGTAGGGGGTCGAGGTGCCCCCACGGGCGGCATATTCCCATTCAACTTCAGACGGCAACCGGTATGACTTGCCGGTCGTAGCCGAAAGCCAGGTGGCGTAGGCCAGGGCGTCGTCTTGACCGACGCCAACGATGGGCTGCTTCAATCCGGTGATGCTTGCGCCAAGGTTCTTGTAGTAACGGCTTGAACCGGTCTCGACATTGTGCTGGCCATCCGGTTCAAGCCATTCTGGCGGCTTGCAGCCTTTGGCATCGACGCACCGCAGATATTGCGCAACTGTGACCTCGAATTTGCCGATGGCGAAGGCGCGGATTTGGAACGTCCGCTGCTTTTCGTCGGGCTGGCGGGCTGGTTCGTCTTCCGGCGACCCAATCGTGGCACCGTTGAAGGCTGTTGGTATGACGACCATCGCGGGACATCGATCCGTGCAATCGGTGAACTCTTTGCCAGCGCCCGCAATGAAGGAGCCCGTCTCACCACGGTTTCCAACTGCCAGGGTGACGATTTCAGAATTCGGCGCAGCACCCGAGCTTGCCGCCAGGCCAACCAGCATCAGGACCACCAGGATCGACAAATATGCCTGTCCACCTGTGGCACACGCTGGAAAGCGCGAAGAACATCTGCGGGGCGATTCCATGACGACGGCTGTCTCCGAGTGGAAAACAATGACCGCGTGCCTCTAACGTGTTCTGGCCCCAATAAAAACGGGAATTATTCCCATTGCAGTCGGCCTATTTCAGTACGCACTCTCACTTTTGCGGCACAATCAGGCAGGACTTGCGGGTATGATCGGCTTTGTGGATCGACAGGTTCTGTTGCGTTGGGCTGGTCACTATGTCTGGCGATCATTGGCCGCTTGCTTGTTTGTGCCGATCAACTGGCCGCCCGCAGCTTTGGCTGAGGCGGACCCTTGGCCGGGCATACGCGCCGAAGTATTCCAGACGCGAGAGATTGCTGAGAACGATGGTCTGGTGATGCTGTTTGGGCCTGACGCAGCACAGGACGCTTCGGTTGTCCCGATCACGCTTCGACTGCGTGGCGATGTGGCAGCAAAGGCTAAGTCGATCACGCTGATTATCGATCGCAATCCTTCGCCGGTCGCCGCGACAATCGCTTTCGGTGACGGATTTCGGGTTGGACCCGATATCGGCGAGCGGGTCCTTGCGACGCGTGTGCGAATAGATTCATTCTCCAAAGTTCGCGTGGTGCTAGAGACGGACGATGGGAAGCTTCATATGTCGTCGCGGTTCATTGCGGGGGCGGGTGGATGCTCCTCATTGGGTGCCAAAGATGCAGACGAGGCCTTGGCCAACCTCGGCAAGCTACAGTTCAAGTCAATCCATGACCCCAACCGAGGTGCGAACTGGCGCGAAGCACAAGTCATGATCCGCCACCCGAATTTCACTGGAATGCAAATGGATCCCGTGTCGCGCGGCTTCAAGCAAGCTCACTTTATCTCCGATGTTGAGATCAACCGTGGGCAAAACCTTTTCTTGAAAATGGAAAGCGGCATATCGATCTCTGAAAATACGCCATTGCGCTTCTCTTACGGATCGACAACCGCTGACGAATTCTCGGTCTTGGCCATGGACAATCAGGGTGGACGGTTTACCGGGAGTTCTACTTTGTCGGGCGGTTCCTGACCGCAATTTTTCAAGCGCGCCCGGATCCGAAGCATTACTGCGGCATGACAATCTCGACGATGTCGCCCGCCAACTCGTCCAGATCATCGATCCCATCGCTACTTGTGAGGATCGTTACCGACACCCAATGATCGTCTGCCGGTTTGCGAACGATTGTATTATAGGACGTGAATCCTGGCACTGAGCCAGAATGACTGAAGGCGTCTCGGTCACCTGGGTGTCTTACGAACCATCCCATTCCATACCACGTCAACGGATCGACCCTGGCGCCGTCCGCGAACATGGCCTCGCGCATGTCGTGGGACAGGACGCGTCCTGCCATCAGCGCCAAATTCCATGATTGAAGGTCGGTGACACTGCATACGACATCGCCGCTGCCTTTGAGCCAGTCAGGTTTGTCGAAGGCTGGCCGCCTGCGATAGTGCGGTGCCGCGTCCGTGCCGGTCGGGCGGGCATCGCCGATGAATCCAGCTCCCGTCATCCCAGCAGGTTTGAAGACATCCTTGCGTAGCCGCTCCATATATTTCGGAGCCTCCAGATGGTCGCGATCCATCGATACGGCTTCCAGAGTCTCTGCCAGCAAAAAATAGCTTGTATTGCTATATTCGAAACTATTAGGCCAACCAAATGGCTTTAATTTCTTCAATCGGTTCAAGAGTTGTGGCGCTGAAATACTTCCCCAAGGATCAGTATCGGACGGTGGGCGGCGACTGAAATTGGATAGGTTCGACGACATCGTAAGTAGGCGGCGCAACGTGATGGGCTTGTCCTGCCCCTGTGTCCAGTGGTCCACACCATCAAAAATTTCGGATACGCGTGAGTCGAGGTTTAGAATCATCCCGGTTGCTCGGACGCGCGCGCCACTTTCGACAGACCGCAACACGGCAGCCGCAGTCAACTGCTTGGTCAGAGAACCAATATGAAAACGTGTTTCCGTGTCTGCGGCAACGCCCGGTCGCGCCTCTCCAAAGCCTCTGGAAAAGAAGCGCACGCCGTCAACCGCCACGGCGATGCTCAAGGCCGGGGGCGGGCGCCGGGTCTGCCCTTCTTGCGGATTCATATAGGCCTCAATCCGCTGCTCGATTGAATGAATGACAGGACCTGCCGCAATAGGGTTCGTTTCGGCTTCAGCCGGTCTCCCGCCGGCCAAGAGCAGCGTAAGGCCCAAGCAGACGGACAAAGATGAAATGCGTCGAGAGTTCATGCTCTGCGTGCCCCAAGCATTCTTGACTGCAATTCAGGGCCGCGTAAACGGCCCTGCCGGTCACAACGGCGATGGATTCAGCGCCGCTTTCACAAACGCATTCGCAAGCGTCGCAGCGGGACCGAAAGCGAGCTGGGATCAAGAGTATGTCAAGGTTTTGGATGGAGGCAAGTGCTCAACGCTCAGGCGAGCTACGCACGCTAACGGCGACCCGGAGGGGGGCTGCTGCTCCAGGCCGGGCTGATTCATTGATTGTCCAGCCCATGAAGTTTGCGCGCGTTTCGACGCTTGAATCACAGGCACTGTTGCAAAGAAACATGAAGCTGAGTTCCAGATGGCCACACTTCCCGAAGGTTCAAATGCCGATCTTTAGAGTTACGCAAAGACCCTACCTAGAAGGACGTATTCCGAGGTGTGCAAAAGAGGCGATATGAAATGGCACTCGTCAGAATGGATATTTTCCGTCGTGCATTTTCGTGCAATTCAGTGTAGGGTTTGCGCGCGGGGAAAGTCCGATTAGTTACATCAAGATAAAAGACACGCGCGACTTAGCGCCTAATGCATTGAAATAGCTATGTTTTACATACGCACGACTACAAAACCATGCATACAACCACCTTTATGACATTGAACTCAAACGACAAAATAGTCGCCCTCTTGAAATTCGGCCCGTGATTTCAATTTCGATCATATCTCAACCCAATCGAAGTGCCAGTTGTACCGTCGCACGTTATTAAACTCAAGATCGGCCGCATTCGGCAGGAGTGTCGCGCTGAAATTGTATGACACATCACCCCCGTCGTGGAGAAGGCCTCCGACAATGTCGTGGGCTCCTGTAGCGGCGCTGCCACATCGATCACAGTCCACCACGCCGCAAGGGATCATGCCGGCGAGTACCACGTCTTAAATTCGGCCCAATGATCTTGGGCCGCCCCTCGGCCAAGGGGCCGTGGGTCGCGCTCTCTGGCGCGGCGGTTGTCCCGCAAGTGCGGGCCACCCTTTTTGGCCGCGCCACGGAGCCGCCCTGCCCGATGGCGGCGTCTCCGCCCATACGGGGAACGATCGCTCGGCCACACTAAGACGACAGAGCGATTCGGGGCGTTATGTGCTGCGAACCCGTCAGCCTGAGCTCACCAAAAGGCAGGGCAACGATGGTCCAGTACTGCGCCTGAACGCAGCCAAGCATTCTGACCGGATTGGCGGTATCTCTGTCCGCATTCATTTGAATGAACTCCATCAAGGCTCCATTTGCAAAATCCTACTCGGGCCTACACCCGTCTGACCGCCAATCACCGCGATACATCGTTCCGTCCTGGGATGGAGAGTGAGACACTGGCCGCATCAAACGGACAGAGGTCGAACCCATGCAGCGACAGAAACTCGACAGCACTGAAATTCTTCAGATTTGGCGGCTTGGTGGCCCCATTGGGCGCGGGGGGGGCGCCATGACCAGCACATCCAAGCCCATTCTTCTTCCGCGCCTGATCCGCTTTCGTGATGCCCCGGGCTATTTGGGAATGGACCGTAATCGCTTCAACGCCGAAGTCCGCCCTGCACTGACCGCAGTCAAGATCGGAAAGCAGGGCGTCGCCTTCGACCGCCTTGAACTCGACGCATGGGCCGATCAGTATCTGGCTCGCAACGGACGTCCCGCTCAGAAAGGAGCACTCAAATGGGACGAAAGCGAAATCCCGGCCTCATCTTCAGGGGTGGGGTCTGGCATGTCGACAAACGCATCTGCGGGCGGCGAGTTTGCCAAAGCACTCAAACACGTCATCTTGAAGAAGCGGAACGTTACCTCGCAAGGCTGATGGAAGAAAAAAGGCAAGCTCAGGTGTACGGCGTCAGGCCCACTCGAACGTTCGAGCAAGCCGCAGCAAAGTTTGTGCTCGAAAACCAGCACAAGCGAAGTCTGACAACCGATCTTGTCCAACTCAAGCATCTCATGCCTTGGATCGGGCACGTTACGCTCTATCGAATCCATATTGGCACCCTCCAGCCATGGGTTCAAAAGCGACTAAAGGCTGGGATGAGGCCGGGAACGATCAATCACGGCTTGAAGGTGGTTCGGCGGATCTTGAACCTGGCGGCCAACGAGTGGTTTGACGGTGATGGCATGACATGGCTGTTATCGGCGCCCAAAATCAAGCTGTTGCCGGACGTCAACAAGAGGCCGCCCTATCCTCTCAGTTGGGCGGAACAAGGTCGGCTATTCCGGGAGCTACCCGGCTATCTGGAACAGATGGCCTTGTTTGCCGTCAACACCGGATGCCGGGACGGCGAAATTTGTGGTCTCCGCTGGGAATGGGAGGTGGACGTTCCCCAATTTGGGACGTCCGTCTTCATTATCCCTGGCACGCGCGTCAAGAATGGTGACGAACGACTGGTCGTGATGAACCGCGTTGCTCGTTCGGTCGTGGACGCGCGGCGAGGGTTCGATCCCTGCTTCGTTTTCACTTACGACGGGCATCCGATCAACCGGATGCTGACATCGGGGTGGCTCAGGGCAAGGACGCGGGCTTCGTTAGCCCAGGTCAGGGTTCACGACCTCAAGCACACCTTCGGCCGCCGGTTACGGGCAGCCGGAGTTAGCTTTGAGGACCGCCAAGACCTCCTTGGTCACCGTTCGGGTCGCATGACAACGCATTATTCGGCAGCCGAGTTGTCTAGGCTTCTCGCTGCCGCAAATAGCGTCTGCGATGCAGTCTTGGGTCAGCCCGAATTGCTGGTGATGCGCGGGTCCATCCAAGCCGGGTCCCGCAAAACTCCCGCACAGCGTGGGATCGTTCTCGAAGGTTTCGGCCAAGTCATTGAAAAAAATGGTGCCCAAGGCCGGAATTGAACCAGCGACACTGCGATTTTCAATCGCATGCTCTACCAACTGAGCTACTTGGGCGGACCGCGCGGGTCGATGCCCTGATGTGCGGTAGACGGGCTGTATAAGGGGGCAATCCTGGCATGTCCAGCGCTCATTCTCAATGACGTAAAAGCGACGCAGGACCCTGGATTGCGCCGGGGGCTTGCCGCATGTCTTCAGGAAAATTGACATGGATTGGCCCGTTCAGACGTATATTGATATGACGTTGGGTTCCCGCGAAGACGGAACGTCTGGCTGGGCTAAGGCATGCGAGAGGACGATTGATGTTTGCTGATGCGCATATTTACCTGGGCGTAGCGCTGGCGGGGCTCGTGAGCTTTCTGTCGCCGTGCGTGCTGCCGCTCGTGCCGCCGTATCTCATCTATCTGGGCGGGACCTCGATGGAGCAGATGACCGACGAGGACGGGATGGCGCAGGAGGTTTGGCTGCGCACCGTGCTGGCGTCGGTCTTCTTCGTGCTCGGATTTACGACGGTGTTTGTGTTGCTGGGGGCTGGCGCGTCGGCGTTCGGGCAGCTCATCGGGCAATACAAGAGCGAACTCGCCATTGCGTCCGGGTTTGTGATCATCGCATTCGGGCTGCACTTTCTGGGGGTGTTCAAGATCGGGTTTCTGCATATGGAAGCCCGTTATCATCACCAGACGTCTGGGGCGTCGCTGGCGGGGGCGTATCTGATCGGACTGGCGTTTGCGTTTGGGTGGACGCCGTGCGTGGGGCCGATCCTGGCGACGGTGCTGGCAGTCGCGACGCGTGAGGACAGCCTGGCGGCCGGGGTCAAGTTGCTGTTTGCCTACTCGCTGGGGCTTGGCATTCCGTTCATTCTGGCGGCGGTGGCAATCCGTCCGTTTCTCGGGTTCATGCAGAAGTTTCGCCGCCATCTGGGCCGGGTCGAGAAAGTCATGGGCGCGTTGCTCGTGATGACGGGGCTGCTGTTTGTGACGGGATCGATGAACGGGCTTGGCAACTGGATGCTGGAGACGTTTCCGGGGCTCGCCAAGGTCGAGGAAACCTTCACGCCCAAGTCTCTGCAGGGAGACATTATGAGGTCGACGGGGCCGAAGTAGTCGCGGCGCTGCCGCGAGCGAGGCTTTAGGTCTCGTCGCGCTTAGTCGCGCTCCGGGCCTCGCCCTCCGCTGGGACGCACAGCTTCCCAGATCCATCCGTTTTTTATGACCAAGAGGCGGTACATGATTGCGCTGACGATTGCAGGGTCGGATAGCAGCGGGGGCGCGGGAATCCAGGCCGACCTGAAGACGTTCAGCGCGTTCGGCGTTTACGGGGCGAGCGTGATTACGGCGCTGACCGCGCAGAACACGATGGGCGTGACCGGCGTGATTGCGACGCCACCGGGATTTATCACGCAGCAGATCGATGCGGTGGCGAGCGACATCGCCGTGGGCGCGGTGAAGACGGGGATGCTGGCGACGCGAGAAGCTGTGCTTGCGGTTTGCGAGGGGGTGCGTCGGCACAAGCTGCATCCGCTGGTGGTTGATCCGGTGATGATCGCGACAAGCGGGGACGTGCTGCTGGACGCCGATGCGATCGGGGCGGTGCGGCATCATCTGATCCCGCTCGCTGAGTTGATCACGCCGAACCTGCACGAGGCCGCGCGGTTGCTCGATCTGCCCGTCGCACGCTCGGTCGAGGAGATGGCTGAGCAGGCGTCGTTCCTGCGGTCACGGTTTGGTGCGCGGAATGTGCTGATCAAGGGTGGGCATGGCGAGGGGCGCGACGCGGTGGATGCGCTGCTGACGGACGCAGGTTTCAGCGCTTTATCGCTCCCCAGGCTGGAGGCGACAACGACGCACGGGACGGGATGTACGCTTTCGGCTGCCATCGCCGCCCTGCTGGCACACGGTGTTGGACTGCCGGACGCGGTCGCGCGGGCCAAGCGCTATGTGTGGCAGGCCATCGCTGCGGGGGCCGCGCACAACGTCGGACATGGGGCGGGGCCGCTTGATCATCTCTACGATATTCGCAAACATCCGTTACCAGAATAAATCCTGAGTGTTGCTGCGACGCATCCTGTTGCCCAGATGCATCTGAGCGGGTTGATTGTAGAGGCTTGGCGTGTGGGAATGTTGAACATGATCAGCGCATCGGGCATACGTTATTCATCGTCTTCCGGGGGGAAGATCGGGTCCGCTACCGGGGGGTGGCGGACCCTTTGATCGAAGAGCCGGTCCAGGTCATCCTGGATCGGCTTTTTCTTGTGTGATCGTAAGTTATGGGCCGTTCTCGGCCTTTGTTTGTCGTATTTTCTTCGCCGAAGCGGTTATCCCTTTCGCCGGACCATGCTTTAGGGTCCGGCTGGCTGGTCGCGCCATACGACTGCATGATCGCTGCTCACCTGCCGTTTTGGACACTGGACCTATGCGCGACTTGGCCTTTGCCTTCCAACGCGTCCTTTCGCAAGCCGCTGGGTCGGCGCGCGGCAAACGGCATGAGCCCAGTCCGTGGTTTGCGGAACGCATGGCACTGTATTTCAGCGCGCTATTTCTCGTGTATGGGGTGCACGTTTCGTATTTTCCGGTTTGGCTTCATTCGCGCGGACTTGGGCCCGAGGCCATTGGATTGATCACGGCGGTGCCGATTTTCATCCGAACGGTGCTGACGCCCATGATTGCGGCGCGCGCCGACATGAGGGGCTGCCATCGCGACATGATCATTGCCCTGTCGGCGCTGTGCGCCGTGCTGGCAGCGCTCGTCAGCCAAGTGCACGGTTTCTGGCTGATCTTTGCATTAGCAGTGCCGTTTTCCATTGCGGTTGCGACGATTATGCCGCTGACGGAAACGCTGGCGGTTGCGGGTGTGCGGAGTGCTGGCCACGACTATGGCCGGATGCGGCTGTGGGGGTCGGCGATGTTTCTCGTGACGACCGTTGCAACCGGCATGATGATCGATTGGGATGGTCCGCGCGCGGCCATCGTGGTTCTGATTGCAGCGACGATGGCGACCGCTGCGGCAGCGCTGCTGTTGCCCAAGCCGGTGGCAGACAAACCGGAGATGGCCACGAGGATTGCCAAGGCGAAACTCGACGAGCGCGGTCTGGTCCGGGCGTTGCTGCGGCGACCACTGTTTGCTGCATTTTTGTTTTGCGTTGGCGCGGTGCTGGGATCGCACGCAACGTTTTATACGTTCGGCGCCCTGCACCTCAAAGCCCAAGGGATATCAGGCGCGGCCTTTGGTGCGTTGTGGACGATCTCGATCTTTGCCGAGATGGTGCTGCTGGCGTTTTCGGCGCCGCTCGTTGCCAAGTTCGGCCCGGTGCGTTTGCTGATGGCTGGGGCGGCTGGGGCGGCCGTTCGCTGGGGGGCCATGAGCCTTGATCCGTCGCTTTTTGTCGTGGCAGGCCTGCAGGTGCTGCATGCGCTGACGTATGGGGCGACCCATGTGGGGGCCATTCATTTCATTGCGCGCGCGGTTCCAACCAAGGGTGCCGGCACGGCACAGGCGCTCTATTCAGCCATCGGAAGCGGGTTGATTACCGGCGTTGCGACAATGGTTGCGGGGCAAGCCTATCCGCATCTGGCGGGGCAGACGTTTTTGCTGATGGCAGCGCTTGCGGGTGCTGGGTTGGCTGCGGCGATCTGGATCGAAAAGACGTGGGACCGCAAGCCTATCTTTGATGAGGCGGCGGAAGCGGTTGAGGCGGTCGAGGCCCAGGTTTGACGCAGGCTGTGTGTGAGCGGTCAGCCCCAGAGTTCGCGGGGGGCGGGACTGATGATGCCGTTGGCGATCATCAGGCCCGGTGTCCGGTCTTGAGCGAGCAACAGCGGGCCGTCGAGGTCGATCCAGCGGGCATACTGGGCCAGCAAGAGGGCCGGCGCCATGGCGAGCGAGGTGGCAACCATGCAGCCGACCATGATGTCGAGGCCGCGATCGCGGGCTTCCGCAGACAGCGCCAGGGCTTCGGTCAGCCCGCCGGTCTTGTCGAGCTTGATGTTGACGGCGTCGTAGTGATCGGCGAGGCGGGGCAGATCGAACCGCGTGTGGAGGCTTTCGTCGGCGCAGACGGGGACACCGCGCGGACGGTTGAACAGGGCTTCGTCGTTGCCAGCGGGCAGGGGCTGTTCGATCAATTCGATCCCGGCCTGACAGGCGGCTTCGAGGAAGGGCACCAGCATGGCTTCCGTCCAGGCTTCGTTCGCGTCGGCAACGAGGCGGGCGTCGGGACGGGCATCACGGACGGCACGCATACGGTCGTCATCGCCCGCGCCGCCGAGCTTTAACTTGAGCAAGGGATATTGGGTGGCATCGGCGGCTTTTGCGGCCATGGCGCCGGGACTATCGAGGCTTAGCGTGTAGCACGTGAGCACGGGGCTGGGTTGATTGCAGCCGATGAGGGCTGCGACGGTCGACCCGGTGCGCTTGGCCTCATAGTCCCACAGCGCGCAGTCCAGCGCGTTGCGGGCAGCCCCTGGCGGCAGGACCTCGTGGAGACGTTGACGGGCGGCGCGCGTTTCGCCGACCTGAATGCAGGCCATATGCTGGCGGGCATCCTCGATTTGCTGGCACACGCTGTCGACGGTCTCACCATAGCGGGCGTACGGCACGCATTCGCCCCACCCTACCGACATGCCGTCGCCGATTTCGGCGATGACGACCACTGCTTGGGTTTTCGTTCCGCGCGAAATCACGAACGCCTGCGCGAGGGTCCACGTCTGGACTTGGTAGGTGACGATGAGACGGGGCATTCAAGGATATCCCGAAAGCACGAAAAACCACAGGTTAGGCGAGCCGTCCTGTCGCGTGAGCCAAAAACAGATAGACCCGGCCCGTGTCGGACACGAGTTGATTGTGGAGCATGCGGCCACTTGGATCGCGGGCTTCGGCGTCTTTCAAGATGCGTTCGAAATCGGCCAGGTAGCGACCGATCGTGTCGGCGAGGCCTGCGTCGACCTTGGAGCGGCGGCTGATCTCGTCGAAGGCGACGCGGCCTTCGGGCGAGTAGATCGACCGCACCATGATGCCGCGTTGGCCAGCGCGCAGGCGCGACCACAACGCATCGGCGGTCGCTGCATCGAGCGCGCGGGCGATGACCCCGACATTTAGCGTGAACGGTTGCTGCTGCCGCAGGTCTTGGGCGGCGGCTGCGTTGTTGGCCTGGCCGTCTTCATCTTGCGACGCGCGGGCGAGAAGGTCGCCAAAAGACCAGCCGTGCGGGGGCTCCATCTCCATCAGCGGGCGCGGCGGTGCGCGCTGAGGGAACGGTGCGGGCGGCGGCTCGCTGTGCATGGGCGGGGTCAGGGAACTCAGCGCGCGCTGCATCTCGGGCGGCTGGGGCGGCATCGAGGCCGGCTGCTGCATCATCGGTGCAGGGGCCATCGGCATCGGGGCTGGGACCGGCTGGCCAATCGGGGGCGAGACGTCGCGCAGTTGAGCGGTTCGATTGGTCAACTGGTTGAGTTTATCCAGCGCCTGCAGTTGGTCGTGGAGCGAACGGCGCATGGCGTCGGTCGATTCACGCGTCGCGGTCGGCAGGCTCGTCAATTGTGCATTGAGGCGCGCCTGCTCCTGGGCAAGCTCGGCGGCAGCGAGGGCGGAGCGGTTGCGCACTTCGGTGGTCGCATCACTGACCTGCTGGGACAACGAACCGATCTGCTGCTGCACTTCGCCGGTGGCAGACGTGAAGCGGCGGCGCACGTCTTCCAGGGCGCGTTCGCTTTCCGACAGGGTGTGGGTGCGCAATTGTTCGATTTCAGCGACCGCTGCGCGCGAACTGTATTCGGCCCCTGCGCGCAGTTCATCGGCTGCGATGCGCGCCCGACGCTCGGCGTCGCTCATTTTCTCTTCGATAGCGTTTGAGTAGGTCGTGATGACTTGGCCAAAGGTTTCAGTGGTGCCGGAGATCTGCTCCAGGGTGCGGGTCAATTCGGTGTGACGGCTCTTCAGGGTCGAGTCGATCTTGTAGTTGGCCGACTCGAGCGCGTTGGCCGCCTTCATGATCTGCTGGCCCTGGTTTTCGAACCGGTTGGTGACCGAGTTGATTTGACCGAGCAGGTTTTCCGACACGTTCTTGAGCATGTCGGACTGGCTCGCGAGGCCTTCGATGGCCTTCAGCGACTGGCGGGTGATGTTTTCACTTGTCCGGCGGACGGAGTTGATACCTTGCATCAGCGATTCGTCGAGATCGCCGGCCTGACGCTGGATGGTATCGCGGAACGTTTTGGCGTGAGTGTCGAGTGCACTTGTCAGAGCGGTCGCGCGTTCGGCCACCGCGCCGTCGATGGCGAGCGTCGAGCGCTTGATACTGTCGTCGAACAGTTCGAGCCGCTCTGTGAACGCGCGATCAAGGAAGGCTGTACGCTCGACAAGCTGGACGTCCAGGGCCTGGGCGCGGTTGGCCAGCGTCGTATCGAGGGCGAGGGCATATTCCTCGAACACGGTCTGGAGGCCCTCGGTGCGGTTGCCAAGCGTCGTATCGAGGGCGCGGGCATATTCCTCAAAGACAGTCTGCAGGTTTTCCGTGCGGTTGCTGAGTGAGCCGTCGAGCGTGCGGATGCTGTCTTCAAAGGCTGCCTGCATCTCTTCGCTGCGCGAGCTGAGCACGGTTGCCAGGGCTGTCGTGTAGCCTTCGAGCACGGTCTGCATCTGCTCGGATCGGGCGGTCAGTTGCTTGTCGAGGCCTTCGGTGTGGGTGCCGAGCGACACGTCGATCTTGGTGGAGTAGTCCTGCAGAACGTTCTGGAGGTGGGTGGTGCGCGAGCCAAGTGTCGTATCGAGGGCGAGGGCATATTCCTCGAACACGGTCTGGAGGCCCTCGGTGCGGTTGCCAAGCGTCGTATCGAGGGCGCGGGCATATTCCTCAAAGACAGTCTGCAGGTTTTCCGTGCGGTTGCTGAGTGAGCCGTCGAGCGTGCGGATGCTGTCTTCAAAGGCTGCCTGCATCTCTTCGCTGCGCGAGCTGAGCACGGTTGCCAGGGCTGTCGTGTAGCCTTCGAGCACGGTCTGCATCTGCTCGGATCGGGCGGTCAGTTGCTTGTCGAGGCCTTCGGTGTGGGTGCCGAGCGACACGTCGATCTTGGTGGAGTAGTCCTGCAGAACGTTCTGGAGGTGGGTGGTGCGCGAGCCAAGTGTCGTTTCAAGTTGCCCGGCGCTCTGGGTCATGGCGGTTTCGAGCGCGTTCAAGTTCTGACTTGCACCGGCGATGATTTCGCTGAGCTTGATCTGCTGGGTCGATAGCTTATCGATAAGGCCGGGGACTTCAGACCCCAGCGTGCGCAGCGTGACGGCGACGCGTTCGGACGTGTTCAGCAGCGCGTGACGCTCGCCTGACAACTCCTGAATCAGGCCGCGGATCTTCTTTTCGTTTTCTTCGTAGGAGCGGTCGAGGGCTGCGACTTCGGAATGGACGAGGGCTTCCAGTTCGCCAGCACGGCCCAGCGCGCGCGACACGGCGTCGTTCATGAACGAGACCTGACGGCGGACGTTTTGGCCCAGCGACGAGATCGCCTGCTCGGCCATGCGGTCGGGTTCGGCCAGACGGACGGCGACTTCGGTCATGGTCGAAGACCGCAGACGGAGTTCTTCGGCGCGCCAGGCCAGCAAGGCTAGAAACCACACGACGCCGATGGGCAGGCCGATGGCGGAGACCGACGCCAGGATGGTGGGTGAGGTTGCGATTTCGAGGAAGGACTCGCCTTTGCCGATCGCTGCGTAAATCGCCATGCCGGAAATGGTGACGCCAAGCGCGCCCCACACAGCGCTGAAGGCGCCCGCGAGGACGAACGGGCGGTTGGACGGCTTTTGCTCAAGCGCGAAGATCAGGCCCCCAATCGTGGGGGCGTCGTCGTTTGCAGCGATGCCTGACCGGACGGGACCTGCGGGGCGTCGGCGGGCAACCCGGCGGCCACCGTCGCTGCCCGGATCGGCGGGGGCGGGGGCTGGGGATTGTTGCGGCTCGGGGGGGAGATCGTCATCGTGGGGTCGGTCGTAGGCCAGGTGCGCGGAGGCCTGCGGCAACGGGGGGGGCGCAGATGGGCCACCCTGGCGAAGCACGCCTGCTGTCTCGCTGACCCAACTTGGTTCTGGCGGGCGGCCTGTCATGTCGATGCTAGTCTTTTCTTGAGCCATGCGCCCGTCCGAAACCTTAAATCAGCGGCGATCACACCTGATCGTGCTGTAGCCGCCCGCGACCTAAAGCCAAGACCTGCGGCAGGCCAAGTCTTCCATCGCTGGTAGTGCGTGTTCACGCTCGACCCCTGGCATCACGCATCACTGCGCAAAGGTTCGGGAGTGATTCTTAGCGCAAACCTGTGGGTGAACTTAGTAAAAAAAGAACTTTTACAGGACGGAATTCGCCTTACGCGCACAATTCGCCAGCATGTCCTGCGAAATCCACCCCTTGATTGAGTGATTACGTGCCGTTTTGGGCGAAACGAAGGTTGATGCTGCGTGGTCTGTGTAGACACTGTTAACGCAGTCCATCTAACCCAAAGCATTCATTTCACTTGGTCTTATCGGTTCTGCGCCATTCTTGACCCGGGTCAGGAGGATGAGCGGCATGTTGGTGGATCAGCGGGACTTCAGTTCAGCAACTGCTATTTGCGACGCCGCCAAGTCGGCCGCACCCCGCCCAGTTGTCGTGCTCGATCTTCAACACTTGCGCAAATATACGCTTGGCATAACCGATCTGGAGCAGGAAATCCTTGGGCTCTTTCTCGGGGAACTGCCGAAATCCCACGCCGCTCTCGTGTCAGCGCGCTCCGCCAGCGACTGGCACATGGCGGCACATACGCTCAAAGGCTCAGCCCTGGCTGTCGGTGCCAAGCAACTCGCGCTTGCGGGCGCTGAGGCGGAAGCGACCGACTGCGCGAACGACGCGGCCAGAACAGCGGTGATGGCCAAGGTTGCTGACGCAATGGCCGAGGTTGCAAGCGAAATCTCACGGCTTGGGCTGCTTTGATCTAGCGGCCATATCTCGCGTATAGCCACAGTGCGCGGATTTGCACAGGGCTGAGAAAGCGGCTCATTCCTAGACGTTTGGGTTCAGGAGCGCTATTTCGATGAACGATCCGCAAAAACGATCCCATTCCTGATCAAGGCAAGGAGCCCGGCACGTGGCCAAGATTACGTTTATCCAACCCGATGGCAGTCAACAGGTTGTCGACGCCGTGTCCGGCAATACCGTCATGGAAGCCGCCCGGCTGAACCGGGTTGCGGGCATCGAGGCCGAATGCGGCGGCGCGTGCGCATGTGCGACGTGCCATGTTTACGTTGACGCGGCATGGGCTGCGAAAACCGGCAAAGCCGAGCCGATGGAAGAAGATATGCTCGACTTCGCGTTCGATGTGCGGCCAGAAAGCCGCTTGAGCTGCCAGATGAAGGTGACAGATACCCTCGATGGGCTTGTGCTGCGCGTGCCGGGCAAGCAATTCTGAGCGCTTCACGCGGGATCGCTGCCCCTGTTTGCACCCTTTCGTTATCGACGTTGGAATTGCGCATGACCACGACCCACGCTGCCGCAGATGCTGGAACCGACGACCGCACCATCGAGACCGATTGCGTGATCATCGGTGCCGGACCGGTGGGGTTGTTTGGCGTGTTCGAGTTGGGCCTTGTGGACGTTAAGGCCCATGTCATCGACATCCTCGACAAGGTCGGCGGGCAATGCTCGGAGCTTTATCCCGAAAAGCCGATCTATGACATTCCAGCTCTGCCGGTCGTGACGGGCCAGGAACTGACCGATCGGCTGATGGAGCAAATCAAGCCGTTCGGCGCGACGTTCCATCTGGGCCAGCGAGTCGATGGGCTAACACGGCTGGCGGATGGCCGTTTCCGCTTGGAGACCGATCGCGAGGGCGTGTTCATCACAAAGGTGGTGGTCATCGCGGCGGGGGGCGGGTCATTCACGCCGAAGCGTCCGCCCCTGAATGGGATTGAGGACTACGAAGGCAAATCGGTGTTTTATTCGGTGCGCCGGATGGAAGACTTCCGGTACCGCGACGTGCTGATCGTGGGCGGTGGCGACAGTGCGCTCGACTGGACGCTCAACCTGCAGCCGATCGCCCGATCGGTGACGCTGCTGCACCGGCGCGATGAGTTTCGCGGTGCACCGCACTCGGTCGATCAGATGCGGGAACTGGTGGCGCAAGGCAAAGTCGCGCTCAAGATCGGCCAGGTCACATCGCTGGATGGCGAGCATGGATTGTTGCGCACGGTGACGATCTCAACAAAAGACGGTGCCGAGCAACTGACGATCGACCGGATGATGCCGTTCTTTGGTCTGACCATGAAGCTTGGCCCCATTGCTAACTGGGGCATCAATCTCGAAACGAACCTGATCACGGTCGATACCGCGACCTATCAGACGTCGGAGCCCGGCATCTTCGCGGTTGGGGATATCAACACCTATCCGGGCAAGCTGAAGCTGATCCTGTCTGGCTTCCACGAAGTCGCGCTCATGGCGCAGGCGGCGCACAAGATCGTGCACCCCGATAAGAAGCTGCTGTTCCAATACACCACGTCGTCGTCGGGGCTACAGAAGAAGCTCGGCGTGAAGTAAGCGGGTGTTGCCACTGGTTGCAGACTCGGGGCTATCGCCACTGGCCCCATTTGGGGATTGGCATCCCCAAGCCCCTGCTCTTTTTAGGGACTTTCGTAAGGTTTTCATCCCTGCCGCAACGCAGCGCAGAGCCGGAACCCAGTGGGCAAAAACGGAGCCTTCGGCGCTTATTTCTGGGTCCCGGATCAGGCACTCGGCTGCGCCTCGCTGGTCCGGGATGACAGTGCGCTTAGTGCTGGAGGATCTTCGACAGGAAGACCTGGGCGCGTTCGGAGCGGGGTTTGCCGAAGAAGTCGTCTTTCTTGGCGTCCTCGACGATCTCGCCGCGATCCATGAAGATCACGCGGTCGGCGACCTTGCGGGCAAAACCCATCTCGTGGGTCACCACCATCATGGTCATGCCTTCCTTGGCGAGCGCCACCATGACGTCGAGGACCTCGTTGACCATTTCAGGATCGAGCGCTGACGTTGGTTCGTCAAACAGCATGCAGATCGGGTCCATGGCCAGCGCTCGGGCGATGGCGACGCGCTGTTGTTGGCCGCCCGAGAGCTGGCCGGGAAACTTGGCGGCCTGTTCGAGGAGGCCGACGCGCTTCAAGAGCGCGAGCCCCTTGGTTTCGGCATCGGCGCGGTTGCGGCCAAGCACCTTTTGCTGCGCGAGGCAGAGGTTGTCGACGATGGACAGATGGGGGAAAAGCTCGAAGTTCTGGAAGACCATGCCGACGCGCGAGCGCAGCTTGTTCAAGTTGGTTTTCTTGTCCGACAGCGAGACGCCGTCGACGACGATATCGCCGCTCTGGAAGGGCTCCAGGCCGTTGACGGTTTTGATGAGCGTCGATTTGCCGGAGCCCGAGGGTCCGCAGACGACAACGACATCGCCTTTTTCAACGTTGGTCGTGCAGTTGGTAAGGACCTTGAACGAGCCGTAGGCTTTGGAGACGTTCTTGATCTCGATCATCGACATGGGACATTACCTTCAACGGACGATTGC
>Ga0247835_1002390_pt1 | contig 19981 bp, 20 predicted proteins | sample LaCtaG_3_FD_189912 | JGI IMG/M metagenome (GOLD analysis project Ga0247835, IMG submission 189912) | Freshwater microbial communities from meromictic Lake La Cruz, Castile-La Mancha, Spain - LaCruzMarch2015_13.5m | ecosystem: Environmental > Aquatic > Freshwater > Lake | place: Spain: Castile-La... | reverse complement strand
GACGGCGGTGGAGTGGCAGTGGGGACAATTCATCGGGGCAAAAAGGCCATATTATAGCCTATTGACTTTTTTCAAATCATGACAATTGCTGGACTACCGGTTTTTTTTGGTCAGCAAATACCCCTCGATTGTAAAAATTTTTACCTTCGTTTTTATTGATAATGTGTTCTATAAAAAGGTAAAAGATATTGATACTGGCAAATGCAAATTTTGCTGGTTGATACTATGTTTTGTTTTTACCGCGCAAGGTGACTGACCTATCGTTGAAAATTTAGAATCATCTTGGGGCAAAAACCGAGTCGGTGCAGCCCTGAATCATTTTTAGGAATCCGGGCGTTGCGATTGGGCAGAACGCATAAAAGAAATCGGTGCGTCACCTTCTTCGTCGAAAGTGACCATTTCCCACGAATCGGTTTCTTCCAGCAATTTACGCAATAATTTGTTGTTCAAGCCATGACCGGATTTATAACCTGTAAATTCGCCGATCAAACTATGTCCTAGTAGGTACAAATCGCCAATCGCATCCAGGATTTTGTGTTTGACAAACTCATCGGCACAACGCAAACCTTCTTCATTGAGAATTTTGCTGTCATCAACGACAATCGCATTGTCAAGGCTTCCACCCAAGGCCAGATTGTTCTGCCGCAGCATGTCAATGTCTTTCATAAATCCAAAAGTCCTAGCACGGCTGACTTCTTTCACAAACGTAGTGGATGAAAAATCCATAGTTGCGGTTTTAACATCTTCTTCAAATGCAGGATGTTCAAAATCAATGGTAAACGTCACTTTAAAGCCATCAAAAGGTTCAAATGACGCCCATTTATCACCTTCTTCGACACGGACACTACGCCTGATACGGATATATTGCTTGGGACTTTCCTGTTCTTCAACACCTGCCGATTGCAACAAAAACACAAACGGCCCGGCGCTGCCGTCCATTATTGGCACTTCTGCTGCGCTGACATCAATAATGGCATTGTCTATACCTAAACCCGCAAAAGCTGACAGCAGATGCTCTACTGTGGAAATTTTGACTTGGCCTGCGACCAATGTAGTCGATAATATCGTTTCGCCAACATTGTCAGGCGAGGCTTGGATAGTGACCGGATCAGCCAAATCAACGCGACGGAACCTAATACCAGTGTTGGGTTCCGCAGGGCGCAGTGTCAAATAAATTTTTTCACCGCTATGTAAGCCCACACCGGTAGCACGGATAGTATTTTTTAAAGTTCGCTGTTTAATCATAAAATTAAATAACTCCGAGTGAAAGGAGCAAAAGCCGTGGATATTATCACAACTAGCTAATATTGCGGAATGTTATCGTCCTGAGTTTCAATAGCCAACTGACTTTAAACGGATTTTTTATAGTGAATTTATTGTCTGGAACAACTGCCGATGGTTTGCCGAAGCAAATAATGCTAACCTTTGTGAAGTTAATGTAATTGCCTAAAATTACTGGGAACGTGTTTTAAAAGCTGCTACGAGGTTCGATTAGGGGCGTTGCGCGGTGCTCGAAGCCCTCACGTACTCCAGTACACTTCGGTTTCTTCGCTGAGTGCGCCTTGAACGCATTCCCGCTCGCGACGCTTTTAAGATATGTGCTGAACAAAATAACATATGTTTAATAACGTCAAACCATGCTAAAAAAAATCTTTCGACAATTCGATTTGTTACCTTTAGACACAAGCCCAGATGTTTCAGGTTTGTTGGCGGAACAGTATATCGTTCGGGTTGCACAAAATCACATCCAATACGATCCTGCACAAATCCAGACATTGGGGTATCTGCAACAGATTTTGGAATGGCTGGTCGTCAACAAATCCGCCAACCGGCCTGTTTTTTCAAAGCCTTGTCGAAGCCTGTATATTTTTGGCGATGTCGGACGCGGCAAATCCATGTTGATGGCGATGTTCTTCGATGCTTGTCCGATTAGCCAAAAACGCAGGGTGCATTTTAATGTCTTCATTCAGGAAGTTCATGCATTTATCCACAGTTGGCATAAGCAAGACCAAGCCGATGCCATTTCGGTGCTGGCGAAAAATATCCGTAGCTCGGTACGTCTATTATGTTTTGATGAATTTCATATCACCGACATAGCTGACGCGATGATTTTAGGACGTTTGTTTAGCAAACTGTTTGAATTGGATATCGTGGTCGTCATCACTTCCAACCGCCATCCGAACGATTTATATCAAGGCGGTTTGCTAAAGGAACAATTTTTATTTTTTGTCAAAGTCTTGCAAGATTCCGCCAATATTGTCGAATTGTCCGCAAATCAGGATTACCGGCTGAATTTCCAGGCCACCCAACAAAACACCTATTTTTATCCATCGGCAAACAACTTGGGACTGCCACGTGATAGTGCGACGCAAGAAGCGGCTTGGCAATATTTTCAAGAATTGACAAGCGGGGCTTTATCGAAGCCCGGCAGCATCACGGTTTTAGGACGAAAAATCCAATTGACCGCCATGCACAAAGACATACTGTTTTCATCGTTTGACGAGTTGTGTGGGCAGGCTTTAGGCTCGGCGGATTATCTGGCAATTGCCAATCGCTTCAACATCATCATCATCGCAAATATCCCGCACTTGACGGCCGAAAACCGCAATGAAGCCAAACGCTTCATGACCTTGATCGATGTTTTGTATGAACATACGATAAAACTGGTCTGTAGTGCCCAAGTGCCTGCCCGAGGGATTTACCCAGAAGGTGATGGTGCATTTGAATTTAAGCGCACCACGTCAAGGCTCATTGAAATGCAATCCGATAGCTACTGCCAACGCGCTGAATCCATGCGGCGTAGCAAACAAATATCACCATAACTTTCCAAGTGGTTTCCATCTGAGTTTTAATCAGCACAAAAATACAAGGTAATATCAGACACTACACTGGATGCCTTGGTAATAATCAATTTTTCACAGCGAGTTAACGCTACCACCCCCCTATCATTGTCATCTTAAGGCTGGGTCTTTGGCTGTTTGGGTATATTCGGTGTTTTTGCCGAACGTAACAAAAACAGCGCACTACCCACTACAAACTGAAATACCAACGCATAGATAAAAATCCACATCGCCAATGCAAAGAAACCAAATAAAAATACCTTTGTCTGGCTATAGCATTAGCGCGGCAATTTTATAAAACTGTTATGATAAAATTCTTTGCTTGCCTGCTTTTATCGCCACAATTTTTATAAACCATCAATATCACCTAATGGCCTACGAATCACTGCTGCATACGCTCCAAACGAAAGGAAAGCTTTCGGCATCGGAACTAAAAAAAGTTGAACGGGTTAAAAAAAGCTCAATGGGTGATAGCCTTCCCCAATTATTGGTCAAGCTGGGTTTATGTTCGGAAGCGGATGTTGCCGACGCCTTTGTCGAATCCGGTCAGTTTGAAAAAGTCATTCCCGACAATTACCCAATGGAAGTGCAGTTGCCTGACAGTGTCTCCTTACGGTTTCTCAAACAATTCCATGTCATCGGTTTGCATCAGGATGAGCATGATGTCACCGTCACGATGATGGATCCCGAAGACCAGTTTGCCATTGATGCTTTAAAGTTGGCGACGGGCAAGAATGTCATCGTTAAGGTCGGTTTGTTATCAGAAATTGACACGGCATTGGAAATGCAATATGGCGAAGGCCGCTCGCAAATGGACAAAATTGTCGATGGCCTGACCATGGAAGACATCGGTGAAGAAGATTTGGAGCATCTGAAAGACTTGGCCAGTGAAGCCCCCGTCATCAGGATGGTAAATTTGATTATGCAGCGGGCGATAGAAACCAAAGCCTCTGATATTCACATCGAACCGTTTGAACAGACCTTAAAAGTCAGGCTGCGTGTGGACGGCGTATTGCAAGAAATTGATGCGCCACCCGTCAAATCCACGGCGGCGGTGATTTCCCGTATCAAAATCATGGCGAAACTGAACATCGCCGAACGCCGTTTACCGCAAGACGGGCGTATCAAAGTGCAGATGCTAGGCAAGGAACTGGATTTGCGGGTGTCAACTATCCCAACGATGTACGGCGAAAGTGTTGTTATCCGTTTGCTGGACAAAGAAAACACCGTCCTAGATTTTCAGGCATTGGGTTTTGCGGGTATCCATCTGCAACGATTCCTTGATGTTCTGGCTTTACCACACGGCATTATCCTCATCACCGGGCCAACGGGTAGCGGCAAATCCACGACAATGTATGCGGCTTTGAAACAGCTCAATACCTCGGCGCGGAAAATCATCACCGTTGAAGACCCGGTCGAGTACCAAATGGAAGGCATCAATCAAATCCAAGCCAAACCGCAAATTGGCCTTACATTTGCTTCGGCCTTGCGCTCCATCGTTCGCCAAGACCCTGACGTGATTATGATTGGGGAAATGCGTGATTTAGAAACCGCCCGTATCGCCGTACAATCGGCCTTGACCGGGCATTTGGTGTTGTCCACTTTGCACACCAACGATGCCGCTGGCGGTGTCACGCGCTTACAAGATATGGGCTTGGAAGAATATTTGCTTACCTCCACCGTCAACGGCATTCTCGCGCAACGTTTGGTCAGAAAACTCTGTACCCATTGCAAAGCCCCATTTGTGCCGTCGCCGGAATTGGTCGATGAATTGCGTTTGCGCCGTTTCGCACCGGAAGGCGAGATTGTGTTGTTCAAACCCACCGGTTGTCCATCCTGCAACGGTATGGGTTACCGTGGGCGTATGGCGATCATCGAATTCTTACCGATGACTGATCCGATCCGCAAACTGATTCTGGCACACGAAGAAGCCGGGGCGATCCAAAAACTGGCAGTCATTGAAGGGATGCAGACTTTGTACGAAAACGGTTTGGATAAAGTAGTGCAAGGCGTTACCACCTTGGAAGAAGTCTTGCGCGTGACCTCGGAAGCTTAGCATGACCCTTTTTTCTTACAAAGCCATCAACGCCTTGGGCGAAACTGAAGAAGGCTTGCGGGAGGCAACCGACGAAATTCAGCTCATTGCCTTGCTGCAAGCAGATAATTACATTCCGATCAAAGTCAGCACCGCCAGTTCGCGCTCGTTTTTGGGCTTTGGTTTGAGTGCAAAACAACACAAGCTCACGCAAAAAGACATTTTACTGTTCACGGGGGAGTTGGCGACTTTGCTAGAATCGGGTCTTCCGATAGACAAGTCATTGATTGTTCTGATGGATTTGACCGAAGACAATGAGCGCCTGACCAAGTTGATTTCGAGAGTGCTAGAGAAAGTCAAAGGCGGTATGTCGCTAGCCGATGCCTTGGAAATGCAAGCGGGGATTTTCAGCAAGTTTTACCTGAACATGATCCGTGCAGGCGAAGCGGGTGGTGGATTGGGCGAGGTATTGAACCGTTTAGGGGAATACCTGGAAAGTTCCCAAGAACTGAAGGACACGGTCAGCACGGCGTTGATTTATCCAGCCATTTTGCTGGTCATGTCATTGGCTTCGGTATTCATCATGCTAACCTTTGTTGTACCGCAATTTACTGAAATGTTTGAGAGTGCGGGTAAAGATTTGCCACTATCGACACAAATTGTTGTCGGTATGGCAGAATGGTTGCAAAGTTATTGGTGGGCGTTGCTGGGGATATTTTTCGGCGTGTCCAGTTACATGAAATTCCAAATGGCCGATCCTATCCGCAAAAAAGTTTGGGACGGACGTTTTTTAAAATTGCCATTGTTTGGTACGGTGCTGTTAAATAAGGAAACTGCCAATATCAGCCGTACCTTAGGAACTTTACTTGGCAATGGGGTTTCCATCATTGCGGCGATGGTGATTGTCCGTGAAACCGTCGATAATCTAGTCATCGCCGATGCAATAGGTGAAACCGAAGAGCAATTGAAACAGGGCAAGCATTTGTCCGATGCTTTATTGGAAAAAGCCATCTTCCCAAAAATGGCGATGCAAATGGTCAAAATGGGCGAAGAAACCGGCCGCTTGGAAGAAATGTTGCTGCGCGTGGCAAAGATTTACGACAAACAATTGCGTGTCGCTATCCAACGCATGTTGGCCTTAATGGAACCTGCCTTAATTATCACCTTAGGCTTGATGATAGCGGGAATTATCGTCTCCATTTTGCTGGCGATCTTAAGTGTTAATGATTTGGCGTTTTAATTTGTAAATAGATCACATCTTGTCCACGAAAGTCACGAAAAGCACGAAAAAACACAAGGAAATTTTGTTTTGAAGCATTAAAAAGCTTGGGAAGGGAAAAAGAAGGTTTTAGCTTCCTACCAACTCTGAAACTGGAGTGTTTCGATTTTGGCATCCTGAACCAATTCTTTCGTCTATTTTTCGTGCTTTTCGTGACTTTCGTGGACAAAAAAACCATCAATACATTACAGGAACACATCATGAATAAAACCAAAATCCAGTCCCAATCCGGCTTCACCTTGCTTGAGTTGTTGGTGGTGTTAGGGATCATCGCCATGCTAGCAGGCATCGTCGGCCCGCAAGTCATGAAACACATGGGCGAATCCAAAACCAAAGCGGCAAAAGTGCAAATTGAAGATTTGTCCGCCACCTTAGATATGTACAAACTGGATTTGGGACGTTATCCCACTACCGAAGAAGGCCTAAAAGCCTTAATCGAATCGCCTGACAGTGCCAAACGTTGGAACGGGCCTTATCTGCAAAAAAATAAAATCCCCTTAGACCCTTGGCAAAATGAATATCACTACGCCGCACCAGGCGAGCATGGCAAATTTGACCTCTATTCTTACGGTGCAGACGGCAAAGAAGGTGGCGAAGGTGAAGATCAGGATATGGTCAGTTGGGAATAATGCCGATATTTTCGGTTCTTTTATACCATTTGTTACCGAAAGGTTTTGTTACCTGTTCCATATCGTTATTAATACTGATGGCGGCGAAAGATCATAAAGATTGGGGTTGCAACCCCCGCCCCGCTGCGCCTATGCATGGCAAATCCCAGGGTTTCACGCTAATTGAACTGATTGTCGTGCTGGTGATTGTGATTTTGGGTTTTGCCGCAATCGGCATCAACATGTCTTCCGGACACGACACTGCCGAAATCAAAGCGGCGGCGCGGGATATTTCTTCGGCATTGCGTTTTGCCCGTGGCGAAGCCTTAATGAGCCACGAAGAAACCACAGTCAATTTTGATTTAGAAGAAAATAGTTACACCGTCAGTCATCGGGATAGGGTTTATGACATCCCTAAGAGCATTAGCCTGAGCGTGGTCACCGCCCAAAGCGAATTGACTGGGCAAGGGCAAGGCAATATCCGCTTTTTCCCTGATGGTTCATCAACGGGGGGTCGGGTGACGCTGGAAAATGAAAAGGCCAAATGGCAAATTGGCATCAACTGGCTGACTGGCGCGGCTGAGCTCAGTGACACCTTCGATGATGACTGAAAATAATAAGCTGGCACAGCAGGGCTTTTCTTTGCTGGAAATCCTGATTGCCTTTTCGATATTGGCGGTTTCCTTAGGTATTTTATTGAAAATCTTTTCCGCTGGGGTCAATACCGCGGCTGTTGCCGAAGATTACACCGTGGCGGTGCAATTAGGCGAATCGCTAATGGTCCGGGCGGGTGTTGAAACCCCGTTACAAGCTGGGGAAGTTTCTGGGCGTGACAATGACAAATATTCATGGGAAATTGTTGTCAGCCCGTATCCTTTTAGTCCTGATGATATTGATATCCTTAAACTAAAAACCGAGTTGTTTAAAGTTGATGTGATTGTCAGTTGGGATGATGCTGCTGGTAAGGGCAGGAAGCTGGAGTTGACAACGCTGAAATTACGTAACAAAGAGGAAGCCCCGCCATGAAGCGGATAAAATCGGCCTTGGGTTTTACGCTGATGGAAGTGCTAATTGCCATGACGCTGTTGAGCATTATGGTAGTCTTGTTGTTTGCCAGTTTGAAAATTTGTGCCCAAAGCTGGGAAAAAGGCGAAAGCAAGATGGCGGATGTAAATGAAATGGCAGTGGTATACCATTTTTTTCAGCAGCATTTAACTGACGCTAAACCCTTGTGGGATGAGTTTAGCGTCAAAGATCAAAAGCTCCTGGCGTTTCAGGGGGATGCACAATCCTTACAATTTGTCGGTGAGTTCCCTGCCAGTGCCGGTAAAATTGGAGCCCAGCTTTTTTCATTGAATTTGCAAGAGTTGGATGACGGTAATGTCATTAATGTCGCCATAACGCCGTTCCTGCCTGTTCCTGATGGGGAATTTTTGCCAAAAGAAGAGATTGCCTTGATTAAGCATGTCCGCTCGGTTTCTTTGGCGTATTTTGGTTCTGATGAAAGTGGAGGCGAAGCCAGTTGGCAAACCCAATGGCAGCAACGGGAAAGCCAGCCGCAATTGGTCAAAGTCAGTATCGAATTAGAAAATGCCATCTACTGGCCGGATATGATCGTCGAATTGAAAATCACGGATGCCCAAGCAGATGCTGAAGGCATCCAAGAAAATGGGCAAGAAGAGGAAGAAGGTCAATCTTCACAAAACCTTCAGGAGTCTGAATAATGACCGGCCTACTGTTGGGTTTGGAGCTTCGCCAACGGGGGTTCGCGTTAGTCTTAGTGTTATGGGTGTTAAGCCTGTTGACGATTATGGCGGGAAGTTTCGCGCTAAGCATGCGGCGGGAAGCGACGGTAGTTGCAGGCATCAAAAATTCGGCAAAAGCTTCGTCTTTGGTGGAATCGGGGATCGCGATAGCAGAAACTATGCTGTTAATTCCAGAACAGGACAAACGCTGGTTGACTGACGGCAGTATCTACCAAATCAATACCGAAGACGCGTTTACCGGAACGGGCGGGATAGGTGGGCAAATCCGTATCAGGATGTTGGCGGAAACCGGCAAAATCGACATTAACAAAGCCGACCAAAAATTGTTGGAAAGCTTATTTTTGCAATCGCCTTTAGCGGATGACGAAAAACAACAAGCTAGCTTGATTGGGGCCATCATCGACTGGCGCGATAAGGACGACGTGGTGCAAAGTGACGGCGCAGAAAAAAATGAATATCAGGATGCGAATTTAAGTTACCAACCCAGCAACAAACCGTTTCAGACAATTGAAGAGTTGCGGCTGGTGTTGGGTATGGATGATGCCACTTATAAATGGCTAATCCCTTTAATCACGGTGTATTCAGGGCAAGCTCAGGTCAATGCCCAACAAGCCACTAAAGAAGTGCTGTCGCTTTTGCCTGATGTTGATATGGCCATGATAGACGATTATTTGAAAAACCGCCGTGAGAGTATTCTAAATGGCCTACCAATGCCCGCACCACCAATCGCCAATGCCAAAAACGCCCCTTTAGGTGAAAACGACGTGCTGACCATCGTCTGTGAAGCACAGATGGAAGATGGCGCGAACGCTGTCATTAGTGCTGTTATTAAAGCGGGCGGCGGGCTAAACCAACCGTTTCAGGTATTAAAATGGCAGCATTATACAAGCAACAATGAATCCTTATTTTCCGAGGCAAATAACGAGCTGGTTATAAAAGAATATGCCGAATCTGAATTCAACCATTGATATTGATTTTAAACGCTTTTTGCGCTGGTGGTGGCGGGAATTAAGCTTTTTGGTCCCTGAAAAAATCAAGCAACTGGTCAATGACCGACGGGGATTTATTATTGTCAGCCCCGAAAATTCGTACCTGATTTTAAGCTATGCCCTAGATGGGCAGGTTGAGCCTTTGGCGACACTAGAGCGGAACGAATCCGGTATCGCACAGCTTAAAACCTTACTTAACAGTGATGAAAAATTCAGTAAAGCCAATGTCATCCTGCGTCTGAATGGACATGACGCCATCCATCGGGAATTGGCTTTGCCCGCCGCCGCCAAAGAAAACCTGCTCCAAGTCGTTGCCTATGAGCTGGATCGTTTCACGCCATTCAAAGCCGAACAAGTCTATTTTGCCGTTAAGGCTCTCGACACCGACAATGAACCGGGACAAATTAAAGTCGTGGTGATTTTGACGACACGGGAATTATTGGATGGCCTGTGCGAAGATCTGAAAGCGATGGATATATCTTTGTTGTTCGCCGATTACCAAGGCTTTGCCAACAATTTGGATGACCATTACGGGGCTTATAATTTATTGCCTGAACGGTTCCGGCAAAAATCCGCCAACACCCCGCGTTTGATCCATGCGGCATTACTGGTTAGTGCAATTTTACTATTGGTGACCGCATTGGCCTTGCCGGTTGGTTTACAATATCAAGCGGTCAACGCGCTAGCCGAAAAAGTTAAAGTCATCGAAAAAGATGCAAAAAAAATCAAGTCATTACAACAAGAAGTCGATAGCGTCATCAATGAAACCCAAAAATTGCTGGATGAAAAACGGGCGCGTCCGGCGATGGTCATGATGCTCAACGAACTCAGCCGCCTGATCAAGGACGACACTTCCTTAGCCTATTTGCAGTATTCTGAAGGGCATTTGCAAATCCAAGGCGAATCGCCAGCCGCATCGACTTTGATTGGGGTGTTAGAAGCGTCTGACTTATTTAACAATGCCCGTTTTGTTTCGCCCGTGACGCAAAACACCGTCAGCAAATTGGAACGCTTTCAGATTACCGTTGATGTAACCCAGGCTGGAGGCGTCCATGAAAATCCTTAAACAGCCGATAGATTCTCAGCGTTGGATGGCGATCAGTTTGCTGGTGGCTGTCGTGCTTTTAATTGGCGGGTTATTGGTTGCCCCATTGGTTGGCAAAGGCATGGAACTCAATGAAGAAAAGGAAGGCCTGCTTTTTAAATTGCAACAATACCAGCGCATTTTAGCCAAAAAAGATGCGGTGATTGCCAGTATGGATAAAATCAAGCAACAACATGACGAACAAGGTTATTTTAACAGCCAACAAACCGACGCGTTGGCTTCGGCAGAAATGCAAAACTTCATCAAAAAAACCATTGTTGATGCAGGCGGGCAACTAAGTAGCACCCAAGCTATTCCAGTCAGTGTCAAAGAGGGTTTCAGCCGTATCACGGTCAGGGTCAGGATGACCGGCAATAGCGAGGTGTTGCGGGCGGTGTTATATAAAATTGAAACCTCGACACCGTTGATTATTGTCGACCAAATCGACATCCGCCCCATGCGTGGACGCCGGAATATGGTCACCCATAAAATTGAGCAAAGTAATGACCTCAATGTCAATTTTCAAGCAGTCAGCTTCATGAGAAAACAACCTGAATGAACAACAAACTTGTGACGGTGTTGGGCGCAATCTGCGGCATGTTGTTGCTGATCATTGTTGGTGAATGGTTTTATGCCAATTTGAGCCAACAACAGTTGCTGAATGCCCAATTACCTGTTGATAAAAAAGCCTTGGCGGATGAAATGCCCAGCATAGACCTTTCGGCACAAGATGAAGAAAACTATGCCGATCTGGTCAACCGCCCCTTATTTATTGAAGGACGCAAACCCGTTGCCGAACCGCCACCAGACTCGGTGAAAACAGATGCAGTGACCTTAAAATTTGATTGGTTGCTAAATGGCATTTACACCTCAAAAAAAGGCTTATCGGCGTTGTTTACCCATGCCACGCCATTAAAAACACGGAAAGAAAATTATCGCCGGATTACGGCAGGCTCTCAGCTTGACGGCTGGAAACTCACGGAAATTAAAAAGGATAGAGTGATATTCACCTTGGATAACGATCAGAAAGAATTATTGCTACGCAAGCCTAAGCCCAAACAATTGCCTCCCAAACAAAGTAAACAGCCGCCATCCCAGGATGGTGAACACCCAGAAGCTGGACAAGCACCCGAAGAGCCGGAAGATCTGATGCAAGAAGAACTTGAATCTCCAGAAGAGCCCATTGAGAATATTGAAAATGAATAATGCAAAAAAAATATTGACCACTTCGTGCCTGATTGCGATGGGGTTGTCACTGTCCAGCTGCGAATTGCTGGCTCCTAAAGCGACCAAGCTAATAACATTGGAGTCAGAGGTCAAACCATCTGGCAATACCAAAGATACCGCTGTTTTTAAGAATCTGCAAAATAAGCCATCTGGAGATATGGTTCGCCCGAAGGCGCAAATATATCCGGGTACTGACCGTTATATTGGTGCTCCCGCCACCAGTTGGCAATCAGGCACAGCGGGTTCTGATAAACAAGGGACTTACGATCTTAATTTTGACGATGCTGATCTTGGCGAAGTTGCCAAAGCCGTTTTAAGTGACAGTTTAGGGTTAAATTATGTGCTCAGCCCTAAGGTGGCAGGTAAAGTGACTTTGCAAACGACGCATCCACTCACTAAGGACGAATTGCTCCCTACGCTAGAAATGGTTTTGCGCATGAACAACGCTGCTCTGGTAAAGGACGGCAATATTTACCATATCGAACCGGCTGGCGATGCTTTATTTACGTCCGAAATTTCAACAGGTGGCGGCAAGGAGGGTTATCAGACGCGGATCATTCCTGTCAGGAACGTTGCTGTAGATGAAATCGTTGAAGTCATCAAGCCCTTGGTCCAAGAAAAGACCATTTTAAATGTGGACGGAACCCGCAACATCATCGTCGCGTCGGGTACGCCCGATGAAATGTCACGGGTTTTGGACATGGTCAACACGTTCGACATTGATGTGTTGAAAGGCCGTTCTTTTGGGCTGTTCCCGCTGGTGCACAGCGACCCAGAGTCGGTCATTAAAGAATTGGAAGAAGTCTTTATCGGCAAAGGCAAGGCCGAAGATTCCGAGTTTTTTCGTTTTATTCCGATTGAACGTATGAACGCGGTGTTGGCAATCACGCATCAAGCCCGTTATTTGCAGGATATTGACAATTGGGTGCTGCGTCTGGATAAAACCAATACCGCCAGTGGTGGCGGTGTCAATGTTTATAAAGTTCAGCATGCCGATGCCGAAGAATTGGCGGATACGTTGAACGAAATTTTTACCGGTTCACAAAAGCAAGACCGATCGGCAAAAGTTTCGCCTGGACAAAAAGCGACCGAGCTGTCCAACAAAAATCCAGACAGCACCAAGCAGGACACCAAAACCGCGTCCAGCAGCAGGAAATCAAAAAGAGATAGCAGCACCCGCCGAAGTTCTGGTTCAGGTGGTACCGCAACTGTCGCCAATGTCGATGACGTAAGGATTATTTCTGATAAAGCCAATAATGCGTTGATTATCGTTGCGACACCTCGCGAATATGAAGTGATCCAACCGGTCATCAAGCAATTGGATATTTTGCCGTTGCAGGTGTTGATTGATGCAACAATTGTTTCTGTTAAATTGACCGATACCTTGAAGTACGGGATACAATGGTTTTTAGATCATGAAGGTAGCAGTCTCAGTAGTGGTGATGGCCCTGCAACGCTAGGAAGCATACTTGCCCCAAGTGTCACCGCGACGGCCTCCGGCGGTTTGACCGCGATCTATAATTCCGGTGTGGTCAACGCCTTATTGAGTGCCCAGGCCACCAAAGGCAATGTCAATGTCATTTCATCACCCTCTCTTATGGTCTTGAATAACCAGGAAGCCAAAATCAACGTTGGTGATCAGGTGCCGTTACAAACTAGTTCGACTTCCGTTCCTATTGCGGGTGGAAACAATGGCGCCACCCTAGCGCAATCAAACCAGATTCAGTATAAAGACACTGGTGTCACGTTGGAGGTGACTCCCCGAGTTAATGCCAACGGCATGGTGATTATGGAAATCAGCCAAATTGTCAGTAGTGTAGTGCCACAGGCGGATGTTGCAGGCGGTGTAACAACGACGGCGACAATCAATAAAAAAGAGATTGAGAGTTCAGTTGCTGTGCTGGATGGTGAGACTATCGTATTAGGCGGTTTAATTGACAATAACAACAGTAATAATAAAGGCGGAATTCCTTGGTTACATGAATTGCCTTGGATAGGGCCCTTATTTGGTAATACCAATAGGGAAAACACCAAAAATGAATTGGTCGTCCTGATCACTCCACGTGTTGTTAAAAGCAGACAAGATTCAAGGTTAATTTCCCACGAGTTCAAGCGAAGACTGACGGGGATTTATCGCTAACAAATAGACGAAAGATGTCAGAAACTTATGCGCGCCTACATAGCTGATGTTGCGCAGCCCGTAATTTCTGCAATTCCTCATACGCCACTTGGCCATTGAAGCGGAAGTCGAACAGCTTCAGGATGGCCAGCCCAGCAGCACCAAGCCCAAACGCCCCGCGCCGGACGCCAGCCCCTACCTGACCACCTGCCGCGCATCGAACACCGCCATGAGCCGGCATCCTGCACCTGCAGACGCTGCGGCAAGTATCTGGTCAAAATCGGCGAAGATTTCAGCGAACAATTAGATGTCGAACCGGCCAAGTTCTTTGTCCACCGCCATTTATGCCCTTATATCTTGATTCTGACTCCCCAAAGAGCCAGAATCCCCGGCTGATCATCGGGAGGATAGCGGAGGAAATCGCGAGTGCCCTGTACCCTCAAGGGCATAAATGGCTTAAAGCCTGTCCCACAGATTGAACTCCCCGCCATCCACACTCGAAAGCGTACCCGCAGGGCATAAATAGTTCGAACGGTATACTGGGGCTTCGAGCCTGTATGGATAAGGCTGGACTTAGCGTGTGGTTTCTGAATAGATTCAATAGGATATTTTATTATTTCTCGTTTGGGAGCTGTAAGTCCATATTTCAAATAACAGTCGGTGTTGACATTGCCAAAAAGAACTTCGATGTGGCGCTGCTCATGGAAAGTAAATACAAACATAAACACTTTTCCAACGATAATGCCGGATTTGAGGCTTTTATCGCTTGGTTATTAACCTTTAACCTGTCCACTCAGCCGCTGATTTGCATGGAAGCGACTGGGGCTTATAGTCTGCCCTTGGCGAAATTTTTGGTCGTGAAAGGCTATTTAGTTAGCGTTGTCAATCCGGCTAAAACCAACGCCTTCGCCAATACCCTCGGGGACACAAGAAGCGAACTGGGCCGCACCAAGACCGACAATACCCGCGGGGCACGAGGGCTGACGCCAAGCTCATTGCCCGTTACGCCCTGTCCATGCAGCCCGCCCTGTGGACACCGCCGCCAGCCGGGATGCGCCGCTTACAGTCCCTGACCCGACGTCTTGAGCATCTGCTCGAAATCCGGCAAATGGAACGCAACCGTTTGGATACCGCTGATGATAGTGTCAAGGAGTCCATTTATGCCCTGCGGGTATCAACACCTTGCTAAAAACCGTGGAACATGAAATCAAGGCCGTTCGTCAGGCTATCAACGGTCTGATCGGCAACGACCCCAATCTTGATAAACGCAGCGAAATGCTCGAATCCATTCCAGGTATCGGTACAGCAACGGCTGCCCATCTGCTCATTGTTTTGAGTCCACATCAAGGCTTTACCAACGCCAAACAGGCGGTTGCCTTTGCTGGTCTTGCGCCCGACCTGGCTACAATCGACGCATTTTTGAAGTTAGGGCGCGGCTTCCAATAAAAAGTAGCGAAATGGCGGATTTTTCAACTTTCCAGACGGATGGGACTTTCGCCACGTCCGCAAGATTTGTGGCCGTGTGCAAGGATAGCGGTGGAATGTTGGGGACAGAATTGAAACGCCCGCATCCTGCTCAAAACCAACACCTCTTTATACAAAGAACAGTAAAGCCGATAAGGCCTGGTTCTGCGTCGAAGCCGACACCTGCCCGTCAACCGCCAAATGCGTCAAAAACGCCTCGATCTCAGATGAACCCATGTCAGCCGGATGCCGCTTGCCATGAAACAAGATAAACCGCTTAATCCAATGCACATAAATCGTCTCTGTTTTCATACTGTAATGCTTGACGCGGAGGCGGTCACGCACCTGATCCAATAGCTTAAAACGGGGATTTATCGGTGTAGAACTGATTTGCATAAAAAGGTTGCTAACAATGCTTTTAAGTAGTATATTCTTGAAACATAAAGGGGTTGAAATATGTTATACACCTTTTTGTGTGTAATTCAACACACCTTTTTAGGTGTATACTTAACGTTATTCCCCACGAATGGAGCTCAAAGTTCAATTAAAACAAAAACTTGAAAAATTCCGCAAAAAATGTTATTTGTGAAGCGAAGCCAGCTGAGGTGCATAACTGGAAGCGTTCATGCAACCTCAGCTGGCTTCGCTTCACAAACCGGTGTTTTGCAAAATTTGTCGGCGTTTTTGTTTATTGGGGGCCGCCCTGTCGCGTGGCATAACGACTCGCTAAACCACACGATTCCGGGAAGCCGCACACTTTTTAATCAATGGGCAAGTCCCGAATCCCTCTTCCGTTTAGGTCGTCTGGGAATCGGTGGTTAGCTCGAACGTTAGGCGGTCTTAGTTTGGGCGGGTTGGGTTGTCCGCTGCGATTGTGGGGCGTGGGTGGTTTTTAGGGCTGTCGGTTGGCTTTGCTGGGTTTCTCTGCGGGTTGGGTTAAGCGTCATCTTTGAATTCTGCGTGCTGGAAACAGGGTCGTTTCCGTATCGGTTTCGCGGGTTGTGGAAGTTGTGGCTTGGGCGGCTTGCCGCCGCTGAAGGTTGTTTGTCCGGCATAGGTTTTTGCCGTTCCCTTCATTGCTGGCGGTTTGTTTGGTTGGGTTTTTTGGCAAGTAGCTCGGTTCGCTTTTGCTGGGCGGTTGTCGGTTGGTTTTTTTGCCGTCCGCTTCCGGCCTGTCGGGATTGGGTTTGTGCGGCCGCTTTCAGGCGGTCGGGTCGGGTTGTTGTGTTTGTTGTTGCCGGCCTTGTGGGGTTGCAAGCATTTTGTCATGACTGGCCGGGCGGTTTTCTTGCCCGTTGTGGCGGCTGTTTCCGGTTGGTTGCAGGCGGGTGTTGTCAGTCTGGCGGTGTTGCGGTTTCCGCGTTGTGCGGCTCTGCGGTGTGGCGGGTTTTTCGGGTTCGGGCCAAACGTCATCCTCATGCCCAACAAGCCAGTCAAAGGGACTGCCCGCCATTCCGGCTGGCGAAGTTTTTGTTTTTCACAGGTAAGCGGCTTCGCTGTAGCCATTCAAGCGGGCAGCCCCTTACCGTAACGTTATTCCCCACGAATGGAGCTCAAAGTTCAATTAAAACAAAAACTTGAAAAATTCCGCAAAAAATGTTATTTGTGAAGCGAAGCCAGCTGAGGTGCATAACTGGAAGCGTTCATGCAACCTCAGCTGGCTTCGCTTCACAAACCGGTGTTTTGCAAAATTTGTCGGCGTTTTTGTTTATTGGGGGCCGCCCTGTCGCGTGGCATAACGACTCGCTAAACCACACGATTCCGGGAAGCCGCACACTTTTTAATCAATGGGCAAGTCCCGAATCCCTCTTCCGTTTAGGTCGTCTGGGAATCGGTGGTTAGCTCGAACGTTGGGCAAGGATTCATGAACACTATTTTTGTAGAAGATCACGTTGTACCTCAGCTTTTTACTTCCGCTATTGAAGCTTATGAGTTTTCACACGCTCTCCCCAAGGGGAAAGGACGAAATAAACTGGAAACATTTGGTTTGCTCTGGGGATATTCAATCCAAGCTAAAGGCAATGAATCCGCTAAAATAATTGCCACAATGGCTACGGTCGAAACATCAGCTACAAGACATACACACTGGGTAGCACCAGATTATGATTCATTGCGTATGAAAAAAGAGTTTTTTGGAACCTATTGGCCAAATATCGAATTGGTTGGCTCATTTCACTCCCATCCATATGAAAATCTTGCCGAAGTAAATTCAGTTACAGGTTGGCGTGCTTCTGACGAAGATAAAGGGTTCTTTCCACATTTTCACGAACAAATCACGCCTGATCAGGATAATTTGGCGCATATTATCGTTACAATCACACAATTAGAACGCAGGGGAACTGCCTATCCTAGCAGGTTGGCTAACAGTGAATCCGAAAAAGGTTATGTTTTATCAGCGGATTGGCGCAAAATTTGGCTAAGAGCTTATGGTTCGCAGTTTGATTCAGATAACGAGAATTATACGTTTACCGATGATATTTCTCTTGAAATCCCATCCTTGCAAAGAAGATTTACATAGGGTTCCAGTTTTGTGCCATATCTCTTGGCATGGTTCGTTTCATACGCAATTAGCCAAAACAGGGTGTTTTGTCGTTGTTGGGGCAAGGCGAATACTTTCAAGCCCAACAAGTCGGTCAAAGGGACGCGCCGCCCGTTGGCGATTTTGAAGTTTGGTTTTTATCAAGGTTCGGTGGCTTCGTTTCGCTTTCGTTAGCGGCGCGCCCCTTACCGTAACGTTGGGCAATCAAATTGCAAATCGGAGCGAACCATGAACATAAAATATCCCCAATCTCCCGTAACAAAATTTCAACAAACTTGTATTCAAAGGAGCAAAAAAATGATTAAGACAAAAATTAGTGGGGCATTCATTTTATTAGCCTCTGTATTTGTTCACGCCCCAGTTGCTGCTGATGGCAGTGTTCCGGCGTTAACTGGTACAACAGGTGAATATACGGGCAGTTCTTGGAATCATATAGGTTGGGCATTTGACACCAGCGTGCCTATCACGGTCACTGCCCTTGGATGGTATGACTATCAGAGAAATGGCTTGATCGATCATCATCCGGTACAAATTTGGGACAATGCAGGTAATTTATTGATTTCTGGAACGGTCCCCGCTGGCATTGGAGGCTCGCTGCTCGGTGACTTCCGTTACACAACAACCTTAACCCTAGAGAGCGGTAGCTATACTTTGCCGCCAGGGCATTATGTTATCGGCGGAGACGCGAATCCAAAAAATACCGGTCCAGAAGACGGACTTAACTTTAATATCCCTTTAACCAATATCACTACTGCTACAGGAATCAGTTATGTGAGTGGTCGCAGTGCAAGCGATGAAGGTAACTCTACATTTCCAAATGAAACACAAGACTGGTGCGCGGGAGCCTGCTTATTCGGCCCAAACTTCCAAATCAGCGTCACGCCTAAATATGGGCTTGTTGCCTACTATCCATTCACCGGCAACGCCAAGGATCAAAGCGGCTATGCTCACAATGGCGTTGTTCGCGGTGCTGCTTTGACATCTGATAGGTTCGGCAACACAAAAAGCGCCTACAACTTTAATGGAACTAGCAGCTATATCCAAATCCCTGCTTCCCCCGATTTCAATATTTCCAAAACGGGGTTTTCTGTGTCGGCATGGATCAAGCCAAATCCAGTTCAATACAGCCCCGATGGATTTTGGGACGTTATTGATAAGTCACACACCAATGATGATCTCTCCGGTTGGGTAGTCCAATCCTATCAATCCAAAGGCTTTGGTTTTATCGTGGAAAACGGCATCGACCAAAATGTGCCTGCCGCCGGAACCAACACCAATGTGTTGGACAATAAGTGGCACCACTTCGTTGGGGTGTTCGATTACAGCCAGCAACAAATTTTGTTCTACTTGGATGGCGTATTGGCAAGTGTGACCTCTAATCCAGGAACACCCGAACCAAACGCAAGGGATTTGTTTATTGGAAAATCGGGTTATCTGAGTGGTGGGCGTAACTTCCGCGGAGTCATTGATGAGGTCAGGGTTTACAACCGCCCCATATCCAAAGAAGAGGTCATTGGCCTCTATGGTGAAAACAATGCCGTTTATGGCTGTGTGTCGGTCGGTAGTTCGCCGTTATTGGCAAACCAAAAAGTAACGCTTAAGCAAGCTGATGTAGCAAACAAAACAACCACAACAAACGAAACAGGTTGTTATTATTTTCCTAAAAAAGTCGAGAGTGTGCCTTTTTCATTGATTATCAACGGCAACCCTTGATTAATTGTGGCGGGGCGGGCACAAATTTTTGCCCGCTTTTTGAATTTAGCCTTTTGGGGCTGGTTTATATATCTGTTTTTTCTGCCCAACAAGTCGGTCAAAGGGACTGCCCGCCGTTCCGGCTAGCAAAGTTAGTTTTATTCACAGGTAAGCGGCTTCGCTATAAGCAATCAGCGGGCAGCCCCTTACCGTAACGTTGGGCTTGTCTATCTGAAATGAAATTGGCATCAAATGAAAACTTTAATCACGTTAACCAAAAAGGGGGAGGCATGTTGAAATTGATATTTTCGGCACTCGCAATAGCATTAGCCCTATCCA
>Ga0247835_1002379_pt1 | contig 20089 bp, 19 predicted proteins | sample LaCtaG_3_FD_189912 | JGI IMG/M metagenome (GOLD analysis project Ga0247835, IMG submission 189912) | Freshwater microbial communities from meromictic Lake La Cruz, Castile-La Mancha, Spain - LaCruzMarch2015_13.5m | ecosystem: Environmental > Aquatic > Freshwater > Lake | place: Spain: Castile-La... | reverse complement strand
CTGGAACTGGTATTAGTATTACTGGTGATGCAGTTACAAACGATGGTGTACTTTCAATTACTGGCACAGCAAATCAAATTAGTGCAACTGCATCAACTGGTGCAATTACATTATCTGGTCCACAAGACTTACACTCAGGAGCAACACCAACATTTGCAGGAGTCAACGCAGGATCTGGAAACGTTACAGCAGGTTCCGTAACTCTTACAGATGCATTAATTGGAACTGCTACAACAAGCCTTTCAACAACAAGCGCAACTGTAGTTGACTCATGGTCAGCAACAACTTATTCATCTGCAAAATATATTGTACAAATGAAAAACGGTAGCGACATTGAAGTTCTAGAAGTTCTAGTAACTGTTAATGGAGCAAACAACGTTTACATCACAGAATATGCAGATATTCAAAGCAATGAACAAATTGGTACAACAGATGCAGATTATTTAGGTGGCAATGTTCGCCTATTAGTAACAGCAACAGATGGTACAACAGTAAAGGTTCACAAAACGCTTATTGAAGCGTAATGTGGGCTGAAGGGATAAGTGAACTTCAGTGGCAACAACTAATAAAGACTTTGTCGTTAAGGCAGGACTTAAGGTTGCTACTGGAGTTACTTTCCCAGACAGTACCGTTCAAAGTACAGCCTCTTTAACTGTTGGTAGTACTTTTCCTGCCTCTGCATCTAATGGTCAGTTATTTTTATATACCGTGACCGAAAGAATTTATTATTATTTAAATAGTCAATGGAATGCTCTAGCCAGTTATTTAGATGCTCAATCAGAGTATGACGGTAATGGAATTACCTATCCAACGCTATTTGCAACATTAGACGGCGGCACCGTAAGTTCAACTTATACCGCTTTACCAGCAGCAGATGGCGGTACTCCAAGTGAACAATTCTGATATAATAAAAGTTGGAGGATTAATAAGTGGCAACTAGAATTCAACTCCGCAGAGGAACTGCAACGCAATGGACAACAGCAAACACAGTCCTTGAGGCTGGAGAAATTGGCTGGGAGTCCAATACTAATAAATTTAAAATTGGTGATGGCACTACTGAGTGGGATGATTTAACATACTTTTTAGATGCAACAGATACAGGATTTAACTCTGCAGATTATATTTTAGCAACAGCAAGAGATTCAGTAAATGGTGTTGCTGGAGTTAATGCTGACATTAACGTTATTACAAAAACAGGAGTTGTATTTGAAGGTGCTACTGCTAATGATTTTGAAACCAGTCTTTTAGTAACAGATCCTACCGCAGATAGAACAATTACCTTACCAGATGCTACAGGAACAGTTCAACTTAGAGTTACAGATGTTGATGATACTGAAATTGGATATCTTAATGGAGTTACTTCATTAATTCAAACACAGTTAGATGGCAAAGTAGATGAGTCTTTATTTGATGCAAAGGGAGATCTTTTAGTTGGATCTGCAGACAATACTCCAGCAAAACTAACCGTTGGAACAAACGGATATATTCTTACAGCAAATACTTCAGCAACAAATGGTATAGAGTGGGCTGCTGCTCCTGCTGGGTATTCTCCACCAACGCTTGGATCTACTCAGATAGGCTCTGGCTCAACTGTAACAACAATTGCAGGACTTACACTTTCAACTCCAACACTTTCAGGAATTACAGTTTCAGATGGCTCAATAGTATTTGAAGGCGCTACTGCAAATGACCATGAAACAACTTTTGCTATTACAGATCCTACAGCAGACAGAACAATCACATTCCCAGATGCTACAGGAACCGTTGCTTTAGCAGCAAACGTAGCAGCACTTTCAGGAGCAACTTTTACAGGGGCGGTATCAGGAACAAGCCTTACACTTTCAGGAGACCTGACAGTTAATGGAACAACTACAACCATTAACTCAACAACCTTAACCGTAGATGATATTAACATTACTTTAGGACAAGGCAACACATCAGATGCATCAGCAAATGGTGGCGGTATAACATTAGAAGCAGCCACAAATAAAACCTTTACATGGATAGACGCTACAGACGCTTGGACATCTTCAGAGCACATGAACTTAGTTACTGGTAAGTCTTATAAGATTAATGGAACATCAATTACCGCAGCAATTCCCGCAGGCCTTACGTGGGAAGAAGTTAAGAATGGTAAGTCTGGTCTAGTAATTAGTTAGACTGCTTTACAAAACACAAAGTACTTAACCCTAAAGTAAAGATTTACTTTATTATTTACGTGTAAAATTTTGTTTTAATTTTGTGATATACTAAGACTACTTTACGATTAGTAAAGCGCTAATAGTATTTTTTAATAGAGAGTTGGAAAAATCAATGTTGGATATCTTTTCTTTTCGTTTGTCAGATGAATTTGTAAACAAATACGCTACAGTCCCAGCGCCCTTTGGCTTTACAGACGCAGGCTCTAACTCATTAGGAGAGATCACGTTTATACGAACATACTCTCGTATGAAAGAAGACGGAACAAAAGAAAGATGGCATGAGGTTTGTAAGCGGGTAATTGAAGGAATGTACTCAGTACAAAAGAATCACGCTAAAGATAATCGTCTGCCGTGGAACGATAACAAGGCTCAGAAGTCTGCTCAAGAAGCCTATCAAAGAATGTTTGAATTAAAGTGGACACCTCCAGGTCGTGGTCTATGGGCATTTGGAACTCCTATGACTATGGAGAAGAAAAACTCTGCTTCTCTGCAAAACTGCGCTATGGTATCTACTCGTGATATTGATCGTAATGATCCAGGAGCCTTGTTTGCTTGGGTAATGGATGCCTTAATGTTAGGTATTGGTGTAGGGTTTGACACAATTGGAGAAGAAAAAGAAGTTGCTATTTGTGCTCCAACAGAGCCAGAAAACGTATGGGAAATACCAGACACTCGTGAAGGCTGGGTAGACTCTGTAAGAATGCTTCTTAACTCATATCTAAGGCCTAATCAGGCTATACAGAAGTTTAACTATGACCTTATCCGTCCTCTAGGTGCCCCTATAAAAGGGTTTGGCGGGGTCGCTAGCGGTCCAGAACCATTAATGTCACTACACAGTAGGATAAACAATGTTATTGGCGGTAGAGCAGGAGAATTACTTGATTCTAGAGCAATTGTAGATATTGTAAATCTTATTGGTACCTGCGTTGTTTCTGGTAATGTTCGTCGTTCTGCTACCTTGGCTCTTGGTCTGCCTGGAGATGAAAACTTTATTAATCTTAAGAATTCAGAGGTTTTTCCAGAAAGAAACTCATACGATCCAGAAAAACCAGGATGGGCATGGATGTCAAATAACTCTATTGCTGCAGAGGTTGGAACAAAGTATGAAGACTATGTTGATTTAATTGCAAACAATGGTGAGCCAGGATTTATTTGGCTAGATGTTGCACGTAACTTTGGTCGTCTAGCAGATCCAGCAGATGGAAAAGATTCTCGTGTTATGGGCTTTAATCCTTGTGCAGAGCAACCATTAGAGTCATACGAACTTTGCACATTAGTAGAAGTTCATTTAAATCGTCATGAAGACAAAGAAGACTTCTTGCGTACATTAAAGTTTGCTTACCTATATGGAAAAGCCGTAACGCTTCTTCCAACACACTGGCAAACCACAAATGGAATTATGCAACGTAATCGTCGTATTGGAACATCTTTAACTGGTATTGCATCATTTGCAGATACTAAAGGAATGCCAGCAGTTCGTGAATGGATGGATGAAGGGTATAAAAAGATTCGTCAATACGATCATTCATATTCAGAATGGTTATGTGTACGTGAGTCAATTCGTGTAACTACCGTCAAACCTTCAGGCTCTGTATCATTACTTTCTGGTGCAACTCCTGGAGTTCATTGGGGTCCTGGAGGAGCATTTTATTTACGTGCTATAAGGTTTGGAAATACAGATCCAATGATTTATTTATTCAAAGCAGCAGGGTATAAAATTGAACCAGACCTTGTATCAGCAAACACTTCAGTAGTCTATTTCCCAGTAGCATCTGGACATCCAAGATCTGAAAAAGATGTAAGTCTTTTTGAAAAGATTGGTTTGGCAGCAACTACTCAAAAGTATTGGTCTGATAATGGAGTTTCTGTAACTTTATCATTTAACAAAGAAACAGAAACCAAGCATGTTGCTCCAGCATTACATATGTATGAGGGTCAACTTAAAGCGGTTTCTTTCTTGCCTATGGGCAATGAGGTTTATCCGCAACAGCCATACAATGAAATAACCAGAGAAGAGTATAACTCTTATGTTGGTAAAATTGCAAAGATTGACTGGTCTGCAATTTACGATGGGATAGATAATCTAGAAGCACAGGGTGAAGCATATTGCAGCACAGATGCCTGTGAAATTAAACTTTACTAAGGAGAAAAATGAAAAAAGTATTAGCGTCAGTAGCAATTTTTATACTTGCTTTTATTGGACTACAAGGCATAAATAAATCAGATGACAGTTGTATTAATCTATATGTTGATTATGGTCAATTAGATAGTAATACAAAAATAACAAAATGTATAGAATCATCTAATAAAATAGTTTCTTTAGATCTTTTAAAAAAGGCAGGTTTAGAAGTAGAGGGAACTAAAAAATATGGTTTAGGCGTGGTTTGTAGAATTAATGGTTTGCCAGATGCAAAAACCGAATCTTGTGAAATTATGCCACCAGCCGAAGCGTACTGGGCAATTATTATTAAAGAAAAACAAGTTATACCATTTCCAAGAAAAGAATGGGGCTGGGGACAACTAGCAGTAGATCAACAATATTTAAATCCAGGAGATTCATTAGGCTTGGTTTGGACTGGTCCTAACGGAGAGTTAAAGTTTCCATGAAAGTTGCACAGAAGCATTCAGATAATGTTGTTCAGTTTCGTCTAAAAACACAGAAACCTAAAACAGCAAAAAATATACTACAACTAGTATTAACTCTTGCTGCATTATATATAGCAAACGATATCACTATTGATATCTGGCGTTCTCTGACTGGACACTAATGGTTCATTTAACTCGTATATACACAAAGACAGGCGATGATGGAAAAACCTCTACCGCCACTAATGAACGCATAGATAAAAGCAGCGATTTAATTGAAGCAATTGGAGCGGTAGATGAAGCAAACTCTGCCATAGGTATGGCAACTGATTTTCATAATGACATTATAGATAGAATACAAAACGATCTATTTGACCTAGGTGCAGAACTTTCTGGTGCTCCAACAATCACAATATCAGAAGCAAGAATTACTCATCTAGAAAATATCATTGATGACTATAACGAATATCTAGAACCACTTCACTCTTTTGTTCTACCTACTGGCGCTATCCATAATGCAAGAACTATAGTCAGAAGAGCAGAGCGTCAGGTTTGGAAGATAGAGGGCATAAATCCAAATATTGCAAAGTATCTAAATAGGCTTTCAGATCTATTGTTCGTAATGGCAAGATATCACAATAAGGGTAATGAAAAGTTGTGGGTTCCTAAAAATTAACTTCTCCCCTGCTATAATAAGGGTATAGGAGAAATATGTCTAACCCGTCCAACTTGTATGCAGAAAAAATTTATGCAGAACACCCACTAGTTCTTTGGGCATTAGACGATCAGGCTGACTATATTAGCCTTATTTCTGAATCACAGCGGGACATAACAAATGAGTGGGACCTTACTGGGTGTACAGCAACAAGCAATGTTATTGGAGATGAACCATTTCCAGATAGTGAAACAACTAGACTATCAGGATCAGTTCCAGCGGTAGATACAAATAATCTTATTTGTGTAAGCCCCAACCTTATAAACTTTAGCGACTTAAACGCAGAACTTGGAACATTTACAGTAGGCGCATACTTTTATTCTGAAAGTGCATACTTAGAGTCCGTATCTATTGGGTATGAATATACAGATACAACAACATCTTTAGTGGTTCAAGAATTTAAAGTATTTGAAACTACCGTTTTTGAAAACTGGGCATTTGTTTCTGGAACATTTGAAATACCTAATGAAAATACAGAACTTAGAGCAGTTATAAAAATAACAACAAATGGTAGCGATGCGTCTCCAACTGCTGCAGACTATAGATTCTATATTAACGGAATTACAGTAGGGCAGTGGTCAGAAGAATTCAATGTGACTTCACTTGGAGTTACTCCAGAATCTTTTCCAACAGATATTGCTCTTAGCACAACTAGTCAAGTTATTCCAGCAGCAGCCTACGGAATATCAACAGAAGAAGGCTATTATCTTGTTAATGACAACGCCTTAGTTGCAAAAAATTCTAGCGTACCGTTAGTGTTTGGTGCTTCTGGAGTAACAAAACTTTTACCAAATGTTGGTGGAGATCCATCTTTAATTATTCCTGGAAAGGGATTTTTAAATGAAGCAGGTAGATACAAAGAATATACAGTAGAATTTTGGGCAAGAATTAATTCAGATGCCTTAATTCCTAAAAGAATCTTTGGTCCAATTACAGGCACAAATGGTTTATATGTAGAAGGTGGCTTTTTAACTTTAGTAATTGGTAATACTTTTTCTTCACATTTCGTTGGTGAGTGGTATAGGCCAATGCTTATCAATATTCGTTTAATTCGTAATTCTGCAACGGTATTAATTAATGGAGAGCAAGTAATCTCTATGACAATTGATACTGAAGCACTTGATTTGCCATTACAAGAAGTGGCAGGAGAGTCTCAAGACTGGTTAGGTTTTTATGCTTATTCAGATGTAAGCCCTGTAGAAATTGACTGTGTTGCTATCTATCCTTATCAAGTTCCCGTAACAGTTGCTAAGCGTAGATGGGTGTACGGCCAAGGAGTTCTTTCTCCAGAAGGAATTAACTCTGCCTATGGAGGAACTTCTGCTTTTATTGATTATCCTTTTGCAGACTATACCGCAAATTATAACTATCCAGATTTTGCACAATGGCAACAGGGTTCTTTTGATAACTTAGTTACAACAGATACATCAATTACTACGCCAGCCTATCAACTACCAGAAATTTTTTTAGACACAAAAACTTTGCAAGATCTGTATGATGACTGTCAGGTTGAACAAACTGGATACCTTGAGTCACAAGCAGAATCCTATAAGTTTGTTACCTTTAGGCCTAATAATACTTGGAACTCAGAGCAGTGTTATTTTAACTTTCCAAGATTTAATATTTTAAATGATCAGGTTAGGTCAGTTTATGCAGTTTTTAGCACAGAGGATATTGGTCCAGAGTCTGGAACGGTACAACCACAAACTCTTTTAAAAATATATAATTCTACAACTGGTGACTTTTTTATTGTTAGACAAGAGGAAGATATAGTTAAGTATATTTTAAATTATAATGGAGTAAATACTTTATTGTATACAACTGAAGCGCTTGAGTCAGGTCAACTCTTTGCCGTTGGGTTAAATGTTCAAACAATATCAAATACATTTGGTGAAAACGTTGCGTCTTTTTTTGGAAATCAAAACGGATTAAAATTGTACGTAGGTGGAGATGAAGAAGCAGAAAACACCTTTGTTGGTAAAATTTATTCAGTTGGGCTATCTACGTCAACTAATACGGTTGATATAAAAGATTACTTTGATGAAGACGGGTTTATATTATTTGATGATTTATCGGAGAGCGGGGCAACAGAAGAAACTGCCATAGCCTTAATCGAACATACAGCAAGTTATACATTATTGCCAACAGAAGCATATGACAAGTTTTTCTTAGATATTGGAGTCTCTGGATACTGGCAAGATTATCTTCCATTATCTTATTTTGCTCAATATGTAGCAGATAGTTCTGGAAATCAATTTTATGATATAGACTTTTTACAATTTAACATAGGATATCCCGCTCCCTCTGAATCAGTTGAAAATGAGACAGTGGTGGCTAGTTGGACCTACGGCGACTTGCAAAATGAATATGCAAGCCCTACTCAAAAAACATACTATCAATTAGACAATTTTTTGTTTAGCGGCTGGAACAACTATGCAGATATGATGCAAAAATCTGAGAAATACTATGAATACAATACAGAAAGTGCATCTATTAGAAGTTATATTACTTTTCAGTATGTTTTTGATGGAGCAAATTTACCTCAAAGCAGTTTTACAACCACCGTTGCACCAACTTCAAAAAGAATTATTGACATGGACGATTACACCACTTGGTCAAACAAAAAATTTGAAGTTGTTGACAATACCTTGATTTACCCTACAAAAATTGAAGATTTTAACGATCTTGCAATTGTGTATCATCTTGAATTTAATCTTAGAAACATTTTAACAAAACCAATCGCCTTAAGAAGGTTAGAGTTGGCATCTCAAGCATTTAACGATAACTCCTTTAATCCAGTTGGCACAAGGTTTGGTATTAACATGTTCCCGTACACACGCTCTGGCATTTACTATGACTACAAGGCAAACAATCCATTTAGTATTTATAAAGGAAGCACCCCATACTTATACTTAAATAGAAAAAGCGGAATAGAGATTCGTGGAGACTTCAGCACAAATGTTAATAGGGGTATTGCAATTCCAATTAATCAAACAAGTTCAGATAACTATAGAGTAAGTGCTGCTCAAATTTGGATGAGATACGACGAGGACTTTTTCCCAGGAACACAAACAGAGTTGTTCGAAATTAAATATAAATCAGACACTATAAAATTCTATATGGTTGCAGATAGCGAAAAGGGCTCTAGGGCAAGAGTCTTTGCCCGTAGCCAAGAGACTGGTCAAGACTTTAATGGCATCTCATATTTCTGGAATGGAAATCTAGTAAGGGAGCCAGTTATTACTAAAAAAGAATGGGGCGTATTAGGAATTGCGTTTTCTACCGCACTTAACTTTGACTCTTATTTAGGCGGTATTAATCTAACTGGCCCAATGATATTTAATAATATTGCCTATTATCAAGCCAACAACCTACAGCAAGTTCAAAGTACGCTCAACAGACCTTGGCAGAAAGTTAAAACAGACGGAGCAACAAATTTCCAATGGCAATTCTGGCTAAACAACTTTACTTGGGAAGGTGTTCTTGTTATTTCTTCTTCAAGTCTATACGGAGTAAGCCCAGCAGACGTCTATAAGACGTACTTAGGAACTAATAAGATTATTATTGATGACGAAGAAGGTATGATATTTGATGCTGATAAGATTAAGATATATAACAACACAGTTTGGCAAACAACGGTTAGCGTTCCTGTATAGTCTGCTATACTTATGGTTATGGAATCCTTAATTAATCCAAAAACTGGTAAACCTTATGTCAAAAATGTACGTCGTCAGGTAATAGATAAGCATTATGACTGGGGTCTTTACGTATATAAGACATCTAAAGGTAAATGGTTTACAGACGGAGATGGTTCAGTTTTAAACATACCGTCCGACCGTGGAGATCTTACAAAAATTGCAGAATTAAAAAAAGTTGCAATACACAATGGAGATGATGGACTTGGCGAAGCGGTATTTGTGGCAGGACTAACTCAGGTTAGTGAAGAAGAGTATTCTGAACAGAAAGAAAGACTAAGAGAAGGATTAATCCCTTCAATGAATGACTTAGGTGCTTGGCATGCAGCACAACAAACATTAAAAACACATGGAAGAGGGGCAATAGATGAGTGAAGAAGAGTACGTTCGTGCAAGTCTTAATACAGAAGAAAAAGAAGATAGCATTTTTAATTCTCAAGATCCATTTAATAAAAATTGGGATGCTTTAAAGGATTACGCTGGGATTGATCAAAATTTTCGTCGTAGAACAACACGTAACTTAACAAAATATTCTGGAGTTGAACTAAATGCTGCATATCTAAATTCAGCAAATGCAACTCCATCTGGAACAGACGCTGGATCAAAAGCAACTAATCCTGGCACGGTATACAGAAATGGCTACGGACTATTTGACGTAATAACTCCTCCATATAACATGTATGAACTAGCAAACTTCTATGACACATCATTTGCTAACCATGCTGCTATTGACGCTAAGGTAGAAAACGTTGTTGGCCTTGGCTACCGTTTTGATATTGCAGATAGAACGATGTTAAGGTTTGAAATGAATGACGACCAAGAGGCGGTAAACCGTGCTCGTAACCGTATTGAAAGAATGAAACTTGAACTTAAGGATTGGATAGAAAACCTTAATGACGATGATTCATTTACCAAGACAATGGAAAAATTTTACACAGATGTTCAGTCAACTGGAAACGGATTTCTTGAAGTGGGCAGAACTGTAGCAGGAGAGATTGGATATCTTGGTCATATACCTGCAACAACTGTTCGTGTGCGTCGCTTACACGATGGCTTTGTGCAGATTATTGGTCAGTCTGTAGTTTACTTTAGAAACTTTGGGGCAAAGAATAAAAATCCAGTAACCGCAGATCCAAGACCAAATGAGATTATTCATTACAAAGAATACTCTCCATTAAACACATTTTATGGAGTTCCAGACATTATTGCAGCAATGCCGTCTCTTATTGGAGATCAACTTGCCTCACAATACAACATTGATTATTTTGAAAACAAGGCTGTTCCAAGATATATTGTAACCTTAAAGGGTGCAAAGTTATCATCTGATGGTGAAGATAAAATGTTTAGATTCTTGCAAACTGGGCTTAAATCTCAGTCACATAGAACCCTTTACATTCCGCTTCCTGGAGATACAGAAAACAATAAAGTTGAGTTTAAGATGGAGCCTATTGAAAACGGTATTCAAGAAGGATCCTTTAAAGAGTATCGTAAACAAAACAGAGATGATATTCTAATTGCACATCAAGTTCCTATTTCTAAACTTGGTGGTGCTGATTCAGGCATAGCAGCAGCACTTTCACAGGATCGTACCTTTAAAGAACAGGTATCTCGTCCAGCACAGAAACACATTGAAAAGGTTGTCAATAAGATTATTAGAGAAAAAACAGATATTCTTGAACTTAAGTTTATTGAGTTAACTTTAACAGATGAAATTGCTCAGTCTCAAATTATTGAACGATATGTAAAGACACAGGTTATGACTCCAAACGAGGCTCGTGAGAAGTTAGACCTACCACAAAGGGTAGATGGCAATGAGCCATTTGTTATGTCTGCAAGAGAAGCAACAGATGCTAGGGCAAATTTAGCAGGGAACCGTCAAAGAGATACAGAACGAACAAACAACAACTCTGACTCTCCAACAACCATTTCTGGTCGTAATCCAAAGGGTGAAGGTAGATCGTCTCAATAATTGAGATATGCTTGAAAACATTTGGTATAATGGATAACGATATGTTAATAAATAAGGCACACTGGGAAACAAATGGCGACAATGTTCGCCTATCAATGCCTATTGGCAAGGTAGATGTAGAGCGCCGCATAGTTTCTGGATTTGCAACGCTTGATAACGTTGATCGTCAAGGTGACATTGTAACAACTGAGTCTAGCATTGAAGCATTTAAAAATTTCAGGGGTAATTTGAGGGAGATGCACCAGCCATCCGCAGTAGGAAAGATAGTATCATTTAAAGAGGATCGCTATTTTGATCCATCAGTAAAGAAATTTTATAGCGGAGTTTATGTATCTGCTTACGTTTCAAAAGGTGCACAAGATGCATGGGAAAAAATATTAGATGGAACCTACAAAGGTTTCTCAATTGGTGGAAATATTAAAACTTGGGATGATGCATATAATGATGATTTAAAGAAAAGTATTAGAATTATTAAAGAGTATGACTTATACGAGTTGTCTTTGGTTGATAATCCAGCAAACCAATTTGCAAACATTGTGTCCATTGAAAAAGTAAATGGTCAAAATGTAGTTGGTGGATATCTTTCAAAGGCAGAGATAGAAAATGTTTTTTGGGATAAAGAATCTGGAATTGTCATGGTTTCAGAATCTGAAAATGAAACAAGTCCTACATCAGGAAATCCAATGCAAAATATTGGATTTATTGAAAAGGGAGATAAAAACAATACAGAAATGATAAAGTTCTTAGTTGATAGTGCTAAAGGCATTAGTACAATTAAGATTACAAAGGAGGTTAGTCCTATGACTGAAGCAACAGAAGCAGTAGTTGAAACTGCAGTTGAAGAAGTACAGGTCGCTCCAGAGGCACAGCCAGCAGAGGTAGTTGCAGAAGCACCAGCAGAAGTTGTTGCAGAAGTAACAGAAGCCCCAGCAGTCGTTGAAGAAGCACCAGTAGTTGAAGAAACTGCTATTGCTAAATCAGAAGACGGTAGTGCAAATTCTTCAGTTGAAAAAACAGAAGAGGGAGAAGTTGCTGCAACAGAAACTGTTATAGCAAAGTCTAATGAAGCAATTGTTGAGGCAGTTGCAGAAATTAAAAATTCTCTTACAAATGCCTTTGGCGATTTAGCAACAACCGTTAAGTCTCTTCATGAGCAGGTAGTTGCATTAAGCAAGTCTCTTGACAATGTATCAGGTGAGGTTAAAACCGTATCTGCTGAAGTAAACAATGTTAAGGGTTCTTTTAATGAGTTTGGCAAGCGTGTAGATCTTGTAGAACAAGACACCGCTTTCCGCAAGTCTGGCGATCTAGGCGAGATCGTACAGTTTGAGCCCTCAAAAGTTCAAAAATCCCTATGGGGCGGTCGTTTCCTCACATCAACCGACCTATTTAACTAAGTAATAAATCACTAGGAGGTGAAAAATAATGTCGGAACAAAACACAAATCTAGAAAAAAACTATCCAGGTTCAGGAGATGGCGCAGAGATTAACTCAGCGGGATCTTTAGTATCTGGTGGTGTAGGTAGTGCAACAGGTCTGAATGCTGCAGGATCATCTGTAGGTTCACAACTTGGTAACACTGCTACTGCAGGCTTCGGTGTAACAACTGGAGACAACGCAGTCAATCCAACGGGCAACGCAGGCGGTATTCTACGTCCTGAACAAGCACAACGTTTCATTGATTACGTCTGGGATGCAACTGTCCTCGCTAAAGATGGCCGTCGTGTCACCATGAGAGCAAACACCATGGAAATTGAAAAAGTCAACGTTGGAGAACGTGTACTTCGTGCAGCATCACAAGGCTCACCAAACTACACAAACACTGGCGCAAGATTTACAAAAGTTGAATTAACAACCAAAAAGATTCGTCTTGATTGGGAAGTAACAACTGAAGCACTTGAAGACAATATTGAAGGCGGAGCATTGGAAGATCGTCTAGTACGATTAATGACCAACGCATTCGGTAACGATATTGAAGATCTTGCTATTAACGGTGATGGAGCAACAGGAGACTTCTTGTCCATCATGTCTGGTTTCGTAAAGCAAACTCGTGGAACAGTAGGAAATGCTGCTCACGAATCTGCCGCAACAGTAGCAGACAACAACTTCACTACAACAGTAATGCAAAACTTGATGTTAGCAATGCCTCGTAAATACCGTGCACTTAAGAGCAATCTTAAGTTCTACGCAGGTACCGATGCATTTGCTGGTATTGTCCGTAACAACGGTACATTAGCAGATGCTATTTCAGCAGCGTTCTCTGATCGCACTGGTAGCACACAAGGAAATCGTCAAGATTACATGGATGGTGCTGCACAGACATTTGGTAATGCACGTACAACTCGTGTACTAGGTGTAGATGTACTAGAAGTTCCTTACTACCCAGCAGGTTATGTAGATCTTACATTCCCAGCAAACCGTGTATGGGGTTTCCAAAGAGACATCACTGTAAACCGTGAATACAAGCCAAAGAAAGACACAATTGAATACACAGTATTCGTACGATTTGGTCTTGCTTGGGAAGAACTAGATGCAGTCGCATATGTTGACGCAGATAGTGCTGATTCCTAAAATATAGTCATCACGTACTAGGGAGGACGGCATAATAACCGTCCTCCTTATTGCTATTCTAGTGGTATAATTACAAGTGAACATGGGAGAATCATGAATTTAACAATGGATGAATTAAAAGATAAAACCGTAATGGCGCTCAAGGCATATGCAAAGAAAAATAATATAGAGTTGTTTGAATCAAACACAAAACTTGAAATTTTAGAAATTTTGGCTAGTTGGATTCCGCCAGAAATAACAGAAGAAACTGTAGAAAAAGCAAACAAAGATGCAATTCTAGACAACAAGGTAGCACTATATTCACAAAGAAATATTCACATGGCAGAACTAGGGGCATTAACAGTGGGATATAACATTGTTTCAAAGGAGGCATCGGAAAAGTGGCTAACACACAGACTGGTACGCACTGCAACGCCAGAAGAGTTAGTCTCATATTACGATAAATAAAGATGCAGATATTACGTCTTCCCCCATACCCGCTTTCTGTGTCTTATACAGTTCCAGACGCTAATGCCAAGTATGTTATTGTAATTGAAAACGTTGCAGAGCAATCAGAGATTGCTGCCTATAGAACTTCAAATGCTAGCAAAGTTGTTACTTATATATTAGACGATGATTTTATTAAATATGACAAATCATATGCTTTAACAATTTATGAAGACTTAGAAGAAAGCGGCATTGTTGTAGCAGATCGTGGCGATATAGTTGTAGAAGATAACCTAGAAATTTTAAGACCTTATGTAGACCCAGAAGCCCTTGCTACATCTGGTACCGCTACAGATATAGCATTATATAAAGGGTATGAAAATTTAGCAAGAACAATAATTGATAGCATTGTTGGTGGATTTTATTACAATAGAACATTTTTAGAAGTTGTTGGTCAAGGTAATGATTATCTACCGCTTTGGAAAAAAACACATAAACTTTTAAAAGTATATGAAAATGCAGAACTTGTATATGACGTAGATGATGAAGATGGGCCAACACTAGGAGATTATACATTTGTAATTACTAAAGACAAAACAGCAATTACAAAAGATCCTACAGAAGATGTTGGTGCTATTAATCGTGCAGAAAGACGATATGCTCGTATACCCGTAGGGTCTTCAGACTCTTTAAGTTTATTTGATACGGAAGATAGTGGAAACACACAAACCATAGTTCCTGGGGTAGCGTTTCCAGAAGGAACGGATTATATTGTTTTAGCAGAAACAGGATACAAGGTTGTTCCTTACGATATCCAAGATGCAACACTAATGTTAATTGATGACATTAAGTGTGGAAGACTTGATTACTATAAAAGATATGTTAAAAACTATAGCACAGATCAATTTAAAATTCAATATGATAAACGCCTAATGGACGGCACTGGAAATATTTTAGTAGATAAAATCCTAGAAAAATATAAAGAAAACATCATACGGCCAGGAGTTTTATAATGACGATCTGTGAAACAACAGACTTTTTATACCCAATGAAGGCTGATATTTATTATCCTTTAATCAAACAAACCCAATATGGTCAGGCAACAAAAGATTGGATTTACGATAGAACTATAGTTTGCAATGCAACTCCAGTAGGCGGAGCAGGATCAGAAGACATTAAACCAGAAACATTTTTGCAATACGAAAATAAACTTATTGCCAGAGTTAAAGCAGATCCAAGAACATCTTCAACAAGTGCTGACAATGCAATTAGCAACATCTTAGTAACCAATATTCGTTTTGAAGATGATAGTTTGCTGTATAAAGAAACAGCAGGACCAAGATCTGGCCGTGGGACAATTTACGAAGTAGCGACGGTAGAACCATTTACTGGACCTTTTGGATCAATAGAATACTATAAGATATTATTACGTAGAACAGAAAACCAGACTGTAGGCGACTAGTGATAGTCAGAACAAATACCGCAAGTTTTAATAAAGAAATGAATAACATTGTTCAATATGCCTTTGGGTTTTTAGATGGAGTGCAAAAAGGTAAAAAGGTTTTTTTACAGAATCTTGGAGTAGGAACTATACAGGCTATGGCTCAATATGTTGATGTTTCTGCAAGGGGTAATCCTGCTGCATTGCATCATGTTTATGAATGGTCTCAAACAGGTAGTCCTAGTGCAAGACTTTTTGACATAAACTATACTGTTAGTAATCTTGGCCTAAGTATTAACTCTACCTTTAGACAATCACGAACTGTTAGACAAGACTCACACACCCCATTTTATAACAAAGCAAAAATTATGGAAGAAGGAATTCCAGTTACAATTAAACCTAAAAGATCTTCTGTTCTTGTATTTACTGAAGACGGGGAAACCGTTTTTACTAAAAGCCCTATAGTAGTTAGAAATCCTGGAGGAGATAGAGTTCAAGGTTCATTTGAAAGAACAATGGATGAGTTTATTCTTAGGTATTTTAAGCAATCATTTTTACGTGCCAGCGGAATATATGATTATATTAATAAGCCAACGGTATTTAAAAAGAATATTAAAGCAGGATCTAAAGTTGGTAAATCAAAAGGAGTAGAGACTGGGTTTAAATGGATTGCTAATGCAAAGGTTGGTGTAGAATAGTATTATGACATTAAAAGTATCTGAGCAAACTGGCTTCCCGCCAACTTTTTTAAACGCTTATATTAATAGCGAACTTCAAGCATTTGATTTGATGCCAACTGGTCCTAATCCATTCCAACCATTTTTCCCTTCACAAAGTCCAATGAATATAGAAGATGTTTATAACGATAGCCTTTATATTAAAAACAACCCTGATGGAATAGTTGTAATGTTTGATAGGCTTATTAGGTTTAGACCTACCCCATTTTACAGGCACAAAAGAGAGCAGTTAATATACTTCATCTATGGCCCCAACCTTTCAAAGTTGTTTGATACAACAAGGGTAATTATTGAATGCCTAGATAGAGAAGACGCAGCAGCAGAAGACTTAAACCGCTGGGTATCAGCAAACAATATAATGGATGAAAATGATGAAATTATAACCCCTAACGTGTTTTTCCATAATATAAGGGTATACCAAGCAGATGAGGCACGGGATATAGCAGAATTAGCCTCAGCCAGAACCCTATTTTTAAACAAATTAGTTATAGAGTACGACTATCACACAACTGACGCAGCCTCTCAAAGATATACATAAAAAGGACTTATAATTAGTACTGAGGAAACAAACGCCATACAACTTAATATCTATTTTAACGAAAAGAGGTAAAACAATATGCCATATACACGTGGTACGTCGAATAACATTATCGTAGGTGCAGCAGCATTCTTCATTAATGATACTACCTTAACTCCATCAACTTTTGCATCAGCAGCAGTTATTGATTCAAGTGATTCTTATAAAGAAACACTTGCAGCAGCCGCTTCTTACACAAACGTTGGTTACACCATGAATGGTTTGGAACTACAGTTTCAACCAGATTTTGGTGAGGTCCAGGTAGACCAAATTCTTGACGTAGCAAGATTATACAAGCAAGGTATGCAGGTTAACCTTGCTACCGCTTTTGCTGAAGCAACTTTAGAAAACTTGCTTGTAGCATTAGCATACTCAGATGACAAACTTACAGGAAACAAAGCAGCATCTACAGGTCAAACACTTAATTTAAGTGCAGGAGACATTGGAGATGTTCCAGTAGAACGAGCAATCTGTGCTGTTGGCCCAGGATCTGGTGACCCATCAACATTTGATGACAAAGAACGCATCTATGCAGCGTATCGTGCTCTATCAATTGAAAACGTAACTGTGTCAGCAAAGCGTGATGAGGCTTCAATGTTTGAAGTTTCATTCCGTCTACTTCCTGAAGATACATCAGGATCCTACGGTAAGATCATTGATCGTACCTTCAACCAATCATAATCTAGACTTAGATTAACAAGAGCCCACTTCTTCGGAAGTGGGTTTTTTGTATGTAAGGCTGTTTTGTGGTAAAATGGAAAGCCTATGGCAACAACAATATATAATAGTCAAATTATACATTTATTTGATGGCACCGAATTAGAAATAATTCCATTAAAAATTAAATACCTGCGTGAATTTATGGATGTTTTTGAAAATATTAAAGAAACTAAAAATGATGATGAGGCAATAGCAGTGTTAGTTGAGTGTGTGCGGGTATGCATGAAGCAATACTATCCACAAATATCTAATACAATAGAACAAGTTGAAGACAATATAGACATGCCAACTATATACAAAATTTTAGACACATCTGCTGGCATTCGCATTAATAAAAAATCCCAAGATCCAGTTAAGGATCAGGCTATAGATAGTGGTCAAACCTGGGAAAGTTTAGACCTTGCAAAGTTAGAGTCTGAGGTATTTTTGTTGGGTATTTGGAAAGACTATCAAGAATTAGAAAAATCTCTTTCAATGCCAGAACTTATTGCAACATTAGAGGTAAGTAGAGAATTAGACTATACAGAAAAAAAATTTTTAGCAGCAATACAAGGTGTAGATTTAGACGGGCAGACAAATAAAAACAAAGGTCAAAAAGAATGGGAAGACATGAAGGCCAGAGTATTTAGTGGTGGTAAAACAGGTGATTCAAATGATATTGTAGCCTTGCAAGGTTTTGCTGCTCAAAAAGCAGGATTTGGAATTGGCCATGGTTTAGATTACGAAGACCTAACAAAATAGCCTCTTTATGCTATAATTGACATAGCCTATATAGGAGGATAACACAATGGCAACAACAGTACATGAGGGTGAAGAACTCGTCCTTATAGATGGCACAAAGATTAAGGTACGTCCACTTAAGATTTCTTTGCTTCGTCCATTTATGAAGAAGTTCGAGCAGGTAGCAGGGGTAGCAGAAGATAACGAGAAGTCAATGACTCTTCTTATTGAGTGCGTACAGATTGCTATGGAACAATATAATCCAGACCTGTCTAAAGATATCAATAAACTAGAAGAGGTCTTAGACCTTCCTACAGTTTATAAAATAATTGAAGCCGCTTCTGGAGTTAAGTTAGCAGATGCAAACGCTCTTTTAAACACAGTGCTTGCAAATAACTAAATAATAAAAGAGGTGTAAATGAATGGCTGATGTAAATGCTAATATTGGCGTACATATTGATACGTCGGCGGCATTGGCAGAACTTAAGGCTCTACAGCGTCAGTTAGCAACCTTTCATTCATCTGTAGCAAAAAATAGCGCTGCAGCAGCACAAGCACAAAAAGGTTTACAGACTAACCTTTTAAACTCTATCAACGCAACTGGCAAATTTCATGCCCAGATGGGGTTGGTAAGAAGTTCAACGGAGTCATTTACTCATGCATTAGAGACTAATAAACTCTCAATGCGTGAGTATTTCCGTTATGCTGGCGGATCTACAAGAACCTTTGGTAAATTATTTAAACAAGAATTTAACACAATTGGCAGGGTAGCCGAAGAACGTGTTAAAAAGATGCAGACCCAATATATTAAAATGGGTCGTGACGCATCAGGTGCTATACGATCAATGTCTATTACTCCAAGAACATTGGATATGAATGACTATGCTACTAAAACAGCATTGGCAGCACAAAAACAAGCGTTACTTAATCAATTATTAAAACAAGGATCTACCAACCTTTTAAACTTTGGTAAAAATACACAGTGGGCTGGTCGCCAACTTATGGTTGGTTTTACAATACCACTTGCTTATTTTGGTACCGCCGCTGCTAAAACATTCATGGATCTTGAAAAACAGGCTATTAGGTTTAAGCGTGTTTACGGAGACATGTTTACAACTACTGACGAAACAAATAAAGCATTGGCTGATGTGCAAAGACTTGCTGAAGAATTTACAAAGTATGGCGTTGCAGTTGTCGATACTTTGGAAATGGCAGCCAACGCTGCTGCAATGGGTAAGACTGGGGCAGACCTTACAGCGCAGGTAGCAGAAGCAACTCGTCTTGCAGTTCTTGGTGGCGTAGAGCAAGCACAAGCATTAGAAACAACAATATCTGTTACAAATGCTTTTGGTGTAGCAGCAGAAGATTTAGCAAAAAAGATTAACTTCCTTAACGCAGTTGAAAACCAGACTGTTGTATCTATTGAAGATTTAACAATCGCAATTCCCAAAGCAGGTCCAGTTGTAAAACAACTTGGTGGAGATGTAGAAGATTTAGCCTTTTTCTTAACAGCCATGAAAGAAGGCGGCATTAATGCATCAGAAGGTGCTAACGCTCTTAAGTCTGGTCTCGCAGCATTAATTAATCCAACCAAGAAAGCATCAGATATGCTTGCTGGATTTGGCGTTAATATTAATGCAATTGTTGAACAAAATCAAGGTAATGTAAGACAAACAGTCATTGACTTTTCAAGAGCATTAGATACACTTGATCCACTTAATCGTGCTCGTG
>Ga0247835_1002376_pt1 | contig 20120 bp, 12 predicted proteins | sample LaCtaG_3_FD_189912 | JGI IMG/M metagenome (GOLD analysis project Ga0247835, IMG submission 189912) | Freshwater microbial communities from meromictic Lake La Cruz, Castile-La Mancha, Spain - LaCruzMarch2015_13.5m | ecosystem: Environmental > Aquatic > Freshwater > Lake | place: Spain: Castile-La... | reverse complement strand
ACCCAGCCAAGCACCGTGCACCACCAGAGCAGCCGCGCTGCCGGTCGCCATCGGTTGCCTTTGCCATCGTCCGGTATCAGCCACGCGCTCACTACCACCCACACCACTAACAACGCGGCGGAAATACGGCACGCCCACGCAGTGATCCACTCCAACTGCGTCGAGGCGTCGTAGTCCATCTTTGAGAGCAGCGGGACATGCACGTCATAACGAATCTCGACCAGCGCCTCAAAGGTAGCGATGGCGACGCATACCCATGCGAGCGCGCGCATCAGCCGCTGCGGTGCCAGCATGCCGAGCGGCGTTACTACCGCAAGCGTCATCCATGCGAACTGCGCGCGCAGGAGCACATTCCCCACCGACATGATGGCCGTGGTGTTCGAGTCCGAAGTGCCGTCAGCAACGGTATGCGCTAGCAATGTGATCCACGCCAATACGCTTGCAGCCACAAGCGCCGTGCGACATGCGACCGACGCGGCACCGCGGATACGGATGACCGCGATTGCCGTTACAAGAGCGAGTACTACTGGTAAGGCAAGTGACCAGACGAAACCGCTGCTCAATGCATATCGCTCTGTGGTCTCGGGGCCCATGGGCGAGATACCGCGGCTTGGATTCCCCGGATTGAGCGCTAGTAACCGCGCGCCCCATGTCCACGCCAACATCCACTCGGCATAAAACGCAACGAGCGGAACTCCAACGAGCATCAGTAGATACCGAGGTCGCACCACGCGCATGGCGGCGTCAGCCCCGCACTCGGGGCACCGATCTGCCGAACTGCTCAACGCACGCAGATCAAATCCGCAGCAAGGGCACACCTCAGAAGGAGTGGCGGTCGACATATGCGACAACACTATCAGGTCAAATCACGCGGTGCCCTGCCCGAGTGCTGACTTCCACTGACATCGCCTCAGAGGCAGAATAAATGGGGACAGTGGTGAACGGCACCTATTTACGGCCAGATGCCGCGCAGGTCGTAAACGCGGGCGATCTGCTCCAGCGCCGCGCAGCTGGCTGCCGTGCGCAAGTCGCATTCGTAGCGATGACGCGCCAATTTCACGCGGCGCGAGGCGGCGATCATGGTTTCCGCCAACGTCTCGCGCACCTGCGTTGCAGTCCAGGAGATGGCCGAACGATTCTGTAGCCACTCAAAGTAACTCACCGCCACACCACCGCCGTTGCAAAGGATGCCCGGCAATACTTCAATGCCGCGCTGTAGGAAGATGCTGTCCGCGTCCGGCGTCACCGGCGCGCTGCCCATTTCGGCAACTGCGCGTGCGCCAACAATCTCTGCAACTTCACTGGTGACCATCTGTTCGAGCGCAGCAGGGACGAGCACGTCACATGGCAGCTTCCAGAAATCAGCCGCGGAAACGCACTCGCCACCGTGGAAGCCGTCGAGCGAGTCATGCACGTCAAGGTGGTCGATCAAGTCGTCCGGATCAAAGCCGCGAAGGTTCACCACCGCACCACTGCGATCCAGTACGCCAACCAGGCGGGCGCCCGAACGACACAACGCCACCGCTGTCGAACGACCAACATTGCCGAATCCAGCGATCGTAAAGGTCAGTGAACTTGGGTCAATCCCCATATCGGGAAGCATCTCGCGCAACACTTCCACAAGGCCGAGCCCGCCAGCGCTCGCACGGCCAATGATGCCGCCCGCCTCCACTGGCTTACCCGTTGCAACGCGGTGCGCGTCCGCACGCGAATGTGTTGCGCCAGTTTGCGCGTACGTATCTGCAAACCACGCCATGACCTGCGGATCAGTGCCTACGCCAGGACCAACAACATCATGGTCCGGGCCAATCTGCTCAGAGATCGCCCACGCAAAGCGTCGGGTCACGCGTTCAAGTTCGTCACGCGTGAGCTCGCGGTTACTGCACTCAACACCGCCGTACGCGCCACCAAAGGGCAGGCGCAACAGGCTGCACTTCAGCGTCATCAGAATGGCGAGCGCGCGCATGGAATCGGCATCAACTCCCGGATGGAAGCGCAAGCCACCCTTGAAGGGACCAAGTGCGGAATTGTGTTGCACGCGCCAGCCACGGAATAGTCGGTGTTGGCCGTCGTCCATCAGCACCGGAAAGTTCACTTGCACTTCCGAGCGCGGCTGCGAAAGGATCAGCTGATGATGATGCTTCAGCCCAACAATCTCAGCTGCGGCGAGCAACTGCTCAAGCGTCTGATGAAAGATGTTGGACGGATCACGGTCGATCCCGAGATCTTCAAAGACCACGCGCTGGTTCTGCACCGTGGCAGGAGTGCGGTCCGTGGCTCGGCGTTTCTGATTGCGCTTCTCAGGCATGGAGAACTCGATTTCTCTGATGGTTGAGGCATGAAGCGCACACGGCGCACGCATTCATGCAAACACTTAGCGAACGAATGTCACGCGACCCCAGAACTGCGGAAGGTGCATATCAATGGCCCACTGCGGACTCCAGACCCAGTTGTCTTCCGGAAGGCCGGCGCGTTTGGCATACGGCTCAGCACCGCCGGGCGCGGAACGAGCTACGACGTTTGGCGTGGCGAGGCGCACGCCAGCGGCATCAAGCGCTTCGTGATTGTGTCGCCACTGCACGCGCGAGAAATTGATGCGCCATGTCTCGCCTGACTTCGGCGCGGCCGCAGCGCGAGCACGCTCGCCGAAGGCTTGCTGATCGGTTGGCAACCCATCAATACGCGCGTCCGTTGGCGGCACGAATGCCTTCCACGGAATCGCCATCATCACCGTCCATGAGTGATCGACATCACGCGGATCATCGGGCGTTCCCTTGAACGACACCGACTTGGCGAACGCGCCAGTGACATTCCACTCATGAATCGCTGGCGCGCCTTCGCGGTACGGTCGGTGCAGGAATAAATCAAACACCGTGCCACGCGCGTTGATTTCAATCTCGTAGTACTCACGACCGTCACCGTTTGGATCGATGAACACTTCGAAGTCATTGTCGTGAAAGACGATCTCATCATGCACAGCAAGCGTGGACCAGATGTCTGGCTCCATGAGTTCCGCACCGATGTAGAGAAATGACTCGTCCCACAGCATTTTCACGCGTGTTCGGTACGCGGGCGCTGGCTTGACGGAACCCTCGATATCTGTGAAGTCCTCGGTCCATGGGGCGGCTGCCCATGCGCCGCTTTCCAATGATCCGCCGAGCGCAACGCGCGACATGCCGCGTCCGTCGCTGGATGCACCGGTCGCGCCGGCAACACCCGCGAGCGCAGGTGCAAACGGAGCCTGGTACGAACGTGGCTCCGATAGCGGCTTGGCCACTACCGGCGGCTGCCACACCGCGCACGACGCGCCAGCGATCAGCGCGATAGACGCGGTGACTGCGAGTGCGAAGCGCGCGGTGCGGGGCCGGTTCACTTGCGCTTTCCAGCCTTTACTGACTTGCTCTTAGCGGGCTTGGACTTTGCTGACTTCGACTTGCCCGCCTTCGCCGGCTTTGACTTGGCTGCAGACTTCGATGACGCTGCCTTCACAGACTTTGTCTTTGCGCCCTTGCCCTGCTTGGGCGAGGTTCCAAGTTCCACCGCAACCTTGGCCGCAGCCAAGCGCGCCACTGGAACACGGAACGGCGAGCAGCTGACGTATGCCAGGCCCACCGACTCAAAGAACCGAATGCTGGCCGGATCGCCACCATGCTCGCCGCAGATGCCCAACTTGATGTCCGGGCGCGTCATGCGACCGCGCTTGCAGGCGATATCAACAAGCACGCCCACGCCACCAACATCGATCGATGCAAATGGGTTGTCCTTGATGATCTCGCGCTCGCTGTAGCCAGGCAAGAAGCTGCCGGAGTCGTCGCGGCTCATACCGAGCGCCGTCTGCGTCAGGTCATTGGTACCGAAACTGAAGAACTGCGCGGTTTCTGCAATCTGATCCGCAGCAATGGCAGCGCGCGGCAGCTCAATCATGGTGCCCACTTGGTAATCAAACTTCTGACCAGTGGCGGCCATGACTTCGCGTGCAACGCGATGAATGGTTTCTGCCTGCAAATCAAGCTCGCGCTTGAATGCGATCAGCGGAACCATCACTTCAACCTTGGTGCGAATGCCAGACTTCTCAACCGCAGCGGCGGCCTCAAAGATGGCGCGCGCCTGCATCTCGGTGATTTCTGGGAACACAATGCCCAGTCGGCAACCGCGGAATCCAAGCATCGGATTGAACTCATGGAGTTCGTTGACGCGACGCTCGATGTCCTCAACAGGAACGCCGATCTTGTGCGCAAGATCCTGCTGCTGCGCCTTGGTGTGCGGCAAGAACTCGTGAAGCGGCGGATCGAGAAGACGGATGCATGCCGGGCGGCCTTCAAGGGCGCGCAAGATGCCATCAAAGTCAGCGCGCTGGTACGGCAGCAACTTGGAAAGCGCACGCTGACGACCAGGCGTGTCCTTGCAGAGAATCATCTCGCGCATGGCATCAATGCGGTCACCTTCAAAGAACATGTGCTCGGTGCGGCACAGACCAATACCTTCCGCGCCGAACGCGACGGCCTGGCGGACCTGCTCCGGAGTATCGGAGTTGGTGCGAACACCAAGTCGGCGATAGCGATCCGCAAGGTTCATGACAAACTCAAAGTCGCGAGCCACACGGCTCTCGGATGGCTTCATGGTGCCAGCCACCAACACCTGCTTCAACTCACTGTCAGCAGTGTCGATCTTGCCCTGGATGATTTCGCCAGTGGTGCCGTTGATGGAGAGGAAATCGCCCTCTTTCAGGACCTTTCCATCGCAACTCAAGGTGCCCTTGTGATAATCGATCACGATCTCGCCAGCACCAGCAACGCAGACCTTGCCCATCTGTCGGGCAACCAACGCCGCGTGGCTTGATACGCCGCCGCGCGTGGTGAGAATGCCGTCGGCTGCAATCATGCCGCGCAGATCTTCAGGACTGGTTTCAATGCGCGCCAGAATGACGTGCTTGCCGTGTCGCGCCAATTCCTCAGCGCGGCTGGCGCTGAAGGCAATCTCACCGCATGCAGCACCCGGACCAGCAGGCAGACCCTTAGTCATGATGCGCCCCGCTGTTCGAGCCGCCTCATACGCCTTGCGCTCAAAGACCGGCTGCAAGAGTTGGTTCATTGCCTCCGGGTCAGCGCTCTTCATAGCGTGCTCCGGTGTCATCAGGCCTTCCTTCACCATGTCATGCACAATCCGCACGTACGCCAGCGCGGTGCGCTTGCCGTTACGCGTCTGCAACATCCACAGCTTCTTGCGCTCGATGGTGAACTCAAAGTCCTGCACATCGCCGAAGCGCTTCTCCAGCGTCTTGCGAACCTTCTCCAGCTGCGCAAAGCTCTTGGAGAGGATCTTGTCCTTGGCCATCAGCGCAACCGCCAGCGGCGTGCGCACACCGGCAACAACATCTTCGCCCTGCGCATTGATCAGGTACTCGCCGTAGAAGACGTTCTCGCCGTTGGCTGGGTCGCGCGTAAACGCAACGCCGGTGGCGCAATCGTCGCCCATGTTTCCGTAGACCATCGCCTGCACATTGACAGCGGTGCCCCACTCATGCGGAATCTTGTACTTGTTGCGATAAACAGTGGCGCGATCGTTGTTCCAGCTGCCAAACACAGCGGCAACGGCGCCTTCCAGCTGCGTCATCGGATCATCGGGGAAGCTCTTGTTTGTCCAGCGCTTGACCAGATCCTTGTAGCGCTTCACCAAGTCCTTCAGGTTCTCCTCAGTGAGCAGCGTGTCTTCCATGACGCCGCACTCGCGCTTCATGCCGTCCATGATTTCCTCAAACGGATCATGGTCCATCTCGCTCTTCTTCTGCACGCCCATCACCACGTCGCCGTACATCTGTACGAAGCGGCGGTAGCAATCCCATGCAAAGCGACCGTTGCCGGTGGCCTTCTTCAGCGCTTCGACGGTGATGTCGTTGAGGCCAAGATTCAGAATGGTGTCCATCATGCCCGGCATCGAATCGCGCGCGCCAGAGCGCACGGAGACCAGCAGCGGATCGCGACGGTCGCCAAACTTCTTCTTGACTTCCTTCTCAATAATGCGCAGGCCGTCCTTCATCTGCTTGGCAAACTTCTCCGGGAAGCGGCGGCCGTTGTCGTAGTACCAGTTGCACACTTCCGTGCTGATGGTGAATCCGGGCGGAACCGGGAGACCCATGAGCGCCATCGCGGCCAAGTTGGCACCCTTGCCGCCGAGGAGTGCCTTCTGAGTACCGTCGCCATCGGTGCGCTTTCCGAAGGAATAGACCATCTGCTTCGGAGCAGGCGTTCCCTTTGCCTTGGAGTGCGATGCCTTCGTGCCGTTCTTCTTGCCGTTCTTGCCCATAGGTGTATTGCTGCGATCGGATCGAGGCTTGCCATCAACGCGACGGGGTGAGCCACGAAATGCGGGTTTTCCGCGTGTAAACGCGGGTCGCCCATACTAGCGCATCACCCTACGATCCGGCAGCGGCGGAATACCTGCCCAACCCACTATGCAGTCGCTTCACTGGAAATTCACGCCGGAAACCGTGCTCGCGCACTGGCCACGCCAACGCGCCCTGGCAGCGCTGGCTACCGGAACCGCGGATGGGCGCTGGGGGCGCTGGACAGTGCTTGCCGAGCCGTCGCGGGTGGTGACTGCCATGACGGCTGAAGATGCGCTGCGTGCTATCGACGCGGCATCAACCGATAGCGCTACCTGGATCGCTGCACTGTCTTATGAACTCGGCGGCACTTTTGAGCCGCGCGCGTATCCGCGCCACCGCGCGCCTGCAGACGGATGGCCGATGGCCACGCTTGCATGTTGCGAAGCTCGTTTGTTGTACGACCATGAATCACAGACGTGGCAGATGAGTGCACAAGCCGCTGAACTTGCTGCTGAGATTCATGACCGCGTACAGCGTGGCGAACGCGATGCATGCAGCGCAGCAATCAGTGGCCTTGAGCCAGACATCACCCGCGCGGAATTTGAATCAATGGTTGCACGCGCGGTGGAACTCATTCACGCAGGTGACATCTTTCAGGCAAACATTGCGCAGCGATTTTCTGCGCACTGGAAGGGATCGCCGCGTGCCATTCTGCGCGCCGCTATGCACGCTGGCCGGCCTCGCTACGGCGCATATTTAGAAACCAAGACTCACGCCTTGGTGAGCATGAGCCCGGAACTCTTTGTTGAAATTGATCGCATTGCCGGTCGAGCAATCACCCGCCCCATCAAGGGAACCCGCGCGTTTCACGAGGATCCACGGGAATTGATGGCCAGCAGCAAAGATGCCGCGGAATTGCACATGATTGTTGATTTGATGCGCAATGACCTTGGCCGCATTGCTCTTCCGGGCGGCGTGCGCGTGACTGCATCACGCAAGGTCGAGAGTCACGAGACGGTGCATCACTGCGTTGCGGAGATTGAAGCAATGCTTCGCCCCAACATAAGCGTGGTTGAAATACTGCGCGCCACATTCCCGCCTGGCTCCATTACTGGCGCGCCGAAGGTGCGTGCCATGCAAGTGATTGATGAACTGGAGCCCGTTGCACGTGGCCCATACTGCGGGACGGTTGGCTTGATTTCCCCAACGGCGGTGACCCTCAACGTGGCTATCCGAACGATCGCCCTGCATCACACTGATGCAGACAGCGGAACGCTGCGCTACAGCGCTGGATGTGGAATAGTTGCGGAGAGCCAGCCGCGTCACGAATACGAAGAGAGCCTGCACAAATGCGCGGTACTACTGCGCACTGCGCACGCACTCACTGCGTCTGTCGACGCTCAAGATTCCTGATCGATCGTTCCACCTGCTCGGCCACTACTTTCTGGTGGCCCGGGTTGAAACTGAAATCAAAGCTCATACCTGCGTAGGTGCGCTGCGAACTATCAATATGCGTGTGCACCAACTTGGCAGTGGTGACGATCGGAACACTTGCGCCGTCACTTGGCTCAAGACGCAGCCAAAACAGCCGGTGATGCGAAAGCAAGCCCGCGTTCTCAGGATCCACCATCAAGCCGGCACCGCCGCCGCCAATGTTGGCAACATGCGCTGTGAAGCGCGGCCCAACCTGCGGCAGCATCGCCTCTTCATCCGTCTTCTCTGCGGTGACAGCACCAGTGATGCTGGCGGCAAATGCCAACTCATTGGCACGCTCGGCAGCGACCACGGTCTTTGGGTCAAGGAGCGGCCAGACATCAATCGGCGCCAGCGTCAACGGACCAACATCAAAGCGGGCGTGCCGACGCAGGCAGCGCTCCACGTGATCAGGCAGCGCCAATCGAGCTGCACCGTTGCGCGCATCTTGGTACTTGCCTGGCAGAATTTCTTCGGTGACCGCGGTGCGGAACTCCCAGCGATTCTGCCCAATGACAATAAACGCCACCAGGCGCGTGCCAATATGGAGTGGAAGCGAACGACCAAACGCGCCCGGATTCTCAACAACGATGCCGCTGTCGCGCACTTCCAAAATGCGTAGGCGCCACACCAAGTCATGACCACGCGCGTCATCACGCGCAATCGCGATTTCCAGCGCCCCGCCCTTTTGGCAAAGCTCTTCCAGACTCCGTCTCCACTCGTTGGTGCGCGATCGTGCTGCGGACATACTTGCTCCTGTGGTGCGACGGACGGAACGCCCGCGCTGCCGGGAAGTCTAGCCGCGCGTCAATGCAGCACGGAGGGGCGGAATCAACGCGTCGGCGGCCGCGCGTTGGGCGCGCGAAGGCGTCATTCCTCCGTAGCGAATCTCGTAAAAACGATCCACCACGGCTGCAAATGCAAGAGCAGCAGCCGGGTTCACACGCTGCACTGCCTGGACATGCATCCGTGGGGTGCAACTGCGCGGCTTTTCACATCCCGCGCGCGCCAAGGCATCAAGCGACTCAAAGTAGAACGCCACATCGCGACCAAGCGCAATGCGCCGTGTGAAACGCTCGTTGCCGGCGCCCAGCTCGCGGGCCACTCGCCGCGCGCGGCGACCCACCACCCACACCGCCGTTGCCGCGATCGCCAGGGTGATTCCCACCAGCCCAAGCCACAGTGCGCCGGCTGGACCCATGAGAAACCAACGATTCGCCGCGTCCAACAAGTTCTTGGACTGCTCCGCGATCCATTCACCGGTGCCACGGGTGCCTGTGCCAACCCGCTCCACCAACTCTGCTTGCGCGCGGCTATCAAACGATGCAAATTGGCTGTTCCACGCAAATTCAATGGGATCAAGTACCCAACGGAAACTATCCATCCAGGTGCGATTCGCTTGTTGAATGGCAAGCAACTCTGCTATGGGCGATGGATCGAAGGTGCCCCACTGCCATTCGCCCGTACGCACTTCAGCCCACGCGTGCGCGCCCGACTCACGAATCACATAGCGGTCAGAAACGGTGTCGTACTCCGTTGCCATGTACCCAGTGACCACACGCGCTTCAATGCCGATGGAACGACACAATGCCACCATCGCAGACGCAAAGTATTCGCAGTGGCCGAATCGGTAGCGCTCCATGAACAACACGATGGGATCCTGGCTTTCCACGCGCCGGAACGCGGAAAGGTCGGTGGTGTAGGCAAATTTTGGTCCAGATAGATACTCCTGGAACATGGCGGCAATACGCCGCTGCCTCACCCACTTCAGTTGCGGGTCGGCTTTGATGGCGTCTTCATCTGGCAGATCAACTAATGCTGCATCGGCAAGAATGCGTTCGGCGATCACCCGCACTTCGGGCACGGGGAATTCCGCCAGCTCAGGCGGCGCGGCGCCCGCCACCGCACGCGCTAACGCACCGGACGGGTAGCCCTGCATGCGAATGCTGTAACTGCGCGGACGGCCGACAATACCTGCGGTTGCCTCGGTGATTTCGGCAGTTCGTGGATCAAGAACGAATGCTCGTGGCTCCTCGCTGGCAATCGCGAGCGGCAGCCACGCAGTGAATACATGTTCGCTTGCCAGCGAGCGCATCTCCACTACTTGCGTCCACACATTCGATCGCTCCATGCGCGCCTCAGCAGCGAACCACTGAAATCCCTGCGCAGGCCCGGTCTGGTATGAGCGATCGCCAGAGTGCGTAGTGTTTCCACGCCACTTGCCATCGGGCCCCGAATACACATCCAAGACCGCGCCGCGCAGGCGCAGTGGCAATGTCAACGGTCCAGCCGCCCCGCGCGGATCCAGAAGCGTCACCGTCATAGCCACGCGTGAGGAAAGCGAAACGCGACCAGCACTCCACAAGGAAATGTCGGAGCGGAATCCACTTTGCCGATTTCCAGATTGCCCCCCGAGCACGGATTCACGCGGAAACATCACAAAAACCATGGCACTGAGCACAATGCCCAATACGACACCGGCACCGGCGAGACGCCGCAAGTGCCGCAGCGGCGCAGCGCCATGCGGAGCTTCCATCGGCGCAAGTGCGCCCGGGCGCAACGCGGCAGCACGGCGATCATCCTCGGCACGCGCTGCACCGGCATGCAAGTGATAAAGCATGGTGGTGGCGATAGTGGCCACCGCGTAGCCGATCACCAGCACCCCCACTAGAAAGTCACCGGAAGCGAGCGCAGATGCCACAACCAAGACGATGGACAACGCCATGACCTGCCGCCAATCACTGGGCGTCTTGCGGTCCCACAACTTAAGAAGCAAAGCCCCCAGCACCACGTAGGCCACAATGCGCGGCGCTTCATCAGGCGAAGGGCGCGCCATGAATTGCACTGCACCCCAGCCAATACCGACAAAGACGCCAAAGCGAATTGCCCATGCGGGTAAGTGACGCTTGCGCGGACCGTCAGTGATGCGCGTGGCGGCAACGGCAAGCAAGCCGCCGATGACCAGCACCCATCCGCTTCGTTCGCTGGCAGCGAATGCGGCGATCGAAAGGAACACTAAGAGCAATACCGCGCGCCGAAACAGGAGGGCAACATTCACGATGCGGCTCCGGGTGTTGGTGAAGGCGAGCGCCCATTGATCGTTGATGTTGCGGAGGTGGGCGGTGAAGTGGCTGCAACGCCGGGCGCGGAATTTGGTGCAGCAATCGTTGCAGGATTCGGCTCAGGAGCTACTGCCGCGCCCAGCGTGGAAATCGGCGCAATCAGAGCACCCAGTTGCGTGGCGCCAATGTGTACAGCGCCATCGGCAACTAATCGCATATCGGCGCGATCAACATGAATGACGAGCGTGGTGGCGCGCTCGCGTTCAGCGGGGAGCACGGCGGACGCATCACGCGACGCATCAAGATCCAATGCCGCAAGAACGGCCAATTCCTTCTGCAAATGCCAGTGCCCACGCCGCATGGGCATCGCCGGTGATGGAAGCCCAAGAACACAAAGCCGGGTTTCGTATCCATCGCGCTGTGCGTGCGAGAGAATGCTTGCAGCTAAGACAATGGCGTCTTCTTCCAAGTCGCGCGCTGCGCGGCCCGCAGGGTCGACACGCAGTGCGTCCGTCGAACGCCGCAAATCCAGGGCCACACGAATACGCGGCGGTGCATCAATCGATCGCTCGATCACTGCCAGTGTGCCAGCCGATGCGCTGCGTCGCCAGGCAATGTGTCGCAGTCCATCGCCCGGGCGGTATTCGCGTATTCCTAAGAAATCACTCCCTGGGCCAGAGCGCGTACTTGTTGACGGACCAGCAACAGTGCCCGAAGCAAGCGACACTAATACACCGGCGCGCAATCGTTCAACGCGCGGCAGTACCAGGCATTCGCTGGCATCATCGAATCGAACGCTCTTCATCACCAGGCCGAAAGGGAATACCGTTTCGATGCGGAATCGCTCCAGGCGCATCGGCCCGCGCCGACTGGGCCAGTATGCGGTCTCTGCAATCACTTGCTCGCCCGGACCAACGTGTTGCACAAAGGCGCGCGAGCCCGGCACCGTGGTGATTTCGCGCACAAACAGCGCAAACAATGGCCACAACGACGACTCATTGATGACTGTGTATCGAACGATCACTGGCTCACCAACGCGCCCAGTGCGGGGCATGGTGCGTACCGCGCGCAGTTTCATCAGTGGCTGACCCGAGAGAACTCCGGAGAGCAAGACGCCCGAGAGCATGGCTGCAAAGACCCACACCAAGAGATTGCTGGGGCGATTTGCAGCGGCAAGACCCACCAACACCACCACTACCAGGTAGAGAAGTCCAGGAGGATGTATGTGGTAGCGCCTGCGCATCGGCGGTCGTTCACTACGTCAGGGACGGGTATTTCCAAGCGATGGCTCGAACGCTTTCGCCTCATCAATCATGGATCGCGAACTATCCGGCTCGCGAAATTGCCCACTCTTTCCAGCGTGCATTCCAACAATGACCAGGCGCCCGGAAGTGGAACCCGGCAACTGCACTTCGCTCTCCACATTCTCGTAACCATTACGCCGCACACGGATCTGCCACGATTCGTCCATCCAACCCGCGCCGAATGCGGGCACTTCCAGAATGAAGCGGCCATCCGAACCACTGGTGGCGCGCGCAGCAACCGCGCGGTTCATGGTGCCGGCATCGCGAATGAGTTCCACGGTGGCACCGCCAAGTCCACCCTTGCGGGCATCGGGATCCTTGTCACGACCCATGACCACGCTGCCGAAGCCCTCCACCACTTTGCCGTCAAGCGTGTAGGCACAACCGGCAAGGAGCGTGAGCGCGGCGACGGCGGGCAAGGCACTCAGGCGGCAAGTCATCGGCGACAGCGCCGCGCAAGTCACTCGCATGAGTCCAAACATGTTCATGATGATTCTTCGCATGACTTCTCCAATCTGTTGCACTGTTTCGGGTGACCAACTCCACCAACTCAACGCCCCCCGATTGACCGCACCAGCCCAATGGCGATGCTCACGAGAACTGTGGCAATGGCAATCCACGCGACTGCCATCATCACGCGGCCGATCACCCGATCGGTCCGAGCGCGACTGAGCATACGAATGACATCGGGCGGCATTTCGCCAACATCCACATCGTCCCAATCGACGCTCTTTCCAACCCAGCGCGCTTCGGAAATCATCTGCTTGGCGCGGCTCAGGTCTTCGGGCAACACTCGCACTGGAACAACCGTGCTACCGGCACGGAGTGGGAAACCAAAGATAGCCACACCGGACGGATCAACCACGCTCTGAATCCCTGCGTCCTCAAGGACGGACTGCACGCATTGCGCTTCAAATTCATTGCGTGCTTCGCATGCTATTGGCATGCTGCTTGCGTCCATCCGGTGTTGCGGCACCGCGTCGTGTCGTTGCGTGCCGCTCGCATCATGATCATCATGCGGCTGAATGTTCACGCGAGCCCTCGCAGACGATCAACCGCTGCAAGCAAAGCGTCGCTGCGCGCTGGTCCAAAGACTTCTTCCGGAAGGAACACGCGCCAATCAGTGACCTCGGCGCGCGGAATGCGGATCGCATCGCCAACGTGAAGATCTTGGCGAGTGACTGGCTCTTCGGAAAGAACTGCGTCCACAACATCATGATCGAAGCGCTGCACCGTGAACCAACCCTGTTCGCGACGGTCGTGCTCGTCGACCGATCCCAGTGGCGCTTGCACTTGGAACGCCGTGGTGGCGAGCGCCAACACATCCGGCTCCTCTGCACGACGAACGCTTGCGAACGCCGTGGCGAACTTTGGCCAGGTGCGCTGTGCACGACGTTCCGTGGCTGCAGCAGAATGTTCGCTGGCGTATAGCACCGCGCGACCAGCTTCCATGCTCTCAATGATTTCGATCGGCCACGCCCAAAGTTGCTTGAAACTGCCGCGTTTTTTCGCAGAACAGATCACTGCGCGCACTGCCATCAGCGAGCCGTCGCCCTGCTCGCGCGCAGTCTCACGGAAGGCAGTTGAACCTGGCGTTTCTTCGGCGATGTATCGAGCGCACTCTTGCCAAGGAATGAGTGTCACCAAAATATCCGGTCCGATTTCGATCGGCTCCTCCGGCTCTGGGGGCGGCGCTTCAAGCAGCAGACTTGCCACATGATTCAGCAAGATGGCAGCCGCCTGCGAGTGACGTGCTGGCACCTCAAGCATCTCCAATTCCGGAAGACCGCAGCGTGAAAGCCCGGTGGTGAACAACATCATCGGCACATCCTCTTCGTCGGATGTGGCAACCGCGGTGATCGTCCACAGACTCTCGTCGTTGGGAACTGCATCGGCAGCAAGAAACTGCTCTTCAATTTCTTGGCGCGGCCAACGACGCGCGTTGGAGACATCCAATATTCCAGTGAGCTCCGGGAGCGATCCGGCCAGCATCGCCATCAAATGGAAAAATTCGGCGTGCGCCTCGCCGGGCTCCAGCACGGTCTGCATGCCAACCACCCACTTGCAGGCGGCCATGGCCGGGTCTTCAAGTTGCCCTGGTTCGGCATTGAGCGCACGTTCAGCCCACAGCACCACCGGCGAATTCACGCCCGGGATGTTCACCATCAACGCCCACAGCATGCCTTCATCTTCATCGGGCTCGCTTGACTCCATCTCCACTTCGCGGCCCACCCAACTTGCCACCGCGCGACCCACTTCATCACGCGTTGGCGCATCGGGGTGCGGCCAGAAGCCGACCCACGCGCTGGCTATCGGCACGGGGAGCTCCCAGGCACTTTCGCCATTCGAGTCGTTGGCGCTGGTGTTCGCGTCGCCGTCGGCGCCTTCCTCGGTGTCAGCATCGCCTTCGCCGTCCGCATCACCGTGCCCGCCTGGATGGGAAGCATCCGATGAGCCTGGGTCAGGCGCGCTGTCGCCATCGGGCTGCGGGTCGAGGGGCTCATCGTCCGGGGACTTCATTGCGGCGCATCGTAGGGCACATGGCGACTGAAGTACGCTTCGACCCCTATGTCCGCTGCGAACAACGCTACCGACGGCCACGCACGCACCCCTGGGCTACCGGGCGGCGCGAACGAGACGCCCTTCCGATACACGGCGGCGTTCGCCAATGCCACCGAAGAACGCTGGCAGGCGCGGCTTGAGCAGGCCGAGGCGGCGGGGGGCGGGTATCGACAACCGAACCCGGGCGAGCCAGGATTCGATGCATCGCGCCCGAAGTTCTATTGCTTGGACATGTTCCCGTACCCATCCGGCGCGGGGCTCCATGTTGGGCACCCCGAGGGCTACACCGCCACCGACATCATCTGTCGTTTCAAGAAAATGAAGGGCTTCAATGTTCTGCATCCCATGGGCTGGGACGCGTTCGGTCTGCCTGCGGAGCAATACGCCATTCAGACAGGCGTGCACCCCGAGGTCACCACCAAGAAAGCCATCGACAACTTTCGGCGCCAGTTGAAGCGCTTTGGATTCATGTACGACTGGTCGCGCGAGTTTGCGACGATCGATCCCGAGTATTACAAGTGGACGCAGTGGATTTGGCTCTTGGCATACAACGCATGGTTTGACCCCAAGGTGAAAGCTGCGCGACCGATCGCTGAGCTTGAAGCAGCGATTGCCAAGGAAGATCGAGAAATCGCAATAGCAAGCGCGGACCGTGCCGTGGGCGGTGCGGCGGCTTCTGCGAATGGCGCCAGTGCCAGCGTTACCAAGCGCTGGAGTGCGTGCACAAAGCGCGAGCGGCAGGTCTATCTCGATGGATTCCGCTTGGCGTATCTGGGCACGCAAACCGTGAACTGGTGCGCAAAGTTGGGCACCGTGCTTGCCAATGAAGAAATCATCGATGGCCGCAGCGAACGCGGTGGCCATCCAGTGGTGCGCATGCCACTCAAGCAGTGGATGTTCCGCATTACTTCCTATGCCGATCGATTGCTTGCTGACCTTGCATTAGTGGAGTGGCCGGATTCAACGCGCACTATGCAGACGGAGTGGATTGGTCGCAGCGAGGGTGCGGAGATTCGATTTGCAGTGGATGGCGCGGGTGCAGGTTTGAACACGATTAGTGCGGCCAATGTGGCGAGTGATTCCGCGGCTAATGATGGTCAGTTCCTTTCCGTATTCACCACTCGGCCAGACACGTTGTTCGGGGCCACCTACATGGTGGTTGCGCCGGAGCATCCGCTGGTGGCGGGCGTGGTGGCACGCGGCGGCGACGCGCGACTTGCGGAGTATGTGGCGTGGGCAAAGAATCGATCAGACGTCGATCGCCAAGAATCAAAGAAGAAGACCGGTGTCCCCACTGGCTTGTTTGCCATCAATCCAGCGACCGGCACGCGCATTCCCATCTGGACCGCGGACTACGTGCTCATGGGCTACGGAACCGGAGCGATCATGGCGGTGCCTGCGCACGACGAGCGCGACTTTGAATTTGCCAAGGAATTTTCGCTTCCGGTGCTGCAGGTGGTGGACATCGCGGGCGTTGCCTGGACCGGCGAGATGGCCACCAGTGGCGAAGGACGGGCGATCAATAGCGCGAACGCGGCGAGTGGACTTTCGATGAACGGTATGACGACCGCCGACGCCAAGCGCGCTGCGATTGCGTGGCTTGAATCGAAGGGCATCGGTGGTTTGCGCATTAACTATCGCCTGCGCGATTGGTTGTTCAGTCGGCAGCGCTATTGGGGCGAACCGTTCCCAGTGGTCTACGACGCTGAAGGAAATCACTATCCGGTTTCAGTGGCTGCGTTGCCGGTGGCATTGCCGCCACTCGCTGACTATCGACCGGTCGAAAGTAGTACGCCGCAACCGCCGCTTGCAAAGGCGCGTGATTGGACGCACACGACGGCTGGTGCAGCGGGTGTCGATCCGGCGCTGTTGCCAGCGGACACCGCCGTGGTGCGCGAGACCAACACCATGCCAGGTTGGGCGGGAAGTTGCTGGTACTACCTGCGCTACTGCTCGCCGAAAGATGCGCAGGCGTTTGTGGATCCGGCAGCGGAGCGGTATTGGATGTTGTCGCGAAAGAAGAGCGCGCAGGGTGCGGGACAGTCCGGCGCCAGTGCCGCGGCGGTTGCTGCGCCAACTTCGTATGACGCGGCCACGTGTCACGCGGGCGGGGTTGATCTCTACGTTGGCGGCAGCGAGCACGCCGTGCTGCATCTTCTCTACGCGCGTTTCTGGCACAAGATGCTCTTTGACCTTGGTCAGGTGAGTACGCCGGAGCCGATTGGCAAGTTGTTCCACCAAGGATTGATCACCAGTCATGCGTATCAGCGTGCCGACCGCACGTTGGTGCCGATCGATGAGGTGGAAGATCGTGGCGAAGGCCAATGCGTGGAAAAAGCCACTGGCGAACCGGTCACGCAGATCGTTGCCAAGATGTCCAAGAGTCTGCGAAATGTGGTCAATCCAGACGACGTGATCGCCGAGTACGGCGCGGACACGTTCCGTTTGTATGAGATGTACATGGGGCCTCTTGAGGCATCAAAGCCGTGGAACACGCGCGATATTGTTGGTGTGTTCCGCTTCCTACAGCGCGCATGGCGGCTGGCAGTTGATGAGCGCACTGGCGACGTCTTGTGCGCAGCGGTGGCTGATGTTGGCATCGAGAAGCAATTGCATCGAACCATTGCCAAGGTTGGTGAGGACATTGAGCGTCTCAGTTTCAACACAGCGATCGCGGCGATGATCGAATTGGTCAATGCGGCAACGCGCCCGAGTGACATGACGGACGCAACGAAGGGCGGCATGACGCGCGATCAGCTGGTGCGATTCGCCTGTGTCTTGTGGCCATTTGCCCCACACATTGCGGACGAAATGGGAGAGCGCCTCGGCGTAGCGGGCGGTCTACAGGGAATGCCATGGCCCACGTTCGACCCAGCAATGCTGGTGGACAACGAGGTGGAGATGGCGGTACAGGTTCAGGGCAAGGTGCGCGCGCGGATCATGGTGCCGAGGGCAGCAAGTCCGGCGGAGATTGAAGCAATGGCTTTAGCGCACCCGCAAGTTGTGCCGCACCTGGGCACAACTCCACCAAAGAAGGTGGTCGTTGTGCCGGGTCGCATGGTCAACATCGTCCTCTAAAGAGGCGGCGATTTACTTCTTCTCAGAGATGTACTTCAAAGCCTCGCCGACAACGTAAAAGCTGCCGGTCACGCAAATCAGGTCCTCGCGGCTCACGCCGCGGATCGCCATGTCAATGGCTTCAGGAACTGTCCGCGCGATTTGGCTCATCTTGCCGGAACGCTCTTGAAAGAGCTTCTGCAGTTCTTCCGGGCTTGCCGCACGTGGCGTCGAGGACGCACGCGTGAAGATCACCTTGTCGGCGCCAAGATTGACCTTGTCAATCATCTCTGCAATGTCCTTGTCCGCGCAGCAACCGAAGACGCAGACCATGCTGTCGTACGGAACATGCGCGCCAACGCAACGCATCAGCGCATTCACTGCCGCTGGGTTGTGAGCTCCGTCACAAAGAACGCGCGGACGGTGCGAGACCACTTCCATGCGCCCAGGAATCTTGGTGGCAGCCAGTCCGGCCGTCAACTTGTCTTCAGGCAATTCAAAGCCGAAGTTCTTCAGCACGTCAACAGCAGCAAGCGCAAGTCCGCAGTTGCTGGCCTGATGCTCGCCCTGGAGCGGCACTGGCACATGCTCCAGGCGACTGTTCTTGGTGTACATGCATACGCGCGTGTGCGGCCCCAGGTCAGGGGTAACGCAGAAGCGGCTTGAGAACTCAATGTCCTTGTTGACAATCCGAAGTTCAGCACCAGCAGCTTGTGCCATTTCGCGCATCACGCCATCAACTTCAGGATCCTGCTCGAAGAACAGTGCCGGAACACCCTTCTTGAAGATGCCCGCCTTCTCGCGAGCAATCAGTGACTTGGTTCCGCCCAACAACTTGGTGTGATCAAGATCAATCGAAGTCACAATGCTGACAAGCGGCGTGATGACGTTGGTTGAGTCAAGTCGACCACCAAGTCCCACCTCAATCACTGCAATATCCACGGCCTGCTGCGCGAAATACGCAAACGACACCGCGGTCATCAACTCAAAGAATGTCGCTTGCTCGCCCAACTTCTCTGCAGCCTTGGCCACCGAGCGCACCGTATCCACGAAGTCGTTCTTCGGAATCAGGTTGCCGTCAATCTGCACGCGTTCGCGCATATCGATCAGATGGGGGCTGGTGTAAACGCCCACCGCATAGCCGGACGCGCGCAGCATGGAGGCGATCATCGCCACGGTGCTGCCCTTGCCGTTTGTTCCGGCAACATGCACCGTCTTGATCTTCTGGTGCGGATTGCCAAGCAAATCCATCAGCTTGTGCATGCGATCAAGCTTGAAGGTCTCTTCGCCGTACTTGGCGGGACGGAGCCGTTCAAAGTCCGGGCGCGCCATCAGGTATCGCGTGGCCATCATGATGGAAGTGATTTCGTTCGGCTTCGGGCACTCGAACACCGCCGTAGGCTTGGGCTCAACCGCTACAGGCGCCTTCGGCGTTACTGCAACCGGAGTCCGTGGAGCCGCTGTCGGCTTGCTGGTGGTCTTACTTGTGACCGTGGTGGTCGACACCTTCAGGTTTGTTGCCACAGGCGTCGAACCCTTGGCAGCAACGGTCTTGGTAGCGGGCGCAACCTTTGCAGGTGTCGCTGGCTTCGAGCTCACGGTATTCGGGGTGGTCTTGGAGGTTGTTGTGGTCTTCACCGCTGCCGCAGTCTTCGCAGCAACGACCGTCGCTGCCACCTTGGCTGCCGGCGAGGCTTTCGCCGTGAGCGTCGCCTTTGCGGCCGCTACTGGCTTCGATGCAGACTTCAGGACCGGAACAGTCTTCCCCTTGGCCGCTGACTTCACTGTGACTGTCGCTACAACTTTCGACTTGCCGTTTCCGCTTGTCTTAGCGGTGGCGCTTTTTACGGGTGCGAGGCGGGAAACCGTCTTGGAGCCAGCGCGCGAGGCGCTAGCGGAGGTCACCTTTGGCATAGACGGGCATCCTACCGAAACAGCGCATAAAACGCGAATTGCCGCACGTTAATCCCTATATCGCAGGCAGTTACGTCATCGCCACTCATGCCGCGGATAGCGCCGTTTGAGTTCCTTTTTCACGTCGGGGTACAGCCGCTCCCAAAAACCGGGCAGGTCCTCGGTCACCTGCACTGGTCGCCGATTCGGCCCAAGCAACTCGAGCACCACCTTCACCCGACCACCCGCCACCGTCGGATGACCAGCAAAGTCATAGAAGTCCTGGATCTTGCCACGCCCGCGCGGAGGCTTGCCCTCTGCATACTCAACCTTCATCTTCCATCCACTTGCCAGCGCCAACGCCGCGGGCGCTGCTCGCTCAACAAACTGCTGCTCATCCCATGAGAGCGCACTACGAAAAATGTCGAGCACCGGACGCGAGTC
>Ga0247835_1002373_pt1 | contig 20142 bp, 7 predicted proteins | sample LaCtaG_3_FD_189912 | JGI IMG/M metagenome (GOLD analysis project Ga0247835, IMG submission 189912) | Freshwater microbial communities from meromictic Lake La Cruz, Castile-La Mancha, Spain - LaCruzMarch2015_13.5m | ecosystem: Environmental > Aquatic > Freshwater > Lake | place: Spain: Castile-La... | reverse complement strand
TATGGGAACAGCGCTACCCGGATTTTGAGCCGGGCGCTTTTGTGTTATTCAACGAAGCGAAACTTGCAAAACAATGGGCGGGTAAAAACCCGATGTTGAATTGGGAGGCTTTATCAAAACAAAACAAGCTTGATACAGTGTTGTTGTTACCGGAATCCTGGGTGGTTTATCAGGTGGGTGAAAAGCGGTAGGTTTGGTCTTTTAAGAACCTAAAGAAATATAGGTTTCGATTGTCGCTTTCAACTGGTCTGTATATTTATAAATATCATCCAATGTTTGGATTTCGTTTTTCGTCTCTTTTTTTGCAGAATCAAAAGTTCCAATATATTTTTTATTGGTATTAAGGTAAATTCTACAAATCGTCTTCCGATTATTATCGTCAAGCATGATAGCAAAATAGGCTTGGGCATCTCGGTACGTAATTCTGTTAGAGTCAATTATAGTTCTTAAAATTGACTTTACAATGAAAAAAGATTCCATTTCATCAGAGGTTGTTTCAATTTGCTTTTCGAGGGTAGTCAACTCTGCAACTTCTTGCGTTGCTTGCTCTAACTGCTGGTCACTATTTTCTTTATCCATAGCCAATTTTAACCTGTCGGTAATCATTTCGCTGATTACTTGATTTACAGATTTTTTAACCAAATCCGAAAATTGGAATAAAACATTTGCAGTAATTTTCTTCGGATATACGCGCTGCGCAAAAAACTTTACAAAATCTTCAGAGGGCGTTTTCAACTCAGAAGACAGAATCATTTTGATTTCGTTCGTATATTTAAGCTCACTTGCTGAACTTAAAATATTATTTACATCAAAATATGATTTGTGAAACTTTTTAAGTTCTTCAATATGCAGTTCCTTAATATCATGAATATCAAACTCTAAAAAGGGTTTTTCATCCATAATATTAGGCTCAACCAAATCTGTATAAAAACGATATTTTATACCGTTTGTCAAAATAGCAAATTTTGCTTTAGTGACATTGAAATATCGAATCATTTGATTATCATGTATATCGAGTTTTTGGGCCCAATGCTTACATTCAATTAGGATCATTGGTAACCCATCTTTGAAAATTGCATAATCAACCTTTTCCCCTTTTTTAATTCCAATATCTGCGATAAATTCAGGCACAACTTCTACCGGACTGAATACGTCGTATCCCAAGGTTTGAATAAAAGGCATGATAAAAGCATTTTTAGTAGCTTCTTCTGTAGCGGTCTGATCTTTCAACTTTGTGACCCGTTCTCCTAATTGACGAATTTGATCTTTAAAATCCATTTTTATCTTGTTTTAATTTTGTATTACAATCTAAAGGGGTGATGGCTGAGCGAGCATTTAATCAAACGAATTCAGATATAAAAGACATTTCTTTCTTTATGAACAACTTAGATAGTGTATTCATGATCTAAGTTGGCTAAATCGTAAGAAACTCTTTAAAATCTGGGTGAAAGATAAAGCGAAGTACATACATTTTATAAATTTAAATAAAAAAACGGAAACGTTCTACATGCTAGCCTAGGTTCTAACCGCTTTATAACCTCGGGCAGACCTCAAAGGAACACCAAACATGACATAACCGTTATCGAACGCTTTGATAACCAGGATTAATGCAACACAGCAACTTTTTGGGTAAAAACCCCCGCTTCCGTGTGTACACTCAGAAAATACGTACCACTCGGCAATGCGCTTACTTCCAGGTGCAAAATTGCGTCATGCTGTATTCCGAATTGTTTTTGCAGGACAGGTACACCCAGCGCCGATACCAATGTGAGGTCCAATGACTCCTCGTTCAAATTAGAAACATCCACTTGCAAAACCGAATTGGCCGGAATAGGCTGACAAACAATACGCGGACGATCTGCTTGATGGGGCCCAACAACCTGTGTAACTGGTGCCGATAAATCAAATTGACTGACTTTACTACGTTGCCACTGCCAGCCAAAAGCACCATTTGTACCTTGAATTTCTCCAAAAATGCTCGATGTGCTGAGTAAATCCTTACTTCGAATGTGAATTTGTGCAGTATTAGTCGAAAAGGAAGCATGTTGCACTGAAAATAAAGGGATGCCGGATTGTCCAAAAGCCCACAAGTTGCCACTCATGGAACGGTAAAAGATCGTATCAACCGGAAAGAAATACCCTCCATACGGGGGATTATCCAGCGGAAGACTGGTTAATAGTTGAAAATCAGGACTGTACACATCTAATCGCGCTTCGAAAACAACAAAGGAATTACCATTCGGCATCAAGGCGATGTCATAAATCGGTTCAAACACACCATTGTTGATCACCGATTGTTGGTAACTGCCATCTATAGAAAACCGATAAAGGGCGGGCTCATAAAAACCTGCCAAATTGGGCCAAACCGCCAGCGCCAATAAATCGCCAGTGTTTTTATCCAAAGAATAATCGGTGAAATACTGGATGGTATTGGCAAACGAAAATTCCCAGACCCGATCGACCACCCCATCCTTGTATAAAACAATGTGTTCAATCGGAACGCCCCATTCGTTTTCTTCCATGTAATAATATACCGGTTCTGCATTTGGCAGTTGAAACTTTCCTTTGGGTAAACTTAGCCCTTTCATCATTTTCATTACCTGCATTTGGGTATCTAATACGATGGTAATCAAGGTATCCTGTGCTCTGAGCAGGGAAAGGTGTAAAGATCCTTTTCGGTCAATAAATAAGTCTCGAAAATTGGCCACTTTGTGTTTAAATGTGTTCAAGTTGGCACCATCAGGCCCAATTTTTTGCAAAACCAAACTGTCCACCTGCTGCTCTACAACATAAGCATTGCCCAACTGATCAAAGTAAAAGGGCGACACTTCATAGGCGCTATAGCTGTAAAAAACACTGCGCCTGCTCCAAATTGGTGTCAAATCCGGTGATAATTTATGGTAAAAACATTCCTCCCCAAAAGGATATTGACCCGGACCAATCGCTTCAAACGTTTTTACCCAAAAATTCCCCTGCGCATCTACGGCATGGCCCACCCCTACCGTACGGGTCGTGCCTTTTTCCGAATACCGGTATTTTCCCAGCGGGGCCTGTTGTTCCGGGTAAAAAGTTTCCATATAATATTCGTTTTCAGAAAAAAGCCCAGACAATGGACTGCGCATCCGCCGCAAGGTACCGCCCACCGCAACAGCACCGTCTGCCAGATTCACCGCACCCGAACCAGTGAACAGGTAGGAACTATCGATGTCAAAAAAGTAGGACCAGTGGTTACTCAAATTGTGGGTGTCATAACATGCCAACCTTGCTTCACCGGTTTGTTCATCTTCCGTAAGCCAAAAGAGCGAATCACGCACGATGGTTAACCCTCGGGTTGCACAATCATGCGGAAGGGCCATCGTGATTTTGTGTTCAATTTGACCATTGTCATCCAGTTTCCATAAAAAAGCGACCCGAGGTGCCCAGGATTTTGGAGTGTAAGCGCCTGATACAAACAGCTTATTCGAACTTGTAACAAACCCATTGATCTCGGTAAAAAGGGAGTCTGATGTGAATGCATAGGCCACCGTACCATTGGAATCCACTTTCGCAATTACACCATCTTCCAACGAATTTTCCAGGTTTTCTGCGGTGTATACGGCACGCTTGCCATCTACTACCGTTTTTGTCCAGGATAAAAAACTAAAAGCCTGCTTTTCCTCAAAATCTAATCCGCTCAAATTGAACGGCGTCAATTGCTCTTCACCGCTTTCCGGGTCGATGCTTCGAATAGAATAGGAAGGTCCGGGCGCATCTTCCCACTGCGTAAATACAAAATTTTTATTCGAGTCAATTGCCACGGAAGTAGCCGCCGGACCGCCACCAAATGCCTGGGAAAGATTAAATTTTGGAAAAGAATCGAGTAAAAAGCCTGTTCCCGGCTCAAATTTCATGAAATAAGATGGCCGTGGCCCAAAATTCTGATAGGTAGAATAGGTTACCTTGATACTTCCCCGCTCATCTATAAAGCCGTCGTATAAACGAGCAGCAGTATGCGTGGGGAGTAAAGTGTCAAAAGAAACTTGCCATGCTTTTTCGCCGTTGATACCCACTTTTAACAAAAAACCATTGCTTAATTGGGGATCAAAATAGGTTGCGGCGCCCAAAGACATACCAAGTATAAAGGTATTTCCATATTCATCCAGCAGCATCTTCAACGGTACATCGTAATTGTTGCTGTCTGGCGAATCGTATCGGAAATCCCAGAGCAGAACACCTTCTGGTGTAACTTTTTGCAAACTAACATCCGCAAACATTGAATCGCTTTCCACAAAGCCCAGCAACAATAAATTGCCATCGGTCGATTGCTTCATTTCAACAACTTCATCCCGACTGGTATGCGCACGATTCCCCATGCTGTATTCGCGCACAGGCCAAATGGGCTTGGGTGTTTGCGCTTGCATGAAAGTAATAAAATAAAATATATAAAAAACTGATAAGCAAATGCTTGATTTGTTAGTTTGCTTTAAGTAAAAGAAAAACCCAGGCTTTTGTGGCTGCATGATATGGACGAATTGGTTTGGTTTCGGATAAAAATAGGGTATTTTAATTGGTTATTATATGGATCAACTCAAATACTATTAAAGTCATATAGCATTAATTCAATGCCCTTTCTTTTTTCCACCAAAAAACCCGAATCTTGTCTCCGAAAACGAAAGATATCCATTCATGCATACATCCCCTTATTATATGCGCCTCCTAACGTTATGCCTTGCCCTTTTTGCCTCCACGCTCTTTGCACAAAACACCCATTTTCCCGCCCGAAGCGCCGGTTGGGTTACGCTCGGAATCGACGGCGGCACCGCTTTTCAAACCGGCGATGTAAAAATTGATTTTAAAGGGTACGGGGGCGGATTAACATTGGCTAAAAACCTGGTTTACCGGCCGGGGGGCCTGTTGTCGTTCGACCTGCGTGGGCGTTTTTTATTAACCCGCAGTTTCGGCCTGGATACCAAGCGCTCGTATGGAATTCAAAACAACGACTGGCTAAATGGCACTAACAGCAATGCGAATTATTTACTCGACCAACAAGCGCCCAACGACTCTTCCTTTGTGTATCAAAATTTTAGAAACGGCATGGGGGAATTGGGCCTGGAAGGGGTACTTACGTTTAATCGTCTGCGCGAACGTACAGGCTTGGTCCTGTCTCTGTTCGGCGGCTTGGGCATCGATGTGTACCGCACCAAAATAGATCAATTGGATGCCTTGGGCCAGCGATACAACTATTTTTCGATCAATGAAAAAAACGGAAACAGCCAGATTAAGGGCGATTTGGGCAATTTACGCGATGCCGACTTTGAAACCGTGGTGGATGAAACAAAAATCAACTGGATGCCTGCGGTCGGAATCGAATTGGGTTACCAGGTTACGCCGCGTTTTGTTGTCGGAATTGCGCACAAAGTGACCTTCAGCCGCACCGATTTGCTCGACGGACAGGCCTGGACCAACCAAAACCAACCCACGGGCAACAACGATTTGCACCATTATACCAGCTTGCACTTGCGTTGGGATCTGCAACGCGCTCAACGCACCCAACCTGCCGCGGAGCCCCCTCAAATTAACATCCTGGCGCCGCAAACCAATCCTTATATCTCCCAAAGCGCCTATGCCAATTTGCGCGCTCGCATCCTGCATGTACGCAACAAGGCCGACATTTTCTGCTATTTAAATGGTGTAAATCAGCCATTTACCTTGACAGAAACCTTACTGGAAAGTAACCTGAATTTACGCCCGGGCCGGAATGAAGTGCGTATCGTGGCCAGTAATACGGCAGGCAGGGATGAGGCAACGACGGTTATTATATACGAAGAAAAAATTGAGGTGCCGCCCACAACACGTTATGCACCGGAAGTGCGTATTGTGCAGCCCCAGCGTTCGCCTTTTGTCACCAACCAGGATAACATCAGTTTGGTGGCCGATGTAAAATATGTGCAGGGGAGTCGCAATGTGCAGTTAAAAGTAAACGGCGTCAATGCGCAATTTTCATTTGCCGAAAACCTGGAAGCCAATGTACGGCTGCGGGAAGGCACCAACCGGATCCAGGTAGAAGCCAATACCCCCGACGGCCGCGCCAGCGACGAAATTGAGGTGATTTATCGCCGCGAAACCATTCCGCCCGCCGCCCAACCGAGTGTGGATATCACGGCCCCAATCCAGGGCGCTACAACCGACCAGCCAGAAGTGCTGCTCCGAGCCAATTTCCGGGAAGTCCGGAATAAGGAGCAAGTCGTCGTTATATTAAATGGTGTAGCGGTGCGGAGTTTCGAATTTGATGCAGCCAATCAAAGTTTGCGCGCCACCCTGCGCTTGCGGGAAGGCAACAATGAAATTCAGGTGGAAGCAAACACTGCAAACGGCAAAGCATCCGATGCAGTAGCGGTGACCTATCGAAAAACAGTACCACAGGGTCCCCGACCAGTTGTAGCATTCACTCAGCCACGCAACAGCAATGAAACGGTTTTGACTGCCCGGTACAGCGCGCAAGCCAAGGTTGAAAATGTAAATCGAAAAGAGGATATAACCTTGATTGTTAACGGTTTAGCAAATGCTAATTTTACATTTAATCCACGCAACTATGTAGTCTTGTCGGATATCAACCTGCGCAAAGGGGACAATTCGATTACCCTGCGCGCACGCAACGACTTTGGATCGGCTGAGGCTTCTGTGACGATTACGTTGAAAGATGCGCCCGCGCCCAAACCAACGGTAACCATTACCCAGCCACAATTGTCTACAGAAACGACCAGCACAACCCCATTTGGCATCAAAGCCAACATCGAAAACGTGGGACGCAAAGAAGACATTACCCTGTTTTTGAATGGCGTTGCTTACCCGGATTTTAATTTTGAGCCCGTGCGCCATCAATTGGTGGCCGACTTGAAATTGATAAAAGGTGAAAACAGGGTGCGCATTACTGCAACAAATCAGGTTGGCAGCGCGGAAGCAAGCGTTACCATCAACCTGAAGCAAGTGATCGAACCGACGCGCAAGCCGGAAGTTAAAATCCTGGAGCCCGTGGATGGTGCAACGGTCAAACAGGCGGCTGTCCTTTTGAGAGCCAGTTTGAAAAACGTATATAATAAGGAACAACTGAGTTTGATTTTGAATGGCAAGCCGCAGTCTGTATTTATTTATGACGATAAATCAAATGCGTTGCGTGCAAATTTGACCCTGAACGACGGTCAAAACAACATTACCGTGCGCGCAAACACCCCAGGAGGAACCGCCGAACAAGCCATTGTGGTAACTTACGCAGCAAAAGTGCAATTGCCTTTGCCGAAAGTGGCCATTTTACAGCCATTGCGCACCAATGTTGAGGTAAAACAGGCCCTGTATGCATTTAAGGCCAATGCGGTGAATATCAACAACAAAGACCAGGTAAAAATCAGTTTGAATGGGGTGGCCTTGACTGCCTTTGAGTTTATCCCTAAAACCGGCAACATCGTTTTTGAAACCCTGCTTACTGCGGGCAAAAATACCTTGCAAATTACCGTAACCAATACCAGCGGCAAAGCAGAGGCAAGCACCGTCGTGCTATACACGAAAGCGGAGACGATCCCGGCCCCTAAAGTAAAAATCATCTCCAGTTCCCAACCCGCTGCCAATCCGTTTAATCCAAACGAGGCCTCTACTTTGGTGTTGGCGCAGGTGTTCAATATTGACCAGCGTGCACAAATTACGATAACGTTGAATGATCAGCCCGTGAGCAATTACAACTTTAACGAAAAGACGGGCAACATTGATTTTGTTGCCAAATTAAAGCGCGGGATGAATACCATTGAGATAAAAGTGCAGAACGCGAATGGGGCAGACAGCGCAATGACGAAAGTTGCCTTTGAGTGAGATTTTTGTATAGAACACCATTTTTGGGGCGGTTTAACTATTTTTTGTTAGCAAAAGACACAAAGGTGGCTTTTGCTAACACGTTACAAAAAAATAGTATGGTATGAATATTGTTAGTGAGGGGTATAATCAAAATGTAAAAAACATGCAATTGCTGAACGTTCTTGTCGCTGATGACCATCCCATTTTTGTAGAAGGACTCAGTTCTGTGTTATCGAAACCTAGTGGAAAGTTTACCTGCGCAATCAATGGCGTCGCACGTACAGGTGCACAGGTAACAGAGATGATGCAAAGATGCCAACCCGACCTGTTGCTACTCGATTTGAGTTTGCCAGAGTCTGATGGGCTCAAAATTTTACCAAACGTAAAAAAAGGATCTTTAAAAACCCGTGTGTTGGTGATGAGCACCTACGATGATCCGCGCTTAGTACGGGCCGCTTTTAAGGCGGGCGCTGATGGGTACATGTTGAAGTCGGGCACCAAAGATGAATTGTTTTGGGCCATTGAAGAGGTGATCAACGGACATACTTTTTTGGGAAATGGCGTTGCCCTCATTGATTTGCGCATGATTCCAGGAGGCTCAGAGTCGGCACAGCCCGATAAAAGATTTGCGCGCAAGCACGGACTTACCCGCAGGGAAATGGAAATCATGCAATATATTGGACAGGCATTGAAAAATAAGGACATTGCCGCAAAATTGTACATCAGTGATCAAACAGTGAGTGTGCACCGCAAAAACATCATGCGAAAATTGGCTGTGAACAACACCGCGAGTTTGATCAAAATCGCGTTTGAGAACAACCTGGTTTAAGAAAATGCCCTGTTAACGAAGTATAGCCAACGCTAAGTGGTTCTGAAAACGGCTGGATTCTAAATCCTTGATAATCAAATTTTTTATCCATACATCCTTCAAATCCACTTTAATCTTGGTTTATTTTGATAATACGTTAAGATGCTTTGCAAGTTAAAATAAACGATTTGTCGGAAATTATCTATTTTTAGGTAGACGCCTAAAGAAATCAGGCACTATTTTTGCCGTATTAAATTTATGTATTTATCTCAATCTTTGTCATCTTTTGTTTGGGTGGTAAAAGTGCGAGGTTTATATTTGCAGCGATTTTACGCTACGTTGCTAAAAAAGCCCTTAATCACTGAATGCCAACGGTCCATAACAGGTTGTTGGATTGAGACTTTGAATCAATATTTTTATCTTAACATCAAACATTTTACCTAATCTTTTTCTCATGAAAAAAGCGAATTCTACTTTTCACACAAGCTTATTGAGTTTGCTGATGGTAGTATTTGCGCTGTCTTTCAGCGTGAATGCTTCTGCTCAGTGCTCTTTAGTTTGTAACAACCTTGTTCAGGTTTCTCTCGACCAAGATTGCGAGGCAGAACTGCACCCAGATGATATTCTGGAAGGTGGTGGTTGCCCAAATGGCAACTTGCAAGTACAAGCTAAAATCAACAACGTATGGGTACCAGCTTCTGGTAACTTCGTTGCTACTTCTGCAAATATCAACCAGACACTTCAGATTCGCGTACGCGATTTGAACTCTGGCAATATGTGTTGGGGTAATGCTTTGATTCAGGACAAACTTGCTCCAATCATCGCTTGCACCAATGTAACTTTGAACTGTGCAGTAACAAACTACACACCTGGTTACATCCTCAACACCCTCAACATCGCAGCTGCTTACCCAACTGTTGATGAAAACTGCGGAAATGCTACCCTTACCTTTATTGACACTTGGAATGATGTAACCTGCACAGGCAGCATCAACGGTGTTACAAACGTAAGCGCGTATGTTTTGCGTAAATGGACTGCGGTTGACCAAAGCGGCAACTCTGCTACTTGCAACCAGTACATCTACTTCAAACGCAAAAACGTTAGCAGCGTTGTGTTCCCTGCAAATTACTCAACCGATTGCGAAAACCCTGTAACTACACCTGCTGCTGCCGGTGTTCCTTACATCGCTGAGTTCGGTTTAGAATTCGATCTGTATCCAAACAACACTTTCTGCGAACTGAGTCTGACTTACACAGACCAGGTTTTGCCAGTTTGTGATGGTACATACAAAATTTTGCGTACTTGGACTGTTTTGGACTGGTGCTTGCCAACTTCGGCTTTCCCACCAAACCAAAACCCAGTGTACTACATCCAACTGATCAAAGTTGAAGATACTACTGGTCCTCAATTCGATTGCCCTGAAGATTTGACCGTAAGCACCAATCCAAACGGTTGCTGCGCAGTGGTGAACCTTCCAGACGCAATTATCGAAGACAACTGCTCGCGCATCAACAACATCAGCGCGATGGTGACTACATTCGACCCTTACACAGGCCAACAAACAGGTATGTACACGGTAGGTGGTTCTTTGACCAACTTCCCAGGTAACAACTTGTGGGATCTGGATACTTTGGGCAACTGGGCATCTACTACTTGCTTGCCAGTAGGTACACACCGTGTTGTTTACACAGCGGAAGATGATTGCGGAAATACAAGCACTTGCTCTTTCCGTTTGACTGTAAATGACGAAGATCCTCCAACTGCTGCTTGCGACGAATTTACCGTGGTAGGTATTGGTCTCGATGATCCATTCGATTGCTACAAACCATCTGCAAACGGCTGCACAGGCGCTGGTGTTACTTGGGTGAAAGCAAAAACGTTCGATGACGGTTCTTACGATAACTGTAACAACCTGAAATTCACTGTTCGTCGTATGGCGCCATACAGTGACTGCATCAACAACCTCGAAGATTGCGAAAAACCACGCGCTACAGAAGAACAAGATTCTATCAAGTTCTACTGCTGCGAAGTAGGTACTACTCAAACGGTTATCTTGCGCGTATATCAGGTAGACTTGAATGGCAACATCATGTTCAACCAATACGGTGAAGCGATCTACAACGAGTGTATGGTTCAAGTTGAAGTACAAGATAAAGTACGCCCAACTTGTGTTCCACCAATCAACGTGACGGTTTCTTGCGAAAACTTCGACCCAAGCTTGTGGGCTTATGGCAAACCACAAGTTGATGATAACTGCTGCTTGGATGCTACGAAAGTGTACCAAGATCAGTGCGGTTTGACCCATACTGTAAACTTGTCTTTGTTCGACACGGTTTGTAACAAAGGTACCATCACCCGTACTTTCCGCGCATTCGATTGCCATGGCCAATCTAGCCAGTGCACACAGCGCGTTGTTGTAAACTACGAACAAGATTACTTCGTACGTTTCCCGAACGACGTGATTGTATCTGTTTGCGACGGCACAGGTAACTACGGTGCACCAACTTTCTTCGGTGAAGACTGCGAATTGTTGGGTGTATCTTTCCAAGATGAAGTATTCACCGTTGTACCAGATGCTTGTTTCAAAATCGAGCGTACTTGGACCGTAATCAACTGGTGCACATACAACCCGAACCAGCCTTGCATTTTCGTACCAAACCCGAACCCAAATGCGATTACCAACAACCCGGCTAACTTGCCAGGTGTAGTGGTATCACCATTGGGCACTTTGGCTCCATGGAATCCAACGGTGGTGAAAATCAACCCAACAGATGTAAGTGCAACGAACTACTCTGTATACTACAACGCAAACGCGAACTGCTACCAATACAAGCAGATCATCAAAGTAATTGACACCCAAGATCCAGCGGTTACTTGCCCTGCATCTCCAGTACAATACTGCGATTTGACGCCAAACGATCCACAATTGTGGAACCAAATGTACTGGTGGGATAACGTGATCTCTTCACATGACCTTTGCGAAGGTGAAGCAGATTTGACCTTGACTGCAACAGATGCATGTTCTGGATCAAATATCTCTTTCCGCTACTTGTTGTTCCTTGATTTGGACGGCGATAACGTAATGGAAACAGTTGTAAGCAGCACAAACTTGCCAGGTGTAGACAACGTACAATTCGGTAACGCAGGTAACCCGAACTACTCTGGCGGTCAAGCACGTGCATTCGACGGTCGCCCAGTACCATTCAACCAGAAATGGCGTTTCGGTTTGGACTGGACAACTTCTGGTACAAGCGCAACAGCAAAAGTACGTTTCGACAACTTGCAGTCACCCATCGCCCTTCCAGGCACTGGTAACAACGCAATGCAGGGTGTAGTACCACAATTGCCATACGGCACCCACAAAATCAAGTGGTTCGTAGAAGACGGTTGCGGTAACGAATCAATCTGCGAATACACATTCGTAGTGAAAGACTGCAAAAAACCAACAGTTGTTTGTTTGAACGGTTTGAGCGTGAACATCATGCCAACGCAAATGATCACATTGTGGGCATCTGACTTCCTTCAGTACACAGAAGATAACTGCACACCAGCCGATCAGTTGAAAATTGCAATCCGCAAATCATCTGACCCAACGCCTGGTTTCCCAGTAGACGCACAAGGCAACCCAATCACCAACGTTACATTCACTTGTGGCGAATTGGGTACTCAATTGGTTAAATTGTGGTCGATCGACAAAGCAGGTAACGCGGACTTCTGCGAAACTTACGTGATCGTACAAGACAACATGGGCAACTGCCCAGTAGACAATGCTGCGAAAGTAGCAGGTGCGTTGAAAACGGAAATGATTGATGCAGTAGAAGAAGGTAATGTACAAATTACAGGTAATGCACCTGGTACACCGAACTTCACGTACACAACCATGACCAACAACCTGGGTATTTATAACTTCAATGCCATTCCTTTGGCTGCGAACGCAACCATCACACCACAAAAAGACGACAACCCACTGAATGGTGTGTCTACGTATGACTTGGTGTTGATCTCTAAGCACATTTTGGGTATCGAGCCATTGAGCACGCCATACAAAATGATCGCTGCTGACGCAAACAAATCTGGTTCGATCACTACATTCGACATCGTTGAGATTCGTAAAATGATCCTGGGTATCTACGACAAATTGCCTGCAAATACCAGCTGGCGCTTCGTTGACAAATCATTCGTATTCCCGAATGCAGACAACCCATTCGCAGCACAATTCCCAGAAAGCAAGTCGATCGCGAACATCAACAACAACATGTTCGGTGAAGACTTCGTATCTGTGAAAGTAGGTGACGTAAACAACAGCGCAATTGCAAATGCAGCAATGGCTACTGAAGATCGTTCTGCGGGTACTACCTTCTTCAATGTAAACGACCGTGCGGTTGTTGCTGGTGAAGAATTCGTAGTAGACTTCAATGCGGCTGAGAAAATGGCTGCTTACCAGTTCACCATGAACTTCGCTGGTTTGGAAGTAGTAGAAGTACTTCCTGGCGAAAACATGGCGGCTTCGAACTTCGGTGTATTCGCTGATGCAATCACTGCTTCATTCGAAGGTAATGCACAAGCATTCGCTGTGAAATTCCGCGCTACAAAAGCGGGTCAGTTGAGCAACTTGTTGAGCGTAAGCAGCCGCATCACAAAAGCGGAAGCATACAACAACGAAACAGGCGCTCGTAACGACGTTGCTTTCCGTTTCAACGGTACCAACGGTGCAGTAGTGGCTGGTGCAGCATTCGAACTGTTCCAAAACACGCCAAACCCAGTTGCAGGCCGTACAAACGTATCCTTCAACTTGCCAGTTGCTGCTGACGCAACCCTTACCATCACGAACATCGAAGGTCGTATTGTAAAGGTAATCAACGGTTCTTACGCTAAAGGTTTGAATACCATCACATTGGATCGCTCTGATCTCGCTGCTGGTGTGTTGTTCTACCAATTGGCAACTGCTGATTTCGCAGCAACCAAGAAAATGGTTGTAGTAGAATAAGTTTAAATGTCCCTGATCCGAATTAGATCAGGTTCCAATAAAAAAAGTGGGTGGCGCACTACTGCGTCATCCACTTTTTTACTTTGAGCGTCTTTGGAATGTGTTTTTTGCGTTAAAATTATTTTTTTTGAAAAGAAAAATCAACTTTGGCCCGCTTTTTGAAAAGTAATAAGTAAGAATGAAAGCGTACTTTTGCACACCTTTATTTTTGAATTTGTTTTTAATCCTTTCGTTGTAAAACGGTTTCCGTAATCTCTTTTCCAGAGAGATGATTTTTGAAAAGACATTTTTGTAATCCAAATCCAATTGTTATACCCATGAATGCACTTTTACGAGGAGCATTGTTCAGTATTTTACTGACATGCCTCAGCGTTTTACATGCACAACCGGTACAGTTTATTTTGCCTGTCATTAATCAGCAGGCTACCGGCAACATTGTAACGCTACCCATCAAGGTTGTCAATTTTGACAGTGTGCTCTCTGCACAGTTTGTGATCCGTTGGGATCCCTCCATACTCGGTTTTTTTAGTGTAAGTGGATACAACCTGCCAGAACTCAATGGTCAGGCATTCAACATTACCAATACACTCGATAGCGGACTTATTCGCTTTGCATGGGAATCGCCCAACAATGTTATAGGCACTTCCAAACCGGATAGCACCGAAATTTTCCGGCTCAAATTTTCTGTAATAGGCCCTTTGCTTTCTGGTTCCCAGGTAAAAATAACAGAATCTTTTCCTACATATTTTGAAATAACAAAGGCTACTGCGACAGGCGGGCTTACGGCAATCAACCTTAGTCAGGCTGGTTTAACCCAGGGCTTTGTGGCCATCGGTTATACGGTCGACGCAAAAGAACCTGGTTTGTCGGCACTCAACGCAGTCCTTTTCCCGAATCCCGCCCAATCCACTGCGCATTTGCGTTTGGATTTGCCTACCCCCTCTGATGTTGCATTGTGTATCACCGATCCTTTGGGCCGTGTGCTCGAACAATGGAACTTATCCGATTTACCGCAAGGTGAAAACGTGATAAGCCTTCCAAATGTCGAGCATTTTGCACTTGGACGTTATTACCTTACAATACGGGCGGCGCAGTATGCTGGCGTCCTTTCCTTCTACAAATTCTGACATCAATTATTCACCATCATCCCATCGTGTTAAAGATGAAACCGATTACAAGCTTACTCGCAGCGGGTCTGTTGTTGATCGCCTCCTCCGTTTTTGGACAGCTCACCACCAATTTTGCACCTGCAAGCATTCCTAGCACTCCGATTGGTAACGGTGTGTCCTTACAACTGAAGGTAACGAACTTCACCAATATCAGTTCGCTTCAACTACCAATCGTTTACAACGCAGCGATTTTGAGGTTCGACTCGATTGATTTCCCGAAATTACCGGGTTACATCGATACAACGCTCACTTCGCACCCGAATGCGGGAAAAGTAATTTTAACTTGGTTTCCCAATCCTAGTCAGTACCCAACCGGGGTAACCCTCACCAACGGAACCGCAATTATTACATTGCGCTTCACAGTAGTTGGCGCAGGTACCAATGTGGTTAATATTGGTACGGCGGCACCTGGTATTGAAGTGGTCAACAGTGCGGGCAATACCCTTACGGTGAATTATGCCTCTGGCGGCTCTACCGTAATTGGTAGCGGCGGCGGCGGTGGCGCTGCTTGTACTGGATCTGGCAATCCGCCAGCGTCTACAAACTACACCGGGTTTAAAGTAATCGCCAATACGGTCTATATCCCTAAAGGCCAGTATGGCTGTGTGCCAATTACCGTGAATGATTTTGACTTGATCCTAGCGCTTACTTTCGCCATCCACTGGGATCCCTCTGTGCTGCAATTCGATTGCACCCGCGCGCACAACCTGCCCGATTTGGCTACTAAAATTACCAATCCAACCCCTAATACCCTTGTGGTTGGCTGGGATGACCCAAATGCAAGTGGCGTTACCAGGGCTGACGGCGCCAAATTGGTAGATGTCTGCTTTAGAGCGATTGGCAACCCAAACTCAAATTCAAAAATTTGGTTTGATGGTATAGGCCTGCCCCCTTCTTCTGGTACAACACCTGAAGCTTACAACTCGGCTAGCGCAAATGTTTGGGTAAATACTCAAACGCAACCAACGGGCTCTGGTATTATTGATACTGTCTTCGTGGTAGATCCGGCAAACATTGGCTGTGGACCAGTATTCAAAGCAGATATTGATACGGTTACCGTAACCAATACCCCTACTTGTATTGATGTCAAAGTGAATAATTTCTTCTGGATGACGAATACAGAATTTTCGCTCTCCTATGATGCTACAAAATTGACGTATCAGAATATTCAATTGGGCGCCAACCCATTGACCTTGCTTACCTCTGGTGCTAGTTCAAACTTTACCACTTCAAGTGGCCTGATCAAATTTACCTGGAACAATACCTCGGCGGTGAATGGAGTCTCCGTGCCGAATAATACGACCATTTTCTCGGTTTGCTTCAATGCAACCCTGACTGCTGGTGAAACACCCATCATCTTTACCAGTTCTTCTTGTTCCCCCATCGGTGTTTTGCGTAAAAATATCTGGGGTGTGCCATTTCAATGCGATACCGGTAAAGTTGTATTCAAAGCACCTTCCATTTCTGTGCTTGCATCTTCTACCAATCCAAATTGTGCGAATGGCACCGGTACATTGTCTGCTGCCCCAGTAGGCGGTACGCCATCTTCCTATGCCTGGGCTGGCCCAGGCGGCTATACTGCAAACGTACAAAACCCAACCACTCCAACAGCAAGTGGTACCTACACCGTAACCGTTACCTTCAGTGGCGGCGGAACCGCAACGAGCACTACCACGATTACAGCGCCTCCTGCCATTACAATACCAGCCCAACAGGTGACCGTACAAGGTGTTTCTTGCTTTGGAGGTACCAATGGCTCGGTATCCATCAATCCAACGGGTGGTACTGCGCCGTACACCTATGCGTGGCAAGGACCTAATAGCTTCACGGCTAGTACGAAAGATATTAACAACCGCCCTGCCGGAAATTACCTGGTTACAGTTACGGATAGCAAAAACTGCACCTTGGTTTCGACACCTTATAATGTGTCATCCCCACAGCCGCTCTCTGTGCCTAGTACGCCCAACCCAGTGACCAATGTGAAATGTTTTGGTGGTAAAGATGGCGCAATTGCCATCGCTCCTACCGGCGGAACACCCAATTACACCGTTGCATGGTCTGGTCCTTCTGGTTACACTGGGTCCGGTGCATCTATTTCCGCTTTGTCGGCAGGTGATTACTTGTACACCGTAACAGACTCGCGCAGTTGTACTTATGTAGTACCAAATGCCTTAAAGGTAATTGAACCGCCAGTGATTAGCTCAACGGTTTCTGCCACAGGCGATGTGCAATGTTTTGGAACCTCCACGGGTAATATTACCTTGAATGTAACGGGTGGTACCCCTGGTTCCAATCCTGCTTATACGTTTGTTTGGAAAAACACTTCCAATAATACACAGGTTTCTGTCGATCAAAACCCAACCAACCTGCCAGCAGGCGCCTATAATGTGACTGTTTCGGATGTTAACCAATGCACCCGCACTTTAACTACAGCCGTTACAATCGCAGCGCCTACCGCAGCATTGTCTGTTGCCAATACGACCACGCCTGCATCCTGTTCCGGGGTACCGGATGGTACTATCACCCTCAATATTACAGGCGGATGGCCAGGGGCAACGACCACAACCTGGACTGGACCAGTTCAATTACCAACTATTTCAAATCCGACGGGTGTGCCCGCAGGTACATACACCTATACAGTTACAGACCCCAAAGGATGTTCCGTTACCGGACAAGTAACCGTTGGCGGCGCTCCAGATATTACAATCGGGACCCCAAATGTTACCAACCTGCTCTGTGCAGGCACGGGAAATGGATGTATTTCGATTACGCCAGCAGGTGGTAGCAATGCACCATACACCGTAAAATGGAGCAATACAACTTTACAAGGTTCTACGATTTGTGGTTTGATGGGTGGCAGTTATGCCCCAACCGTAACCGATGCAGCCGGCTGTACCAAAGTATTTAGCGCAATTGCGGTGGCCGAGCCTACGCCAATTGATGTAGATACGGTAAGCATTACCAAACAAAGCGGTATTGCAGTAAATGGTGCTATTGATCTGATTGTAACGGGTGGTACGGGCACCTATCAATATGTTTGGACCGGGCCTGGTGGCTTTACGGCAACTACACAGGATATTTCCGGGTTGGTTGCAGGTACATACACCGTAATTGTACGGGATGCAAACAATTGCGCAATGACCGGTACATATGTGGTAGAACAAACCAATATCATGTTGTTGACCAAAATTAATACGGTCACCAATTCCTGCAATAATGATGGCTGTATTAGTTTCACTATCCCGACTGCTGCTCAAAGTCCTTTCAACATCACCTGGAATGGTGGTTCTGAACTGGGTGTAGATGAGTTTAACCCTGAAATTTGTGGTTTTGTGCCAGGTTTATACAACATCACCGTTACTGCTGCCAATGGTTTGTCGGTGGTGCTGGGCAATAATCAAATCACCCAATTGGCGCAGGTACAATTAAGTACGACACAATCGCCACCAAATGGCGCCTCATCCAATGGTTCTATTTCGCTGACTCCGGTTATTCCCGGTAGTGCTTATTTGTATGCTTGGAATACTGGTGCAAGTGTTAATTTCCTGAATGGCCTGGATTCTGGTACATATATCGTAACCGTTACCAACTTGGCTTCTGGTTGCACATCTGTACAATCATTCCAGCTAACCCGTTATTATCCGCCGTTTAATACAAATATTTCTATTAAGGAAAATGCAACCTGCCTCAATGCGCTCAATGGTAAAATTACAATTACCGCAGAAGGTGGCGCACTGCCTTATACCTACAAATGGACTGGTCCAAATGGTTTTACAGCAACTACCAAAGAAATTACAGGTCTGGCAGTAGGTGTCTACTCAGGAACCGTAACCGATGCAATTGGGCAAGACACTGTGTACAGTGTGACGATTGAAGCAATTTCTAACCTGGCCATTACCAATGTAAATGAAACCTCCTTGTTTAATGGTTTCCAGGTTTCGGGCGCAACTTCTTGTGATGGTGCAGCGAATTTGTTCTTCAGTGGCCAATCTGGATCCGTCAATATTCTTTGGAGCAACGGCGTTACTACCGCTACCAATAATACACTTTGTGGTGGTGTCTATTCCGTGTCCGTAACCGATGCCCTGGGTTGTGTATCTGTTTGGTCTGACGAACTCACCGCACCACAACCGCTACAAGTTAATGCATTAATCATCAACCAGCCTACTTGTAACGGTGAGTGTGATGCCATTGCGCGGGTACGCGTGTTAGGCGGCGTTGGTCCATATATCATTAAATGGTCAACCAATCAGGTAGATCAGTTGGCCAATTCCAATGCCTTCTCTCAAGCGATCAGCTTATGCGGTGATACCTATACGGTTACCATTACCGATGCAAGTAACGTTACCACGACATATGATGTAACTGTTCCTGAGCCGGAAGCAATCGTATTGACTTATACTAAGATTGATCCTAGTTCCTTCAGTTCCTGCGATGGCGAAATCATCCTGGTTGCCCAAGGGGCAGTGGCGCCAAGCGCGGTTACCTGGTCTGGCGGTTTTGGACATTCAGGCACAGGAAACCGGGCTTCCACCTTGTGTGCAGGAGAGCCAGTTTCCTTTATTTTGGTCGATGCAAATGGCTGTAAAGCAATTGGTATGGACACCGTGCCTTATCCTCCAGATGAATGCTTGCGCGTTCGTCCGGTGCTTACCCCAGGTGAACAAGATGGCAATAATGACTTCATGTTGGTGACTTGTATTGAAACGGTTGAAAATACCATTGAGATTTACAATCGCTGGGGTCAATTGGTGTTCGAAACCACCAACTACAACAACTTATCAAACAACTGGAAAGGCACTACCAAAAGTGGTCAACCACTGGCGGAAGGTGTGTACTTCTACATTCTGAATTATACGGACGAAGATGGCAACCAGAAACAAGAAAAAGGTTACCTCAATTTGCTCCGCTAATCTCATCCCATTCACATCAACCTTCATCATTTCCATATCCTAATACGATGAAAAAGACAGTTTTTACCTTAATCTTAGGCCTTTGTAGCCTTGCTGCATTTGCGCAGGAACAGGCTGGCTATGCGCAATATCAAGTATTGCCCGTTTTGATTAATCCTTCTTACACCGGTTTTGACGGACAGCACCAGTTAATTCTGAACACTCGTAATTCATGGGCAGGTTTTAAAGGCAATCCGACCTCCTATACGGCCATGTATAGTGGACCTGTAACGGACAAATTAGCGCTTGGTGGCGGTATTTTTTCGGAAAAAGTGGGCGACATGAGTTTGGTAAAATTACAACTCAACTATGCTTTCCGTTTTCGAATCCAGAAAGCTAAAATTGGCTTGGGTTTATCTACCGAATTCCTGCGTAGAGGAATTAATAACGACTTGTTAAATAATG
>Ga0247835_1002372_pt1 | contig 20157 bp, 20 predicted proteins | sample LaCtaG_3_FD_189912 | JGI IMG/M metagenome (GOLD analysis project Ga0247835, IMG submission 189912) | Freshwater microbial communities from meromictic Lake La Cruz, Castile-La Mancha, Spain - LaCruzMarch2015_13.5m | ecosystem: Environmental > Aquatic > Freshwater > Lake | place: Spain: Castile-La... | reverse complement strand
AATCACTGGGCCAATGGTGACTTGAGCCTCGGGGAATAATTCTTTTACGGCGTACGCCAAGAGGTGAGCGGTCGAGTGGCGAACAACGTCAAGCGCCTCTGGACTTTTATCGGTGATGATGGACAGCTGACTATCACTCTCAATTACAAAGCTGGTATCGACCATGCGGCCATCAACCATTCCAGCCAATGCCGCCTTAGCAAGGCCGCTACCAATGCTTTGGGCAACATCCAGAACACGCACCGGCGCGTCGAACTCGCGTTTTGATCCGTCCGGTAGTGTGACTGCAACCATGAATGCCATCTCCATTGAATTGGGCGTACGACGTAATACATTACTAAAAAGGCGCGGATGCTTTGCGGCAACCGCGCCCATCTAGGTAATTCGTTGGTAGGCTCGATTGGACTCGAACCAACGACCCCCACCATGTCAAGGTGGTGCTCTAACCAGCTGAGCTACGAGCCTATAAAGAGGAAGAGTTTATCACCGCCGGCGTACTTGAGTCACGCCTTTGACCTCTTCTAGGCTATTTTGAACGAGTCTGAGGGCCTCCGCGTCTGCAATTTCAACGGTGAGCAAAATTTGCGCTATCCCGCGGCGCACCGATTTACGCAAGTCAATCACATGAATTCCTTGGCGTGACAAGCCCTCAAATAGCTCGCGCATGAGCTCGGGGCGGTCAAGGCCGGTCACGGCTAAATCGGCCGGGAAGACCTTTGATCGCACCTGTCCTGGCTGTTTTGCATAAGCCCTATTTTCAGGGGCCTCGCTATGGTCATTCCATGCCGTCTGAATTACCCGCTCTGGGGCGCGCTCCAGCAAACCCCGGAAGGTGTTACACGATCGCCGATGAATCGATACCCCACGGCCCTGCGTTACAAATCCCGCAATCGCATCGGGCGGCACTGGACGACAGCAGCGTGCTAACTGGGTCATGAGTGAATCCACTCCCACCACCAGAACGTCACTGCTCGGCCGTGTGCTGGTGAAACGTCGGCGCAGTACCAGCTCTTCGGGCTGCACAGGCATCTTGGCTTCTTTTAAATCGGCTTTAGAATCAGCGCTTGGCTTTGCTGGGGCAGCGACGCCGGCTTCCTCGTCATCGATTGCATTAAACCAAGCGCGCACTCGGGTACGAGCGCGATGAGACCGCAGATACCCCCGATCCGGACTAATCCAATCGCGCGATGGGCCGCCATGCTTTACAGCAATTACTTCCACCGTTTGACCGTTCGCAAGGCTGGTATCAAGCGGCACCATTGCCCCATCGACGCGCGCGCCACGACAGCGGTGACCCAAGTCGGTATGCACTGCATACGCAAAATCAAGTGGCGATGATCCCTTCTCGAGCGCAATCACTTTACCCAGCGGCGTCAAGACGTAAATGTGGTCATCGATGGCATGGTGCTTGAGTTGTTCCCAGGCATCTTCTTTCCAGGAAATCAATTGCCGCGCCCAGGCAATTTGCCGCTCGTAGGCTACTGCTGCGCTGTGGGTGCCCCCCGCATTCTTAGGTACAGGCGCAGCGCCCTCTTTATAACGCCAGTGCGCGGCTAAGCCGTACTCCGCCTGTTGGTGCATCGCGTGCGTCCGAATCTGAATCTCAAAGGCAACGCCATCCGTATCCATCACTACCGTATGCAATGATTGATACCCGTTAGGCTTGGGCCGCGCAATGTAATCATCAAACTCACGCGGAATGGGCTGCCATACGTTGTGCACTAAACCAAGAGCGGCATAACAGTCTTTAATGTCGTCTACCAAAATACGAAATGCCCGTACATCGTATAAATTGGCAAAGTCCAATGACTTGCCCTGCATTTTTTTCCAAATGCTGTAGATGTGTTTGGGTCTGCCCTGCACATCTGCGGAGAGCTTTGCCTCACCTAAGGCCTGCTTAAGCTGATCAATAACCCGAACAATAAAACCTTCGCGCTCCGCCCGCTTCGCATCGAGCATAGTCGCTATCTCACGGTAGATCTCGGGCGTTAAGACCCGAAAGGCCAAGTCCTCCATTTCCCATTTCATTTGCCAAATACCCAAGCGGTTGGCTAAGCTGGCATCAATATCTAAAAAAGCTTGCGCCCAGGCTACCGGCATAGGAATTTTTTCTTGGTTAATCCACCGTAAGGTTTGGAGGCGCGACGCAAGGTAGATAAAGACAACCCGCAAATCATCGCCAAAGGCCAAGAGCATTTTGCGCAATACTTCTTCTTGGCCGCCAACGCTAATGCCACCATCGGCTTTCCCTATTTTGGCTTGGGCTTGAAACAAGCTGCGGTAACCGCCGAGTAAGCGGGCTGACTCATCGCCGAGTTTTTTTATCAAGGCCTCTTTGCCTAAAGAACTATCCAAGTGGCCTGCGGCCAGTAAGCTGGGCTCATCTAAGTGGAGTGATTGCAAGATAGTGAGGACGCCAGCTTGATGCTGATCTACAGCCTCACCTTGCCACGAATCCACCAAAGACAGTGGCGTTTGTTGCGCCCCCGCAATCGATAGGCCCCTCTTTGTGCTCATGAAAAGAATTCGGTGGCGAGGGCTATTTGCTCCGCTTTTAAGAAGGCGGGTGCATGACCTACGTTAGGGATCGTCATGCTACGGGCATGCGGATTACGCCTCAGCATTTCTTCAACGGTTGCACTGGACAATAAATCAGAATCACCGCCGCGCACAATCAAGATCGGTACCGCAATCGCATCGTAGTGGCTCCACAATGCCATCTCGCCCGCTTTAGCCAAGGCCGGATTGACCGCCGCAAATGGAATCACAATCTTGGGGTCGTAGTGGAGTGACCACACGCCCTGCTCTTCTTGCAACAAAGGTCCATTTAAGCGCTCCCACTCTTCTGGGGTGTGGGATCCGAAACTCGCACAAATACGATTTAAAACGGTCAGCGCATCAGCTCGATTAGGATAACTAAAGGGTTGACCTACATACGAACCCAAACGCTTGAGTGATTCAGGCTCGATGCGCGGGCCAACGTCATTAATTAAAATTCGGCGAATGGGGGAATCCGGCATACCGGCATAGACCATACCAATGAGACCGCCCATCGAAGTGCCAAACCAATCAACTGCATTGACATTCAAACGCGCCACTAAGGTAGTCATGTCGGCAACGTACTGGGGGATGCCGTAGAGCATGGGGTTTTCTAAAAAATCGGAATCGCCACGGCCGACCACATCGGGACATACGACGTAATAGTCCTTGCACAGGACTTCAGCCAGGGCTCTAAAGTCGCTGCCGCGACGCGTTAGGCCATGCACGCAAATCAATACCCGGGGATTAGAAGGATCACCCCAGGTGTGATAAGCCATGCGATGCAAGCCGCTGGCGTTACTACTAGCGCACTCGACATAAAAACGCTCGCCCTGATGAATCTGTTTCGGCATTGCCGATGCATCGGGGGAATTAACGTGTTTTTGTTCTTCATCTTGCTGTAAATCGGAGACTAATTCAGGTTGCAAGGTCACGTGGTCGATGCCATGCCGCTCCAAAAGCATGGCATTAATGCGGCGCATGAGCGCTGGCCATTGACGCAGTGAATCAACCTCAATGTGCCCAATTAAAGCAGGCTGATTAGGTGACATTTCCCAAACATGCAAGTCATGCACTGCACGTACACCGTTTACGGCATGAAGGTCTTTGCCGACCGCAATGTAGTCAATGCTCAGCGGCACGCCTTCCATCAAAAAGTGATAAGACTCTTTCAGAATGGCAAAGGTAGATTTCAGGATCAGTAATGCAACCAGTATGGAGAGCCAAGCATCAATTTCCATCCAGGCAGTAAAGTAAATGACAACACCCGAGATCAGGGCCGCAATCGATGCCAATAAATCACCCATCACGTGTACTAGGGCAGAGCGGGTATTCACGCTTTTTTTATCGCGCGACAAAATAGTAGCCACGATGATGTTCATGACCAGGCCAATGGCAGCAACGACAGCAACCGTCAAGCCATCGACCACGTGCGGCGTATAAAAACGCGTAATCGCCTCACCCACAATCCATGCCACCAAGATGAGCATCGCAATCGCATTTACAAAGGCCGCTAATGCTTCCGCCCGACCAAAGCCAAAAGAGTGCCGTGCTGATGGTGGGCGCCGCGCAATGATCTGAGCAAAGAGAGCCAAACCGAGGGCAGCTGCATCGGTCACCATGTGCGCCGCATCCGAAAGCAATGCAAGCGATCCAGAAATGTAGCCCGCTACAGCCTCAACCAATGCAAACGAAAAGGTAATCGCTAATGCAATACCCAAGAGGGATGCATTGGAAGTTTCACGGCGGTGAGCATGTGCCGCATCACCGCGCTTATGCACATGCAATAAGGTGTATTGATCCGCGTCAGCTGACGCTGTGGATTGCGGTGAAGAAGAGTTGGGATCACGCATGGTTGATCCCATTATTTCATTAAATCAAAAGCCGCTTGTGTCAATCGGCGCGCCTGTTTTCGCCACGATCTCTTCTTTCGTCACGCCGGGGGCTAGCTCCACTAGCTTTAAACCCTTGGAAGTGATGTCGAGCACGCCTAAATCAGTGATGATGCGATTAATTACACCTAATCCGGTCAGGGGCAATGTGCACTTCGGCAAAATCTTGATCTCTTCAGTGCCGTCTTTTTTCCTCGCGACGTGCTCCATCAAGACCACCACATGCTTAACCCCAGCAACTAAATCCATCGCGCCGCCCATGCCTTTGACCATCTTGCCTGGAATCATCCAGTTGGCCAAATCGCCATGCTCGCTGACTTGCATTGCGCCCAAAATCGCTATGTTAATTTTTCCACCCCGAATCATCCCAAAGGAGTCGGCCGATGAAAAAATAGCAGAGCCAGGGATCAAGGTAATGGTTTGCTTGCCGGCATTGATCACATCGGCATCGACCTCTGCTTCCGTTGGAAACGGGCCAATGCCTAATAAGCCGTTTTCCGACTGAAGCCAAACTTCCATGTCTTTCGGAACGTGATTGGCTACTAAGGTAGGCATCCCAATCCCCAAATTGACATAAAAACCGTCTTGTAATTCTTGGGCAGCGCGCGCTGCCATCTCATCTCTATTCCACGGCATCTTCTTTTCCTTTAGGCGGCTTGTGTCAATGTGCGTTGCTCAATCCGCTTTTCTGGATTGGCATTGAGCACGAGGCGAGTCACGTAAATACTGGGTGTATGAATTTGGTCTGGATCAAGTTCGCCGTTTTCAACGATCTCTTCTACTTCAACAATCGTTACCTTACCAGCCATCGCAACCATTGGATTGAAGTTGCGCGCGGTGTAGCGGTACACCAAATTACCCGCACGATCGGCTTTCCACGCCTTCACTAAGGAGACATCTGGAATCAAGGCACGCTCCAAGATGTAATCCGTACCATCAAAATTACGCACATCTTTGCCTTCGGCAACCAAAGTACCTACTCCGGTTTTGGTGAAAAATCCCGGAATGCCACAGCCACCAGCACGCAACTTTTCAGCCAAGGTGCCTTGGGGGGTGAACTCCAACTCCAATTCGCCCGCCAAATACTGGCGTTCAAATTCTTTGTTCTCGCCCACATAGGATGCAATCATTTTTTTGACCTGACGCGATTCCAATAACAAGCCAAGGCCAAAGCCATCGACACCGGCATTATTGGAGATTGCGGTGAGGTTTTGTGCCCCTAAGTCACGGACTGCAGCAATTAACGCCTCGGGAATGCCGCAGAGTCCAAAGCCCCCTACCGCAATGGTATGACCATCGTTGAGAACGCCGCGCAATGCATCGACTGCGGATGGATAGGTCTTATTCATGGGCTTTTGTCCTAAGAATATGCAAAAGAAGAAAAACAACATCATAACCGCACAGCCTTGCCTATTTGGGCCTTATAAATGCCCAGCACTATAAAAATTCCAGGAAATACAGCTCCCGCTTGCTTAGCTCGAATCGAACTAAACTAGCGGTATGCGTAAATTTGCAATAAATCCCCGCTTTACCCTCGGAAAAAAGGCATGACAGCCCAAGAAATCACTCCGCAATTCGGTCAGCGCGAGGCAATGGAATACGACTTGGTGATTGTCGGCGGTGGCCCTGCTGGGCTATCGGCTGCGATTCGAGCAAAACAACTCGCTACTAGTCAAGCGCGAGACATTAGCGTCTGCGTTCTCGAAAAAGGCTCAGAAATCGGCGCCCACATTCTTTCGGGTGCGGTCATGGACCCCAGAGCCCTTACTGAGTTATTTCCTGATTGGCAGCAGCGAGGTGCCCCTCTAAACACCCCAGTCAGTGAAGATCAGTTTTTATTTTTAACCGAGAGCAAGACCTATCGCTTGCCCAACTGGGTTTTACCCGCTTGCTTCAAAAATGAGGGTAACTACATCATTAGCCTGGCCCACCTCACCCGGTGGCTTGGCGTGCAAGCAGAAGCACTTGGTGTGGATGTGTTTCCCGGCTTTGCTGCAGCAGAGATTTTGTATAACGAACAGGGCGCAGTCCGCGGCGTGGCAACGGGCTCGATGGGCATTACCAGGTCGGGTGAGCCCGGTGCCCATTTTCAGCTCGGCATGGAACTGCATGCCAAGTACACCCTCTTTGCGGAGGGTGCTCGGGGCCATTTAGGTAAACAGCTAATGCAGCGCTTTGATTTGAATCGCAACTGCGATCCACAAAGCTATGGCCTGGGCATTAAAGAGCTCTGGGAAGTGCGACCTGAAGAACACCACCCCGGACTCGTTGTTCATACCGCCGGCTGGCCACTCGATGCACAAACCTATGGCGGTTCGTTTTTATATCACTTCGGCAGTAATTTGGTTGCGGTTGGGTTGGTTGTGGGTTTGTCTTATAAAAATCCCTACCTGAGCCCCTTTGAAGAATTCCAGCGCTATAAATTACACCCCGGCATTCGGCCCACATTTGAGGGGGCCAAGCGTATAGAGTACGGCGCTCGCGTGATTGCTGCCGGCGGACTTAATAGCTTGCCGCAAACAGTTTTCCCCGGAGGCGCCCTGATTGGTTGTGATGCGGGTTACCTCAACGCATCCCGCATTAAAGGCAGTCACGCAGCGATCAAGACCGGCATGCTAGCCGCCGAAGCCGCTGTCAATGCAATTACCGATAATCGCTCCAACGATATTTTATCGGCCTATCCGAGTGCGTTTGAAAATAGTTGGTTGCACACCGAACTCAATCAAGCCAGAAATTTCAAGCCATGGATGTCTAAGGGCCTCTACCTGGGTACCCTAATGGTAGGCATAGAGCAAAACGTCTTTGGTGGTAATCCGCCATGGACCGTTCACAATCGCCGCGCCGATCACGAATGCCTTGAGCCCGCTGCCCAGCATCACCCGATTGACTACCCTAAGCCCGACGGAAAGATTACCTTTGACCGCTTGTCTTCGGTATTCATTTCCAACACCAATCACGCCGAAGATCAGCCAGCCCACCTCACTCTGAAGGATGCATCGGTACCCGTGCAGGTCAACCTGAAAACCTATGCTGGCCCAGAGCAACGCTATTGCCCCGCCGGTGTGTATGAGTATGTGGAGCGCAACGGAGAATCCCAGTTACAGATCAATGCACAAAACTGCGTGCACTGCAAAAGCTGTGACATTAAAGATCCAACGCAGAATATTATTTGGATTACGCCCGAAGGGGGTGGTGGGCCCAACTATTCATCCATGTAGTGGCAAGGTGCCTGCCTAGAGCGTCCGCAAGACTAAATGGCGTTGGAACGCACTTTCTGAATTGCTAGACCAGCAAGGCCACAAGCAAGCGCAGACATGACAAACACGTCCCGGGGCTGCAAAGTCTCCCACACCCAGCCGGCACTGAGGCCGCCAAGCGTGCCGCCGAGCCCATAGGAAATGGTTGTAAATAAGGCTTGGCCACGCGCTTGCAATGGGCCTGAGAACCAGCGCTGAATCAATTTAACGCTCGCACTGTGGTGCGCCGCAAAGGTGCCGGCATGCAACACCTGCGCCAAAATTAATATTGCGGTGGTGGGATACAAGGCGATCAACATAAAGCGCACTACCCCCATGCCAAAAGTGGCCTGCAACACCACCTCAGGATCCAGGCGGCTGAGCACCTTGCTCTGAAAATAAAAGAAAATAACTTCAGCAAAAACACCCAAGGCCCAAAACAAACCGATCTCCCATTTGTCATAACCTAAGCTGACTAGGTACAAAGAGAAAAACACATACAAAGCGGCATGCGCAAAGATCATAAAAAATCCGGATAACAAAAACCACCGTACGTCGGGATTGATTAATACACTGCGAAGCTCCCCGCGCACCATCGGCCGACGGTCGAGTTTAGGTTCACGCATGCACCAGGTGTCGATGGCTAGCAAAAAGAGGACTGCTGCGCCGATCCACGGAAACCAATCGATGCCATGGCGATCAAAAAACTCACCAGCAAGCAGCACCATGCAGATAAACCCAATGGAGCCCCATAAGCGCAGTCGCCCATAGCGCTTATCAAATGAATTGTCTTTGAATAAAGCATGCACCGTAGCGGCCTCGCCCAGTGGCGTTAGGCTACTTAAGATTGTATGCAAGATAAACATCCAAATAAAAAAAGCAAGGTAACTTTCGAGGAAAAAGATACACAAGAACACGAGACTGGCGAGCGCTGCACAAAAGCGAATGATGCCAATGCGATTGGAGAGGTAGTCCGATAACCACCCCCAAGAAAAAGGCCCCAAGATGCGCGTGACTTGCAACATCGACATCAGCACAGCAATCTCAATCGCACTAAATCCCTTATCTAAAAAATACAGGCTAGCAAAAGGGGAAATCAACCCAACGTAAGCAAAGTACAAAAAGAAAAAGGACCCGAAGGCCCAGCGTACCGATAGCGTCATTGATGGCGGTACTTTAGGAGAACTGAGCGCCAGGACGAGCGCCTGGAATTGCTGCAACCGCGACTTCAACATCCGCGCATTGCGCGCGGTGGCGCAACGCATGGTCCATTAAAACCAAAGCCAACATGGCTTCGGCAATTGGGGTTGCCCGAATACCAACGCAGGGATCATGGCGCCCTTTGGTTTGTACCGTCATCGGCTTACCTTCGAGATCAATCGATTCTTTCGGGCTCATGATGCTCGAGGTTGGCTTGATCGCAATCGCAACGCGCAAGTCTTGGCCGGTGCTAATGCCACCTAACGTACCGCCCGAGTGATTGCTCGCAAAGCCATCGGGATGCAACTCGTCGCCATGCTCACTACCGCGCTGCGCTACCGCCGCAAAGCCAGCACCAATCTCAACACCCTTCACCGCATTAATCCCCATCATGGCGTGGGCAATATCGGCATCAAGCTTGTCAAATAAAGGTTCACCCAAGCCCATGGGGACGTGCGTTGCGCGCACTTCAATCCTAGCGCCACAGGAATCACCTGACTTGCGCAAGCTATCCATATAGTCTTCGAGTTGAGGCAGCATGGAATTGTTGGCCACAAAGAAAGGGTTGCGCTCGATGTGCTCTGCATCCTCAAAGGGCACAGCCAGCTCACCCAATTGGCTCATGTAACCGTAAATGCGAGTGCCATACTGCTCGTTCAGCCATTTCTTGGCAATCGCCGCAGCGGCTACAACGGGAGCCGTTAAGCGAGCCGAAGACCGCCCACCGCCGCGCGGATCCCGAAAGCCATACTTGTGGTGATAGGCATAGTCGGCATGGCCCGGCCGGAAGGTTTGCAAAATACTGCTGTAATCTTGGCTACGCTGATCCGTATTTCGAATCAGTAATGCAATCGGTGTTCCCGTGGTTTTTCCATCAAACACACCCGACAAAATTTCGACGCGATCGTCTTCTTTGCGCTGCGTCACGTGGCGCGATGTTCCCGGCTTGCGACGATCCAAGTCATGCTGTAAATGCGCTTCGCTCAGCAGCATTCCCGGTGGGCAGCCGTCAACCACGGCGCCAATGGCCGGACCGTGGGATTCCCCAAAGGTGGTGACGCTAAATAGGAGGCCTAAGGTATTTCCAGACATACCGCCATTATGGCATTGCTGGCATTGGGGGTTTAGTTTGCGGTTTTTTCCGTTTCATCGCTAGGCCAGTCCCGAATGTAGGCCTTTAGCATGGTGTTCTCAAAGTCCTGGGCTTCAACCACGGCTTTTGCAACGTCATAAAACGAGATCACACCCATCAAAACCTGCTGATCGATCACCGGCAAATAACGTGCATGTTGCGTCAACATAATGCGTCGCACTTCATCTAACTCGGTCTCCATCGAACACGTTAATGGGTTGGCACTCATCACCGAACGGACCGTTAAGCCCTCGACCGTACCGCGGTGCATTGCCAAGGTTTTAATCACCTCACGAAACGTCAGCATGCCAATCAATTTTTCGTGTTCCATTACGACCAACGAGCCGATATCGTGTTCGCTCATGACCAAAATAGCGGTTTGCAAGGCGGTATCAGGTGGGACGGTATACAGCACACTCCCCTTAACCTGCAAAATATCGCTGACTTTCATCGCTGCTCCTTAATCAATTAATGCCATTTTAATGCGTGCCTTTCAGTTCAATATAGACCCAAGACCCAATCGAATCAAGATGATTTCAGTGTAGCGGGGGCGGCATTTACCCTTAAAGCCATGGTATTGCATGGCCTCCAAGCCCCTAAATTGGTCGCTGAATCTGAATTAGGCCAGACCGAATCATCGGCATATTGGCTACTAGCAGTGCCCCGGCTAAAGTAACCCACCACGTGACATAAATCCAAATCAGCACGAGGGGCAAAATCGCAAAGGCACCATAGACCGTTTTATAAAACGGCACTTCGGTGACAAAAAACCCAAAGCCGTATTTCATAAGCTCAAATACCAGTGCGGCAAATAAAGCACCAAGTACTGCATCGCGCCACGCAACTAGGGTGAATGGCAAAACTTTGTAGACCAAAGTGAATAAGCCGATGGTGAGCAATAGCGGAATAATCAACGCAAATACCTCAAAGCCGATGGGCACTGCTTTCGTTAGGCCTTTGGCCCCACTGAGTAGATGCCCGCTAAAGAAAATGCCCGCCCCCAAAACCAAGGGCCCACACACCGTTGCTGCCAAGTAAATCGCCGTGCGCTTGACAAATGGCCTTTTCTCTTTGATTTGCCAAATGTGATTAAACGCTTTTTCGATCAGGGCAATCATCAACACGGTTGTAATGAATAAGCCCGCCAATCCAAACAAGGTTAAGCCCTTGGCTTTTTCAGAAAACTGATCGATGTAACGCAAAATAGGTTGATTAATCCCACCAGGCAAATAGGTATTTAAGATCCAGTCTTGTAGAGCAAATTTCATCTCAATAACCTGCGGGATTGAGCCGATTAGGATCGATCCCACCGTAAACATCGGTACCAAAGCCAAGGTGGTCGTAAAGGCAAGGCTTGCTGCCACCTGATTGAGGTTCAAATGGCGATTGCGCTGACCCAACTCGCGGGCCAAAGCAAGCCATAATTGGGGATTACGAATCAGCTGCATCGCCGTATCATAAGAGATTACGGCAGATAGCTGCCGACACTCAACAGAATGGATTGAAAGAATGGGCTTCGTTTTATGAATACCGCTGACATATTGGTGCTGTTTTACTCCCGTTATGGCGCTACCCGAGACTTAGCCAGACTGATTGCCGAGGGTATTGAATCGGTACCTGGTGCCACTGCTCGGCTACGCTGCGTCCCTGCCGTTTCGGCGGTCTGCGAAGCGACTGAAGCAGCAGTGCCAAGCGATGGAGCGCCTTATGCGGAATACCGCGATTTGGAAGAGTGCATTGGTTTAGCCATGGGCTCGCCTACCCGCTTTGGCAATATGGCTGCTCCACTCAAGTATTTTTTAGATGGCAGTAGCTCGCTATGGCTTAGTGGCGCCCTGAGCGGCAAACCCGCCTGCGTTTTTACCAGCACCGGTAGCTTGCACGGTGGCCAAGAGACGACCCTGCTCAGTATGATGATGCCCCTTATGCACCACGGCATGCTGCTACTAGGCCTGCCGTACAGCGAACCTGATCTAATGACCACCTCCACCGGCGGTAGCCCCTATGGCGTAACGCACTTGGCCCACGCCGATGGTCGCGCTCCGATTAGCGCAGAAGAAAAACGCTTAGCCATTGCACAAGGCAAACGCTTAGCGCAGATTGCCCTGCAATTAAAGGCCGCACAATAATGCCGACACCGCGAAACACCTTACTGCAATCAATCGAAGATAAAAATAGGTATGTGCTTATAGCAAGCGCATCCTTTGTTGCTCTTTTTATTTTGTGCGTTGCTTGGGAATGGTTTATTGCTCCACTCAGACCGGGTGGCTCTTGGATGGCACTCAAAGGCTTGCCTTTGCTGCTCGCCATTCCAGGTATCTGGAAAGCAAAGAATTACACAATGCAATGGGCCTCCATGTTAGTTCTGATTTACATGACCGAAGGCCTAGTGCGTCTATTTGAAACCGGCGCTAATTTCTGGATGGCTGTTTTAGAAACGCTTCTGAGCGTAGTCGGCTTTATTGCCTTACTCATGTACTTAAAACCACTCAAGCAAGAATACAAACGCCTGAAAAAAGAAAAAGAGTCCCAGGCTAATGAGCAATCGGGTACATAAATAAAACGTATGCAAACCGAATCATTCGTAGCCGAATTGCAAGCGATTGTGGGGCCTAATAATGTCTTGACCCGCGCCGACGATACAGCGCCCTTCCTAACCGATTGGCGTAAGCGCTTTACTGGCAAGGCATTAGCAGTGGTAATGCCAGCAAGCACAGAAGAAGTTGCTGCTCTAGTGCGGTGCTGTACCGTTGCCAAGATAGCCATTGTGACGCAAGGCGGTAATACGGGATTTTGTGGTGGCGCTACCCCGCAGACAAGCAGCCAAGAAATTGTGCTGAGCCTAAAGCGCATGAACCGCATACGCGGTATCGATATCGCCAACCAAACCATGACCGTTGAAGCGGGCTGCATTTTGCAAACCATTCAGGCGGCGGCAGCCGAACAGGGTCAATTATTTCCCCTGAGCTTAGGCGCAGAAGGCAGTTGCATGATTGGCGGTAATCTGGCTACCAATGCGGGCGGCACTAATGTATTGCGCTATGGCAATGCCAGGGATTTGTGTTTGGGCTTAGAGGTGGTGACCGCCCAAGGGGAGATCTGGCATGGCCTCAAAGGCCTGCGCAAGGATAATACCGGATACGATTTACGTGATTTATTCATTGGCTCTGAAGGGACCTTAGGCATCATTACCGCAGCCGTATTAAATCTACATCCCTTGCCTTTGTCGCAATGGACTACCTTGGTTGCGACCCGTGATATTCCATCGGCGATTGCGCTGTTGGGCTTATTTCAGAAACGAGCGGCATCGCTTTTAACCGGATTCGAGATGATGACGCAGGAGTCTCTGGATTTATGCGCGAGCCATTTTCCACAGATGGTCAACCCCCTTAAAGGTAGCCCCCCGTACACCATCCTAATTGAATTGTCTGACCACGAGAGTGAAGAACACGTGCGGCAATTGCTCGAACAAATACTCGAAGGAGCACTCGAAGAGGGCCTAGTCAGCGATGCAATTATTGCCAGCAATTTATCGCAAGCGCAAGCCTTTTGGCAGATGCGGGAACACATTACGCTTGCCCAAGCGCAAGAAGGTGCTAATTTAAAGCACGACATCACTCTGCCCCTGTCGACATTGGATCAATTTATGCAAAAGACCGATGCGCTGATGCGCAGCCGCTACCCTGGTATTCGGATTATTAATTTTGGGCACTTGGGAGATGGTAATTTGCACTACAACATTGCACCGCCCAAAGGCGTTGATCCCCATTCATTTAATCAAGCCGAGGAAACCGCCATTCATGAATTAGTGTATGCGCAAGTGGAACTGCACGGAGGCTCGATTTCGGCTGAGCACGGAGTGGGTCAACTCAAGTTGGATGGATTGCGCGCGCATCGCGGGGCAGTTGCACACGACATGATGAAAGCGATTAAACGCGCGCTTGATCCGGATAATATCCTTAACCCCAATAAAGTGGTCTCGATCTAAGCGCTGCGTTATTAGGTTACTGCGTTTTACCGCAAGGATATCGAGTAGTTAAAAAGCGAATGATGGTTTTAGCAGCATAGTCCCCGTTGTATTGCGGACGCGCTTGGGTCCATACCAAAAAGTCAGTGAGTACGGCATCCCGCGATAGCCCTTTGGGTATGCAGACAGAGGGTTTTGCATTGGAGCTGCGCTGCATCAGGAAAGACTGGTAAACGCCCTCGCCAAAACCAAAACAAAAATTTTGCGCCTCGATATCAGTGCGGTTTTGACACAGAGCCACAAACGCAGCCGTAGAGGCATCGCTATTCGGCAGGGATGGTTGTGCCAATACGCCACTTGCCAATACGCCACTTGCCATTGCGCAGCTGACTACTAAGAAAGCAGCGCAGCGCCGCAGGGACTGAAAAAAATAGAAGGTATTCATAGGTAAATTCGTTTTCTGTATAGGTTAGCGTCGAAAGCCGCCAAAGTGACCGCCGCCAAAACCGCCTCGACCACCACCAAAGCCGCCACGGTCACCACCGAAACGATCTTGATTCGCATCCGAGCGTGCTTGGCTGCGCAGGGCATTTTCTTGCAGGCTTTCCCGATCCACATTCGGGTTTGCTTTATCTTGCGCCGCATCTGCGCGTGCCGATTGATTTAGCTGACTGGCCTGCTGGCGCTCTTGGGCTGTGGCATTTTTCTGAAAATCACTATTGGCCCGTTGACCCGCTTGCCGCGCATCTTGCTTTTGCTGCGCTGTCGCATTGTTTTTCCAGTCGTTTGCTAAGCGCTGTTGGTTCTGAATGCTACTGGGACCAATGATTCCTCGATTGGGCCGAGTGGAGTTTGTGTTGTTGTTGACATTAATCGTGCCATTGCTCCAGCTGGGGGTAGACCAAAAATCAGCGCCGATGGCCATACCGACTCCAAAGGACATCATGCCCCATGCCGGGTTGTACGCTGGGTATGGTGGGTAATCTGCATAGGGCCAAGGACCGTAAACATCATTGGGGTTATAGCTTGGCACGTAAACAACCTGCGTACTCGCCGGCATGATCAGAATATTGGCATTGGGATCCGTTACGACCGTCATTTGAGAATTGGTTTTTAGGGTGCCCGCCTGCTGTGCCCGTTTACGTAAGGCCTGCACTGCTTTCATCGTATCGGCCGGCTGCAATTTATAGGCATTGCCCAAGTTCTGTGTCCACTCTAAATTGCTACCCATCATATTAAAGGCCTGTGGAAAGGAGATAAGCGACTTGACGCTGTCGTTCCACGTTTGCGCATTTAGGGCGTTTTGCAATGCAGTGCCGCTGAGGCTAGCATTGCTACGCCTCCAGTTGTAGGCCTCAGCAATTTCGAGGGGATAGGTTGAGCCCAGCAACATCAAAGACAAAAGGGAATCGGGGTAGAGAGCAATCGATGAAACCAAAGATTGCAATTGCTGCTGCGAAAAAGTCACCGATTGCGCCTGGCCAGGATCAGAGGCGCTTTGCATATACGTCTGGCCTGCATTAGGCATGGTGTTGTTATTCGAAGCACAGGATGCCAGAAGCACTGCTGCGCCCAATGCAGACATAGCCAATCGATTCAATCGCACGATAAAAGCCCCTCTATCCAAGTAAGCTCTTATTTTGTCATGAATTTTGGCTTACGCTTAAACAGTCGAGTTAGGAGCGCTGATTGACTCGTTGCATCAAGGCTTCAGCATTTTCTTTACGCTCACTGTAACGGTCGACCAAATACTCAGAATGGCCGCGGGTGAGTAAGGTAAATTTATAGAGCTCTTCTAGCACATCGACTACCCGGTCAAAGTAAGCAGAGGGTTTCATACGGTCGTGCTCATCAAATTCCAAGAAGGCCTTGGCTACCGAAGATTGATTCGGAATGGTGATCATGCGCATCCAGCGGCCCAGCACGCGCATCTGATTAACTGCATTAAACGATTGCGAGCCGCCGCAGACTTGCATCAAAGCCAAGGTCTTGCCTTGAGTTGGGCGAACGGCTCCAATCGTTAGCGGAATCCAATCGATTTGCGCTTTCAGAATACCAGTCATCGCACCATGGCGTTCGGGTGAGCACCAGACCATGCCTTCGGCCCATTCACTCAGGCTACGCAGTTCAACTACTTTCGGATGAGTTTCAGGTGCGTCATCAGGTAAAGGCATACCACTTGGATTAAAAATCTTGACCTCTGCACCCATTACGCTAAGGATACGAGCCGCCTCTTCCGTGAGCAGCCGACTGAATGAACGCGTACGCACCGATCCGTAAAGCAATAAAAAACGTGGCGCATGCGTTAGTGGTGGGCACAGCAATTGCGCCGCATTCGGAATAACAAAGCTAGCTCCATCGAGCTGCGGCAGATCAGCCGCCGTAATGGAGTCAAATGAGTTCATGGTACTAATTGTAATGAGTGCGCAGTTTACTGTGCTGGTCGCCACTTATTCACCATCGCCACGAGGGAGAGCATGACCGGCACCTCAACCAAGACGCCTACTACCGTAGCTAAGGCAGCGCCTGAATTGAGTCCGAACAAGGAAATGGCTACTGCGACAGCCAGCTCAAAAAAGTTGGATGTGCCAATCAAACACGCTGGGCCAGCCACGTTATGGGGCAATTTAAGTCGCTTGGCTGCCCACCAACTAATGAAGAAGATGCCATAGGTTTGCAATACCAAAGGAATGGCAATTAAGACGATGATAAGGGGCTTTTCAATGATGGTATTTGCCTGAAAGCCAAACAGCAGCACGACGGTTGCAATCAAACCCACAATCGACCAAGGCTTCAGCTGAGCAACAAACTGCCCTACCGCATCGGGTGAGCGCTTAGCCAATCCAAATCGGGTAGCAATACCCGCAATGAGGGGCAAGACGACATACAAAACAGTCGATATGAGCAGGGTTTCCCAGGGCACCGTTACATCGGTGACGCCCAATAGAAAGGCAGCAATTGGGGCAAAGGCAACTACCATAATCAGATCGTTGACCGATACCTGCACTAAGGTGTAATTCGCATCGCCCTTTACCAATTGGCTCCAGACAAATACCATCGCAGTGCACGGTGCAACGCCCAATAAAATCATGCCGGCGATATACTCTTGAGCCGACTGGGGATCAACCAGGGGGGCAAAGATGTACTGAAAAAAGAGCACGCCCAATGCAGCCATCGTAAATGGCTTGACTAACCAATTGATTACCAAAGTCAAAATCAAACCCTGGGGTTTTTTGTGCACGTCTTTAACGGCGCTCCAATCAATTTGAATCATCATCGGGTAAATCATGATCCAAATCAGTACAGCAACCACATAGTTGACGTGCGCAAACTCCATCAGCGCAATCGCCTGAAACACCCCAGGAATGAGCAAACCCAGCACGACGCCAGCAGCTATACCCAGTCCAACCCATACGGTTAAAAACCGCTCAAACAAGCCCACAATTAGATCTTAGCTAATTTGTTGAGTTCGTTTTGAAGACTGAGCGCGTCGAGCTTTTCGATTGGTAAAGCACTTAACATATCAATGCGCTTGTTAAGGCCAATCATGACATCACGGATCGCTCTGCGTTTATCGTCATCCGTACCGCTCAATTGCGCAGGATCAGGAAAGCCCCAGTGGGCCGTTGCAGGATTACCAGGCCAGACTGGGCAAACTTCACCAGCTGCGTTATCGCATACCGTAATGATGAAATCCATTTTGGGGGCATCGGGCATAGCAAACTCACCCCAATTTTTAGAGCGTAATTTGCTGGTGTCATATCCCATGTCTTGAATCATTTCTGTAGCAAAGGGATTGATCTGAGTGGCCGGCGTAGACCCTGCAGAATAACCGGTAAAGCGGCCGCTCGGATGGGTTGAAGCTAAGGCCTCACCCAAAATAGAGCGCGCCGAATTGTGGGTGCATAAAAATAATATGTTGTATGGCTTCATGGGGCTTTTGCCTTTCGAGTGAGGGATTGGGGAAAACAGGGTTGACCGCCGCAGCAGTTATCCAATAGAAATTCGACCAAGGCATTGGTATGCACTGCGTTTGGCCTGTAAATTAAATTACGGCTCTGGCGTTCCTGCGTAATGAGCTTGGCCTGCATTAATTCCTTCAAATGAAAGCTCAAGGTTGCATTGGGAATGCCCAGCATTTCATGGATTTGCGTTGGGGTTAGTCCAACATCCCCTTTCTGCACGATGAGGCGAAACACATTGAGCCTAGAATCTTGGCCAAGGGCTAAAAAGGCGGAAACAGCATCACTATTTTTCATATTTCGATAATAATGAAAATATATTACGAAAATATGACAATCCAAAAAAAAGGGCTATGACATTGCATAGCCCTTGAATTGACCCAAATAAGGGCTCAGGTCTTAAGCGCCTTACTGTTCAGCTGACCGCCCCAGCTAAACACCGAATTCGCGATACTACCAATGTCTTTGGCCATGCGCTTGGGTGATTGAGCAATCATTGGCTTTAGATTGCTGAGCATCTTCTTGGCCTTTTTTTGATCCACTTTTTTGTGAATCAAGTTTGCATCAGGCAAGTCTGGGTTTTTGCTACTAGGCGGTATTAGGGTCGCCAATGAAATCGAATCCATATACGACTCCATCTTGATGGCTAAGTCGCGCCAAATCTCCCCATCCAGGCCATCCGTCGCAGAACCCTTGCCCTGATCAACTGCGCGCATGATGTCGCCTATCGATACTGCTTCCGGCGGACGGGTTAACCAATAGCCACCACCTGGTCCTTTGTGGCTATCAATTAGCTCGGCCGTTTTCAGATTACTAAAAATCTGCTCCAGATAAGAGACTGAAATATCGGTCTGCTTGCTGATGTTTTGCAAGTTAATGGCGTACTTACCCTGGGATTGGCTTGCCAAACTAACCAAGGCTTCAACCGCATAACGACTTTTCGTGGTGATTTTCATAATTCATCTACTCCATCTCTGTCATGATGAACTAAATATAGCGTTAAAATCATTCATTAAAAAGTAGATAATTAGGTAATATATTTTCGTTATTAACTGAATGTTATTGTAGAATCAAAGCGTCAATACCATCAAAATACAGGCTAGCTGCTTATGACACAACCTTTTAATTACAGGCACTTGCACTACTTTTGGGTAGTGGCCAAGGAAGGCAGCATGACCAAAGCTGCCAATAGGCTCAATATAGCCGTTCAGACCGTCAGTACGCAAGTCCATGAGCTTGAAAAGGATTTAGGTCACCTTTTATTTAAACCGGCTGGCCGGGGGCTGGCCCTAACCGATGCTGGCTTTGCGGCGATGAAGTTGGCAGATCAAATCTTTCAAATCGGCGAAAAACTTCCCAGCATTGTGAGCGGCTCTGCCGCTACCCCGCGCAATCGACTGGCATTGGGAGTTGCGGATGGCCTACCTAAGCTGGTCAGCAAAGAGCTACTCGATGGAGTTATCCATGAGCAACAAATACAACTGATTTGCCACGAAGGGGAATTCGATGATTTGCTGGCTGATCTAGCTTTGCATCGACTGGACTTGGTCTTTGCTGACCGCCCTGCTCCAATCAATAAGAATATGAGCTTGTATAGCCAAGAGCTTGGTCACTCACCCGTTTCATGGCTTGCATCGGCAGAATTATTAGCAGAGGCGAGGCAGAATTTTCCTTACAGCCTTGCAAGCATTCCGGTCATCATGCCAACCTACCATTCTACGGTTCGCTTTAAACTGGATCTGTGGTTTGAGAAGCTCGGCATTACACCCAACATCGTCGGTGAGTTCGAGGACAACGCCTTGATGGTCACCTTTGGCTCGAGTGGCTTCGGCGTCTTTCCTGCGGCGTCCATCTTAATCGCAGAACTCGAACACCACTATCAGGTTCAACCGGTTGGCGCATGCGAAGACATTTATGAATATTTTTATGCGATTCGATCGGAGAAGCGCATACAACATCCTTTAGTGCAGTCGATCCTGAAGCAATCGATGCGTGCCAAGCAAATTGCTGCAGTCAGTGTTTAATGTTGATGCCAAACAAAAAGCGCCTGCATTAAGCAGGCGCTCTTTATAGGGTCAGCATTGCTGCCGCTGAACCTACACGAACTTACTTCGCAATAAAGCCCGCTTCTTGCATCAGCTGCCTGTGCAAGGCAGCGTTGGCATCTAACCACTTATCAAACTCTTTGCCGCTCATGAAGGTTTGGTTAAAGGCGCCGTCGGCCATGAAC
>Ga0247835_1002358_pt1 | contig 20268 bp, 21 predicted proteins | sample LaCtaG_3_FD_189912 | JGI IMG/M metagenome (GOLD analysis project Ga0247835, IMG submission 189912) | Freshwater microbial communities from meromictic Lake La Cruz, Castile-La Mancha, Spain - LaCruzMarch2015_13.5m | ecosystem: Environmental > Aquatic > Freshwater > Lake | place: Spain: Castile-La... | reverse complement strand
CCACCACCACCAGAGCAACACTGAGCACAGTTGTGATGGGATTGGTAGATCCCAGCAACAGGGCCACGGCCAACACCGGCCCCAGTTGTCCCCAAGTGCCTGCACTAAGCAACAACCGCCCTAGTGGTGAATCCCACTCTCCCGATTCCCGCAGGATCACCAGCAAAGTCGATAGGGCGGTCGAACTGAGTGCCACTACCAATGCAACAGGACGTAACCCATCGCCGAGGGGCAGCACCGAGACCAGAAGCACCCCCACAATGAGGGTGGCAAACCATCCCAAGGCCCCCAGCCGGCCTGGGGTGCCGCTAAGGGTTTTCTGATCAATATTCAGTCCTATTAAGGCGAAGATCAATCCAAGACCTATCTTCGCGAAAAGATCAATCGCTGGATCCTGTTGCACCAAGGCCAGGCCAGAAGGCCCTACAGCAATCCCCCCCAACATCAATAGCGCGACTGTTGGAAGGCGGCCTCCAAACAGTCGAGCTACGAAGGGAGATACAGCAACAATGGCAACGATTGTCAGCAGTCCCTGTAGACCAACACTCATTGGGCTGCGGAAAATTCAACCATCATCCTGCTTCAGCAGAGCTGGATCGTTGAGGAGGGGCCTTGCCTTACTGCCGATGTGGTAGGCCAGTGATCGGCTCGGGTGGTATTTATCCGGCTGTTACTGCGTCAAGAGCCGGTGATAACAATGAGCCAAGCCCCTCGTCTTGAAAAGCTAGGCCGCTTTCTGTTGCGGGGCCTGCGCATCGGCGCCAGCACCGTGTCGATCGTGGAGTTGCTGCGTAGCGACTGGACCGCTGGCATCTGTGCAGGCGTCGCCTGGGTGGTTTTTCTGCAGGTGGAGCGGCGGCTGCCGCCCCTCAGCCCGGAGACCGAGGACTGATTCGTGCCCCGACGTTCATCGCTCCGGGCTGTGTTGTGCTCAGACCAGCTTGGTGAGCACGTGCTGCATCACCTCCAATAGTCCCTCGGCGAGGGGGCGATGGCTGCCGAGCTTGGCGCTCCAGATCGATCCAGACAGCAGTTCCTCTGGGCTTATCAAACCCAAGTCCTGGCCCTCCAGAAGCTGCAGCTGCTCCAGCGGCACCGATAGCTCGGCCTGAAACACATGGGCCGTTCGGCGGTGGATGTGATGCACCATCACCAGCTCCACCGCCGGGGGCTGCCAGCTGATCTCCTCCAGCAGCTCCCGCCGCAGGGCCTGCTCTGGCGTTTCGCCGGGGTCGAGGTGTCCGCCAAAGAGCCCCCAGCAGCCGGGCGCAACGATGTCGGGGATCTCGTCGCGCAGCTGCATCAGCCAGCGACCATCCCGATGCAGCATCGCCAGGGCGACTTCAACGGCCATGGATCGGCCTCAGGCAGAGGCCGACCGGCGCTGCTGCTTGGCGACGAGCGCGGCCCCGCCCGCTGCCAGCACCAAGCCACCGCTGATGGCGAGGAAAGCCAAGGTTTGCAGCAGCAAAAGGAAGATTCCAATGGCCGACCCGGTCACGATCTGCACCCTCGCCTTGATCAGCAGGGTGAGCAGCAGCAGCACAGTGGCCTTCAGGGCCAGAACCTTGGCCGTGCTGAATGGCAAAAAGGGATTCAAGAACACATGTTGATCTCGGGTGTACCCATGCTGGCGGACTGATCCCGCAGCGGTGGCTTCATTTGCGGCATTTCAACGGGGGGCTTTCTCCCAATGGAAGGAGTTGCTTTAGGCCATGCCCGTGAGCCAACGTCCCCCCAGGGCTAGGGCAACGGCAAGGGTTGATCCCAGCCCCAGCAAGCGGGGACTTGTGAGCAGCAGCCGCCGCAGGATCACCAAACTCCAAATCAGACCCACCGCAATCACCGCGCTCTGGCAGAAGGCCACCACATGCTGATCGGCACTCCAGCTTGGCCAGAGGGCAGCCGCGGCTCCTTGCCAGGGGAAGGCACTCACTGGCAGCAGCTGGCCGGCCTCGACCATTCCCAAGGGCAAATAGCGAGACAACATCAGGGCCCACACCAGCGGCAAGAGCCCATAGAGCAAGGGTTTCGGCCACCAGCCGGCCACCAAAACAGGCAGCAGCAGAGCAATCAAACCCACCCCAAACCTGGGCAGCAGGGGACCCGCTTGTAGGGATTCAGGGGCCCATGGCAACCAACCCAGCCAGCCCTGCCAGTGATGCAAAGCCACACCGCCCAGCAGCACCAAGAGCAAGAGACGTTCGCCAAAGGGGACAGCCATGCCCTTTTGCAGGTCGGCCGCGGGCGGGCGCAGGCGCAATTTCACAGACCGGTGCGGACAGGCTTGAACGCAGGTGAGGCAAAGCACGCAATTGCGATTGTCTTCCAGGTGGGCTGGATGGGTCCCCAGGGGGCAGCCTCCCGTGGCCAGGCCTTCACCTTCCGCTGGTCCGCCTTTGAAGCAGGCATAACTGCTGCAACTGCCGCTGCAGGTGCCCGCCTCGGCCCGCAGCTCCAGCACCGATAACTTTGCCATCAGGCCATTCATGCCCCCCACTGGGCACAAATAGCGACACCAGAAGCGCTTTTCAAACAACAGCGAGCACACCACCGCCCCGCCCGTAATCACGAGCAGCAGACAGCTGCTCAACCAGGCCGTGTCTTCAAGATTGGCCAGCTCCTCCCACAGCAAGATGGCGCCAAAGCCAGCGGCCAACACCGGTGCGGCCCAGCGGTCGGTGTCGCCCCGGGGCCAACGGCGCGGCTGCCAGCCCAGCAAACGGGCGAGCTGCTGGCTGATTTCGCCCCACACCATGAACGGGCAAAAGGAGCACCACAGCCGCCCCACCAGCGGGAAGGTGACAAGAATCACAGGCCACCACCAGGCCCAAAACAGATTCAAGGCACCGTTGTGGGCCCGATCCTGGGGGCCAAGCCACAGGGCCCCATTCACCAGCACAAACAGCCAGCTCACCAAGCCAAACAACAGGCCATTCCAGAGCCAAGGGGCTCTCATCCACTCCCTCAGCCGAGGCTTCCAGCGCCAGATGTCGAAGCGCAGGCTGGTGGGCCGGCTTAGTAGCCAAAACACATCTTCTGGCAAGAGGTCGGGCAGCTCACCATGAACGGCTGACGCCTTGGCCTGAAGCAGTGCTCGGTTGATCACCACATCCAGTTCCCGCAGGTTGTTGGGGAAGTCGTGGCTTTGGAGACGCTTCACCACGTTGGCGGGCACCTGGGGTGGCTTGGGCCAGCCCAATTGGCGGGCACGGCGCCGTAGGGAGTAACGGATCCAATCCCCCAAGTCTTGGCGGCGCACCCGTAGGGGAGGCACCCGGATTTGGTCGCAGAGACCTTCCAGTTCCGGCACACTGGATTCGGCGGTGAACAACAACCGGCCTTGAAATGGTTCGCTGCAGCCAGGCCATTGGCCCGTTCGCGCCAGCTCGATCAGTAGGGCTCGCAGCTCGGGTGGGGCGGCATCGAAGCGATCCAGCAGCACGCACCCCTGACCGATACACTCCAACAACGGCGGCCCTTGGCTTGGGGATCCGTGAAACAAGTCGCCGCCATCGGCGCGCAGCAGGCTGGTGTCAACGCGAATCAATACATGGCGCCGGTCGCCCGAGCCGAAATGAACGAGCGCAGCCAGGTTGTCCTTCTCCAGCCCAGGCTCGCCACTGATCAGCACAGGCCGCCGCGCAGGATCTTGAGCCGCCTGGGCCAAGGCCGCCCGGAGCTTGACGGCGTAGCGACTCCCCCCAACCACCCCACGCCGGGTGGATCCCACCAGGTAGGGAGCCAGGCGTCTCAGGGCCGGTGCGTCTAGCTCCTGGGTTGGGGAGGTCATGGAGAAGGTGGGCTTGGCGGCGGGGGCCAGGGATGTCCGGTTGCCCTAGGGGCAGCCAGTTCGGCTTCAGCAATACCACCAGCGGCGGCTGATCGCTGAATGACCTGGTGAGAAAACACAACTAACGGTCCCAGGTGGTCTTAAGACAGGTGATCGCCAGGGCCTGCCGGCGGAGTGCCGCAAAAGAAGCTGTTTCGCTCTGATCCAGGAGTCCATGTGTCCTGCCTTACCGACCCTTTTTGGGGTTTCGCCTTGGATTGATTTATTCAATCAACGATCGGACCCATGGCTGACACTTACACCATCACAACTGAAGACGGAAAGTCTTTTACCTGTGCTTCTGACACCTACATCCTCGATGCTGCTGAGGAGCAGGGCATTGACCTCCCCTACTCTTGTAGGGCTGGTGCCTGTAGCACCTGCGCTGGCAAAATTCTGAGCGGCGGTGTCGACCAGTCTGATCAAAGCTTCCTCGACGATGATCAAATCGCCTCGGGTTTTGCCCTGCTTTGCGTGAGCTACCCCACGAGCGACTGCACCATCACCACCGGTGTGGAGGATGATCTCTGAAGCTGGTGGCCCCGGACGTTGAGTGCCCATCCCGCCGATCCCCCCCTTAGCTCTCCCCCCGTCCTGGTCTGTGGTCTTGGCTCCTTGGGGCAGGCCTGTCTTCAGCGCCTCCTGGCCTTTGGTCTGCCCCTCCACGGCGTCGATCTGCGGCAGCCCAGCTGGAGAGATCCCGAGCTGGAGTCCCGTCTGGCGGCAACGCTCACCCTTGGAGACATGCGCCTGCCCCGCATGCCCCCCTTTCACACCTGGCACGCCAACAGCATTCATCACGTTGCCGCAGGAGCCCAGCCCCACTGACGGCACAGGTTCTCCGTCCAACCGCTGCAGCGGCGGGTGAGGTGCTCACCATGGGCGATCAGGCCCTGGTGCAGGTGGCAGGTGAGCAGTGGGATGCCGTCGGGCCCGGGGTAATGCCGGAAGAGATAGCAGGTCATGCAGACTTGGTGGCTGCGGCTGGTGCGGAGCACCTGCTGATCGAGCCAGGGCCAGTCCTCGATCGCATCAATTCGGCAGGGCTCTAGACGGGAGAGGTTGACCGGCGCCACGGCAAATTCGCGGGCGCTTACCAGTAGCACTGGTATGTCGGTTCTGTCGTCTACGCCCGATGCTCGATGGGGTTCTGTCGATGCAAGGAGGAGGATCTTGAACATCGGCATTGGGCTGATCATTCTCCTGTCGTTGCTGCGCTGGCTGCTGCAGCAGTGATGGTTCAGGGGATCAACACTTCCTCGTAGCCGCCGGTTTCGATCAAGGCCGTCTTGGCCTGGATGGGATCAGTGGCTGGCGAATCCTGGGCCAGTTGGTGATGGTGAGCACCAAGATGGCGAGAAGTGGGCTTTCCCTTAACCCAGGTACAGCAGATTTAAATCAGCTTCCGCTCCCTGGCCATGAGCAGCACCTTCACCAACGTTCCCGAACTGCCCCTCCCCTCCAGCTACGGGGATCCCGAGCGGACTGGCCTCGGTGCGAACGATCTCTTCGAGGGCATCACCGAACACCTCTTCTTCACCCTCGGCCGCCGGGTAGACAACGCGAGCCCCCACGATTTCTACCTGGCGCTGAGTTATGCCGTGAGGGATCGGCTGATGTGCCGACAGCTGGCCTCCCAGGATGCGCTCCGGGCGCACGAGAGGCCTCGGGCGGTGGCCTACCTCTCGGCAGAGTTCCTCATCGGCCCCCAGCTTGGCAACAACCTGCTGATGCTCGGCATCCAGGCGGAGGCCGCAACAGCCCTGCAGCGCTTCGGTATCCAGGACATGGAGGAGATCCTCGCCCTTGAGGAGGAGCCGGGTCTTGGCAATGGAGGGCTCGGCCGTCTGGCCGCCTGCTTCCTCGAATCCCTTGCCACTCTTGAGATCCCTGCAATCGGCTACGGCATCCGCTACGAATTCGGCATCTTCGACCAAGCGATCCGGGACGGCTGGCAGGTGGAGATCACTGACAAGTGGCTCCGGGGCGGCTGGCCTTGGGAGTTGGTCCAGCCGTCGATGAGCTGCCGGGTCGGCTTCGGCGGGCACACGGAGGTCTGGCACGACGACCACGGTCACCACCGGGTGCGCTGGATTCCCTCCGAACAGGCCATCGGCATCCCCCATGACGTGCCTGTGCTCGGCTATCGCGTTAATACCTGCAACCGGCTGCGTCTTTGGAAGGCGGAGGCGGCTGAGGCGTTCGATTTCCATGCCTTCAACAGAGGCGATTTCTACGGCGCTGTGGAGCAGAAAGTGAGCAGCGAAACCCTCTCCAAGGTTCTCTACCCGAACGATGGCAACGATGCCGGCCGCAGGCTGCGGCTGATGCAGCAGTTCTTCTTCGTGAGCTGCTCGCTACAAGACATGCTGCGCAACCTTCACAATCGCGGCCTCGCCGTCCAGGAGTTTGCGACCCACTGGGCGGTTCAGCTCAATGACACCCATCCGGCCATTGCCGTGGCCGAACTGATGCGTCTTCTGGTGGACGAGCATCATCTCGAATGGGATCAGGCCTGGGACATCACCTGCCACTCGATTGCCTACACCAATCACACCCTGCTGCCCGAAGCGCTCGAGACCTGGGATCTCGGCCTATTCGCCTCGCTGCTGCCACGCCATCTCGAACTGATCTACGAGATCAATGCCCGCTTCCTGCAACAGGTGCGGATGCAGTTCCCCGGCGATGGCGAGCTGCTCGCCCGAGTTTCGATTATTGCTGACCAGGGCGGCAAAGCCGTCCGCATGGCCCACCTCGCCACCGTCGCTGCCCATCACGTCAATGGGGTGGCGGCCCTGCACAGCGATCTGGTCCGAACGGATCTGCTGGCCGATTTCGCCCGGCTCCAGCCGGAGCAGTTCACCAATGTCACCAACGGCGTCACGCCCCGCCGCTGGGTGGCACTGGCCAACCCGGCATTGAATGAATTGTTGCGGGAGACGCTCGGCCCGGACTGGCCCGCCCGGGAGCAGGAATGGCCGAGGCTTGAAGCCCTCCAGGCCGACTCGGCCTTCCTAGCGCGCTGGGAGGCCAGCAAACTGGAGGCCAAGCGGCGGCTGGCCGCCCTGATTGCTGAGCGCACCGATCAGTTGGTGGATCCAACCAGCCTCTTCGACGTGCAGGTGAAACGCATCCATGAGTACAAGCGTCAGCACCTCAATGCCCTGCGGCTCGTCGTCCAGTACCTGCGCATCAAGAAGGGCGACAGCGCGGGAATGGTGCCCCGCACGGTGATCTTCGGCGGCAAGGCCGCACCCGGGTATGCGATAGCCAAGCTGATCATCCGCTTCATCAATGGGATCGCGGAGGTCATCAACAATGATCAGGATTGCAGAGGTCTACTCAAGGTGGTCTTCTTGCCGGATTACAATGTCAAGCTTGGCGAGAAAGTGTACCCAGCCGCCGATCTCTCCGAACAGATCTCCACGGCCGGCCTGGAAGCTTCCGGCACCGGCAACATGAAGTTCACCATGAATGGGGCACTCACCATCGGCACCCTGGATGGGGCGAACGTCGAGATCCGCCAGCAGGTTGGGGCCGATAACTTTTTCCTCTTCGGCAAAACAGTCGAGGAGATCCGCCAGCTCCGCGGCCAGTACCGTCCCTGGGAATGGCTGGAGCGCCTTCCTCATCTGCAGGAGGCCTTTGCCCTGATCGAACGGGGTCACTTCAGCTGCGGGGAGCGGGATCTGTTCCGGCCCCTGCTGGACCAACTGCGCGGCCAAGATCCATTCTTTGTGCTGGCCGATTTCGATGACTACGATCAGGCCCAGAGCCGGGTCGACGAAGTGTGGCTTGATCGCCGGCGCTGGACGACGATCTCCCTCCTCAACACCGCACGCAGCGGCTATTTCTCCTCCGACCGCTCAATCCGGGACTACGCCACCTCGATCTGGAAGGTTGATCCCCTGAAATTCTCGATCACCAGCGGCACCGCCTGAACGATGATCACCAGCACCTCCTGAACGTGTGACCACCATGCAGAACGGCCAGGAACCCACCGGCGAGGTTTTTCTCATTCGCCACGGCGAGACGGAATGGAGCCTCTCGGGTCAGCACACCGGCAGCACTGACATCCCCCTTACCGACCATGGAGAAGCGGTGGCCCGTCTGCTCGCCCCGGTACTGGCGGACCGCGACTTCTCCCTGGTGCTCTGCAGTCCCCTGCAGCGGGCCCGCCGCACCTGTGAACTGGCTGGCCTGGGCGAGCAGGCCAGCATCGATCCTGATCTGGCTGAATGGAACTACGGCAGCTACGAAGGCCTCAAGCCCTCGGAGATTCGCGAACAGCACCCTGGGTGGTTGGTGTTTCGCGATGGCTGTCCAGAAGGGGAAAGCCCCGCCGAGGTGGGGGATCGGGTCGACCGCGTGATCCGTCGGGTTCGGGAGAACGGCGGAAGGGTAGCCCTGTTCGCCCACGGCCACGTGTTCCGGGTGTTCGTGGCCCGCTGGATCGAGCTTTCGCCCAGCCACGGAGCCCATTTTCTGCTCGACACCTCCACCCTCACAATCCTTTCCTACTACCGGGGTATCCCTGCTCTGAAGTGCTGGAACGCACCCCTGGTTGCATGAGCCTGATTCCCCAGGGCCGGCCGCCCTACTGGCGTTCCCAGTCGAGATCCAGCTTCACCGAGCCGCTGCATGGCAGCAGGAAGGTGCGGCAGACCAGATTCTCGTAAACGGGCTGCTGACCATGAAAGCGCAGCACCACAAACTTGAAGCGAATCGGCTTTCCCGCCGATTCATTGAAACCCACTTCGGCGAACCAGACGTCCCCGTTGATGAATTCCAGATGGGGGCACCGATCCACATCCCAGGCCCCCAATTCAGGGGCATCACCGCAGACGGCCATCACTTCGCCGGGATGGGTGACATAGTCATTGATCTGAAACTTGACCACCGTGGTGGCCTTCAGCGGTTCTCCCTGCACCGCCAGGACAACCGCACCCTTGGCCGGGATGACGAGCTGTCGGATCGCCCCCTCATCCACCACGAAACTCTTCCCGGTGAGCAGGCAGGTGTGAGGCCCTTCGGGAAGCCCGGTATGGTCAATGGCGCAGCAATTGTTGTCACCCTTGTTGACAACCACGAACACCCGGTTGTCGCGATATTGGCGGGTGTAAGCATAGATCGATTCCGAAATGTACTTCTGTCCATGCCGTCCGTAGGCAAGGGCGCGATTGGTTTTGCGCAGCATGGCTAGACGGCGAATGATCTCCGGCAGTCTTGATCCCGTCTCCCACGACTCCATCATCGGACGATTGTAGGGATCATTGCCGCCATTGGTGTCATTCACAAGATATTGCTCGGTTCCATAGAAAAGGCAGGGAATGCCACGCAGCGTGAGCAGCAACACCGTGGCCAGCTCAAGATCCCCGTGGCTGGAGCAAATCGAGAGGAAGCGGGGCATGTCGTGGTTCTCGATGAAGGTCACCAGCGCTGTGGAGCGCCGATACACCGGATCCATCGCCAACACCCGCTCAATGAGGTGGAAGCCCCCTGGCTCCTGGCCGCTGAAGGCGGAGCGGATCGCCCCTGCAAGAGCGAAATCCAGCACCGACACTCCAGTGTCATTGGCATAGTGCAGATAACGCCCATCCCAGGGCGAGCCGAAGCCATACTCCCCGAACAGGAATGTGTCGGGCTTGCTTGCCTGGATGTCCGCCACGATTTCCTGCCAGAACCACACTGGCATGTGTTTCAGGGTATCGATGCGCAAGGCATCGAAGCCAAGGTCAAGCCAAGCCTTGATGGCGGTTTTGATATAATTCCTGAAATCAATATTTTTCTCGTTGAAGGTAGCTAGCCCGAGCATTTCATGATGAATCAACTGAAACTCGTCGTCCCAGTCGGTGATTTCAGGATAGTGATGGTAGAAATGATTGGTGTCATCATGGAAATCAGCAAGTGGCTCTCCATCATCTGTGACGACTCCCTTGCTGCCATGCAGCTCAGGAGAACTGTGGTTGCAGACGATATCCAAGACGATTTTGATGTCTCGTTCATGCAGGGCTTCGACCATTCTGCGCAGGGTGGCGCAGGTCTTCAGTGAAGTTGATTCACCCTCTCTGACGAAATGGGGATTGACGCGCTTGAAATCCTTAGTCCAATAGCCGTGCATCGGTCCATGACCATGCTCAATGGCATCCACCTGCTCAAACAGAGGTGACAGCCAGACTGCTGTGATGCCAAGCTGTTTTAGGTAGTCAGCTTTCTCGATAATCCCCTCGAGATCACCACCCCAGTAATGACCCCAATGGGTAAGACTCGGGTCATGGAGCCCCTGCTTGCTGACCCCATCATTGGCCCGATTGCCATTAAAGAAGCGATCAATCACGATAAAATAAATTGTCTCCTTTCTGAATTCCGCTTCCTTCTCAAACAGCTGGTTGGTTGGTGTTGCCTTGGATGCACCTGAAACAACGATTTCCATGATTTCAGCAGCCTAGTTCAAGCGTCATTGATAGTGTGCTCCACTAGGGAAAACGGGAGGTTAACCCCAGAAGCGCTTGGCTCACGCACCGCCGGCCGGCTGGGGCAGGCTTTTCGGTTGCTGCTGCTGCGTATAGAGCATGTTGTTTGAGGATGTTGGATCCCTGACTTCCGCCCCTGAAGCGAGGACTTAGCCGTTTCTTAATGACCTCAGGCCATGATTGAACCAGTAATACATCAGAGTGCAGGCCATGATCGCTTCCTCTATGGCCCCTTACGAGGCTCAATTCTCCAGCCCCGATCACGAGCAGGAGTTGCAGCGGATCGACGCCTGGTGGCGCGCCGCTAACTATCTGGCCGTAGGGATGATCTATCTGCGCGATAACCCGCTGCTGGCCGAACCCCTGCGCTTTGAGCACATCAAGCCGCGGCTGCTGGGCCACTGGGGATCTTCACCGGGCCAAGCCTTCATCTGGGCCCACGCCAATCGGGTGATTCGCCGCCACGACCTCGACATGATCTACCTGTCGGGGCCAGGCCATGGTGCTCCTGGGGTGCTGGGACCCACCTACCTCGACGGCAGCTACAGCGAGGTCTACCCCGACAAGAGCCAGGACAGCGAGGGGATGCGCCGCTTCTTCAAGCAGTTCTCTTTCCCCGGGCACATTGGCAGTCACTGCACCCCGGAAACCCCCGGCTCGATCCATGAGGGAGGCGAACTGGGCTACGTGCTCTCCCACGCTTGCGGCGCGGTGTTCGACAACCCCAACCTGATCGCCCTGGCCTGCGTGGGTGATGGGGAGGCCGAAACCGGGCCCCTGGCCACCTCCTGGCACATCAACAAGTTCCTCAACCCGATCAGCGATGGGGCGGTGCTGCCGGTGCTGCACCTCAATGGCTACAAGATCGCCAACCCCACCCTGCTGGCGCGGATTCCGCATGACGAGCTGGCGAACCTGATGCGCGGCTACGGCTGGGAGCCGATCTTCGTGGAAGGCAGCGAACCGAAGGCCATGCACGAGGCCATGGCCGCCGCCATGGATCGGGCGATCGGGCGCATTCTTGAGATCCGCGCCGAGGGACGGACAAGCGGCGAAGCGGTGCGGCCTGCCTGGCCGATGATCGTGCTGCGCTCCCCCAAGGGCTGGACCGGTCCGGCAGCGTTTCATGGCAAGAAGCTGGAGGGCTTCTGGAGGGCCCACCAGGTGCCCCTGGCTGCGCCGAACACCGATCCCGAGCAGCTGGCTCTGTTGGAGGACTGGCTGAAGAGCTACCGCCCCTGGGAGCTCTTTGATGCCAACGGCACCCTGATTCCCGAACTTCAGGCCCTCTCCCCATTAGGCCTGCGTCGAATGGGCTCCAACCCCCATGCCAACGGCGGCCTGCTGCGCCGCAAGCTTCAGTTCCCCCCCTTGGCCAACTATGCGGTGGCGGTGGATGCTCCTGGCAGCACAGAGGAGGAGAACACCTACCCCCTCGGGGAGCTGCTGCGCGACATCATCCGCACCAATCCCGATTCGATGCGGGTGTTCGGCCCGGATGAAACCGCCTCCAACCGCCTGCAGGCGATCTACGAGGTGAGCAAGAAGGTGTGGATGGAGGATTTCCTGCCGGAGGACCTCAACGGCAGTGAACTGGCCCGCAGCGGCCGGGTGGTGGAGATGCTCAGCGAGCACACCCTGGTGGGGATGATGGAGGGTTATTTGCTCACCGGTCGCTATGGCTTCTTCCACACCTACGAGGCCTTCGCCCATGTGATCGCCTCGATGTTCAACCAGCACGCCAAATGGTTGGAATCCTGCATCCACCATGCGCCCTGGCGATCGCCGATCGGTGCCTGGAATTGCCTGATATCCTCCACCGTGTGGCGGCAGGATCACAATGGCTTCACCCACCAAGATCCTGGCTTCATTGACCTGGCCGGCAACAAGAGCGGCGACGTAGTGCGGGTTTATATGCCGGCCGACGCCAACTGCCTGCTGGCGGTGGCCGAGGAGGCTCTGCAGGAAACCAACGTCTGCAACATCATTGTTTCCGACAAACAGAAGCACCTTCAGTACTACTCGCTCGAGCAGGCCAGGCGCCACTTGTCCAAGGGGATCAGCATCGTCCGATGGGCCAGCAACGACGACCAAGGCATCGAACTGGATGAGCCCGAGGTGGTGATGGCCTGCGCCGGCGACATTCCCACCAAAGAAACCCTGGCGGCCGTAGAGATCCTGCGGCGGGAGATCCCCACCCTGCGGATCCGGGTGATCAACGTGGTGAAGCTGTTCGCCCTCACCGAACCGAAGGAGCATCCCCATGGTCTGAGCGACCGGGATTTCGACACCCTGTTCACCACCGACCGGCCGGTGATCTTCAACTTCCACGGCTACCCCTGGCTGATCCACCGCCTCATCTACCGCCGCACCAACCAAGCCAACTTCCATGTGCGCGGTTACAAGGAGAAGGGCAACATCAACACGCCGCTGGAGCTGGCGATGAACAACCAGATCGACCGCTTCAACCTGGTGATCGATGTGATCGACCGCGTAGCGCGCCTCGGCTCCCGCGCCGCCCATGTGAAGGAGCGCATGAAGGAGGAGATTCTTTCTCACCGGGAGTATGCCCATACCCACGGCATGGACGCGCCGGAAATCACCGACTGGCGTTGGTCCCTGCCAATGGCTGATCGGGGATGACGGACCTGGCCACCACGGCAGCGACTGGTGCTGGGCTGGTCCTGGTGCTCAATGCCGGCAGTTCCAGTCTCAAGGCCTCCCTGCTGACTGAGAATGGCAGCCGGCTCTGGCAGGGGCAACGGGACTGCCCCATGGCCGAGGGAGCCTCCCCGGAGACGGTGCTTGAGGACTGGCTGCCGGCGGCCCTGGCACCCTGGAGCGAAGCCATCGTCTTAGCCGGGCACCGGGTGGTGTACGGCGGCGAAGGCTTCACCACCCCCGTGCGGCTGGACCCAACGGTCCTGGCGGCCTTAGCGGAGCTGGTGCCCCTGGCTCCCCTCCACAACGGCCCGGCCCTGCGGGTGATGCGCTGGCTGACGGCCCATCGCCCAGATCTGGAGCAGTGGGCCTGCTTCGACACCGCCTTCCACGCCACCCTGCCGGACGAGGCCGCCACCTATGCCATCCCCGCTGACTGGCGCCGCCAGGGCCTACGGCGCTTTGGGTTCCATGGCCTGAGCCACCAGCACGTCGCCGAGGTTGTGGCCGCCCGTAGGCCTGCGGCCGCCTCAGCGCCCCCCCTGCGGCTGATTAGCTGCCACCTGGGCGCCGGCTGCTCCTTGTGCGCCATCGCCGGGGGACGAAGCGTGGACACCACCATGGGGTTCACCCCGCTGGAGGGGCTGGTGATGGCCACCCGCTGCGGCTCTGTCGACCCCGGACTGCTGCTGCATCAGCTGCGCAGGGGCCTTTCGGTGGAGGAGCTGGACCAGGCCCTCAATACCCGAAGCGGCTTGTTGGCTCTCTCCGAGCTCAGCGGCAGCATGCAGGAACTCAGGGCTGCTGCAACGGCTGGGCACGGGGGAGCCCAGCTGGCCATCGCCGTGTTCCGCCACCGGCTTCTGCGGGAGATTGGGGCCATGGCCGCCAGCCTCGGCGGCGGCGACGTGCTCGCCTTCACCGGAGGCATCGGCGAACACGATGACGCGCTCAGGGATGAGGTGGTGTCCGCCCTGAGCTGGCTCTCCCCCTTCGAGGTGATGGTCATTGCGGCCGATGAGGAGCAGGTCATCGCCAGGGCCTGCTGGCAGTGCGCCGCCGAAGGACCCGTTTCGCACTGATCCAAAGTCCATTTAGCACCTGTGCAGGCAAAATTGTGAGCGGCGGTGTCGACCAATCTGATCAAAGCTTCCTCGACGATGATCAAATCGCCTCGGGTTTTGCCCTGCTTTGCGTGAGCTACCCCACCAGCGACTGCACCATCACCGCCGGTGTGGAGGATGATCTCTGAACCCGGCGGCCCCGGACGTTGAGTGCCCATCCCACCGATCCCCTGAGCCCTGCCCCCGTCCTGGTCTGTGGTCTTGGCGCCCTGGGGCAGGCCTGTCTTCAGCGCCTCCTGGCCTTTGATCTGCCCCTCCACGGCGTCGATCTGCAGCAGCCCAGCTGGAGAGATCCCGAGCTGGAGTCCCGTCTGGCGGCAACGCTCACCCTTGGAGACATGCGCCTGGCCCACGTGTTGCGCCAAGCCGGTGCCGAGCGAGCCAGTGCCGTTCTGCTTCTGAGTTCCGACAGCACGATCAACTTTGAGGCTGCCCTCCAGGTACGGCTCCTTAATCCCACCGCAGAAATCGTGGTGCGTTCCACCAACCGTCGCGCCGATCTCGGCGCCCTGCTGGAGCAGCGCCTGCCCGGGGTAGCGGTGGTCGATCCCATCCTTCTCTGTGCTGATGCGATCAGCACCGCCCTAAGACCTGCATCGATGCGGGCGAGAGTGGAGGTGGATGGCCAGATCATTCAGGTAGTGGAGGGTCCTGGTGGGGACCTTCGCCAACAGAAGCAGGTCCGGCTTCCCGGGTCATCCTCCGGATCCCCGCCGGTATGGTTAACAGCCCGTTCACCGCTCATCAACCAGGGCCCGCTGGCCCCTGGCCAAAACCGCCGCCATCGCGTCCAGGCCTGGCTGCGGAGCAAAATTCAAAAGCTGCGCGTCTGGCTGCGGGCGCGGACACGGCTCCAGCGGTGGGGCTTCGCTCTGCTGATGCTATTGGTGTTGGTCGGCGTGCAGACCTTCTCACAAGTGGGGGGATGGAAGCAGGGGGTGTTTGTCACCCTCGGCTTGCTCAAAGGGGAGTACGTCGACCCGGTGAACCTCCTCCTCTCCGACATCACCGGGATAGAGGAGGTCAGCGGTTGGCTGATCGTTGGCACCCTCCTCTATTCCCTGGTTGGCACGCTGCTGACCTCGGCCCTGGTGGCCGTGATCCTGGAACGTTTGCTGCGGGAGCGCCTGGGTGTGGAACGGATCCGGCTGCCCCGGCGGGGCCCGGCGCCGGTGCTGTTAGTGGAGGGATCCGCGCTGGCTCAGCGCGTTGCCCAGCGGCTGCGGCGTCACCAGCAGCTGGTGGTGAGGGTCGAGCCGGGGGGCAGCGATGGCTCCCAGGACAAGGGAATCGTTCAATTCGGACAACTAGAGGAGGCGCTCCAGGCGCTTGAGGGTCGTCCTGTTGCCGCCGTTGGCCTGCTTTCCACCGATCTGCTAGCCAATCTTGAAGCCGCCATGGCGCTGCAAAAACGCTGGCCCGAGGCTGGTGTCGCGGTGCTGGCCCATGACTTTGGGGCCGCCGAACCCCTGGGGGACCTGCTGGGAGGGCTGGCGGTGATTTCCACCGTCGACCTCGTCGCCGATGCGGTGGTGGCGGCCGCCTTTGGGGAGAGGGTGGAGGGAGTCTTGCAACTGCAGGGCACCCACCTACTGATCGTGCGCTACCGCCTTCAGGAGCAGAACAATCTTTGCGGTCTGAATATCTCCAGGCTGGAGAATGGCTATGGCGTGACAGGCGTTTCTCTGCGCCGGTCCCGCTATCGCGAGCCCATTCTTTTGCCGCCGCCAGACCTGGTGCTGGCCGCCGGAGACCAGTTGGTGGTGCTGGCGACGGCGGCCAGCCTGCGTAGCATCGAATTGGACCATCCAGTGCCCCCCCGCTATCGCCTGCAGATCCAATTTCAGGGGGCGCTCTCGCCAGAGCGTCGCTTTCAGGCGCAGCAAAGCTTGGCTCGCTGGATCGGTTGCCTCCCAGGGGAGGTGCTCCATCTCCTTGACGGAGAGAAGCATCTCACTCCTCCGGTGGATCGGGAAATCTGTGATCTGCTGGTGGAAGATCTCCGGCGGCAGGGTGTGGAATGCACCCTGATTCAAGACGGTGGCTTGGGCCTGGCCAGCGGATGAGAATCCGATCAGCAACGACGGCAGTAGAAGGGAGAGTGGTTAGAAAATGGCTACTGGCACGAGGACTAAGACTGGCCCGCTGGGTGAAAGGGAGCGTTCGCGTGGCCTGAGCTTGAACAAGCCTTAACGAGTCCCTTGCAGCCTGCCGGCATGCTGGAGAGGTGCGTTCACTGCCGCCCGCCATGACCCTCCAGATGACCACGCTTGAAGCCTTTGCCGCCATCCCCCTGGCGGCGGTGTGCTGCGACCAGACCTTCGGCAAGGACGAAGCCCGCGTGATCCGGGAGCAGCTGCTGGGACGTACGGCCTACCAGGAGATGGAGCCTTACGCCTTCGGGCTGTTGATCTCGGGTCTGCTCAAGCGCTTCCGGGAGGAGTCGTGGCAGGGGCTGATCGCCAGCGCGGCCCCGCTGCTCAGTCCGGAGCAGCAGGAGATGGCCTTCGCCCTGGCCTGCCAGCTGATCCACTGCGATCGGATCGTGGCTCCTCAGGAGCAAGAGTTCCTGGCGGCCCTGGCGCAGCAACTGCAGTTCACCACAGACCGTGCCGAGCAGATCTTTGAGGTCTGCGATCTGCTGAACCGCGATTTCGTCAATAACCAGTCGACTTAAGCCCAGAATCCAACCGCCTCTCACTGTCAGCCGAAATCGAAAACTGGACCAGCACCGAATTGAGTACAGCTTGGTGGTCGAAACAGAGAGGCGTCAACTTTCCTGGCAGAGGCAGCCTCAGCTCTACCAGTTGAGCCTATGCTGGGTAATTGGGATTTTTGCAAAGTGAATAAAGAAGAAATCTTGCATGACTACAAGCAAAAGCCTGGTGCGTTTATCCCTGAATTCGTTGCCTTGGATGATCTTGTGGACATTTATCTAAACAACCCTGGTTTCCATTCAAGCTTCGAGGACTTTATGGACGAATGGCAAGAAGAGGATAATGCTGTAGAATGTGAATTCTAAATCATAATCAATTTCATATGGATATCCCTCCTCAAGAACTTAATCCAAAGTGGTTTAAGAGTCACTTGCTTGATCGCTCGGTTGAGCTTCAAGAGCTTTATGACTTGCCTCAAGGTGAGCTAGATCTAGTAATGGCAGAGGCTGCCGAGCTCAGAACTGATGTAGTCAATCGCGACCGCAACCATGGCAAGTGGTGCACCGCCGGCTATTTCCTGGAATTGGCGAAGATCATTAGTGAAAGGCGATTCGCTCAGCTTGATCAGAAGTAAGGCTGCACGGCGCCGCCCCAACCCCTTCACATGCTGTTACAATTGGCGCAACATACTGAAACACGCATGGCTGAGCCCACTCCCCGCTTTGGTTTTGTCGCCTTCGCCGAAACCTGGAACGGCCGTCTGGCCATGCTCGGCTTCGTGATCGGCCTGGGCACCGAGCTACTCACCGGCCAGGGCATCCTTTCCCAGATCGGGCTCGGCTGATCAGTGCCCTAGTGCTGCAGCCAAATATCGCCGACTGACGCCAGCGCTTCCGTTTCGTTTCAAACCACCCAGGAGATCCCCATGACCAACACCCCCGCCAACGACAAGCTGCTCGATACCAGCGCCGAACAGCTGACCCTCGTGGCGCAGCTCAAGCGAGCTGAACTGTTTAACGGCCGCGCCGCCATGCTCGGCATCGTGATCGGCATCGTGGTGGAAGGCCTCACCGGCTTTGGCATCGCCCACCAAATCGGCCTCGGCGCCCTTGTGGATGGCTACGCCGCCTGCCGCACCCAGTTCCTGCCCTTCTGCTTCTGAGCCCCTGCTCGGCTCATACGCCATTTGCTTTCCGTAACCGGGGTGCTGGGCAGCGTCTAGGTGCCGGAGGGCGGCCTGCGGGCCGACTCGATCAGCAGGTTCTGGAGTAGCTCCCTGCTGCTGATCAGCAGGTGGGCCAGCCAGGTGCCCGTCAATCGGGGTTCGGCTACCCGATCGCCCCTGCAATGGCTGATGGCCTGCTCGATCTCGCCCAGCTCACGAGCGATGTTGCGCACCATCGCTTCTGTGGTCTCGCGGGGGCTGGGCCGGAAAGGAATTTGCATCGGCTCCACTTTGCCCCCGGGCAGGCGCTGGGGTGGCATCTAGCGGCGCACCGGCACCACCTGCATGCCGACCGGGGCCAGTGCGATCAGCGCCAGCTTGATGTGCTGGATCCCGAAGGGAATGCCGATGATCGTCACGAAGCAGGCCACTGCAGAGGTGAGGTGGCCGATCGCCAGCCACCAGCCCGCCACCAGAAACCAGATCACGTTGCCGATCAGCCCCAGCGGTCCGGTGCCGAAATCCATCCGTCCGGTGAGCTCACGCCTGCTCACGGCCTCATTTCCAAACGGCCAGAAGGAGTAGTTGCCGATCACAAAGCAGGCCCGGGCCCAGGGAAGGCCGACGATCGTGATCGCCGCCACAAGACCGGCCAGCCACCAGCCCAGGCCCATCACCACCCCGCCGAGCACGAACCAGAGAACGTTGAGCAGAAAGCGCAGCATCGGATCTTCCGCGGTGCTCCCAGCCTGGCAAAAGGGAGACGCGAGCGCAGCCGTGATGGGTGATGTCCTCCTTCTTCTTCTTCTTTTCAACCCCTGCTTCCCAGCCCCCTGCAGCAGCGGTCAGGCATCCGTTGTGCCTCTCCATCACTGTTTGAGTAACCTGCAAAAGCTGAGCCGACGTTCGTAGCAGCCATGCCTGACGGAAGACCATCCCATGTAGTCGTCATCGGAGCTGGATGGGCTGGTTGGGGCGCAGCCAAGGCACTCTATGAAGCGGGTATTCGTGTCACCTTGATTGATGGGATGTCCAATCCAACAGGCACTCAACCAATCACCACCAAAAGCGGTAAACCTTTCGAGGCAGGCACCAGAGGTTTTTGGAAAGACTATCCCAATATCAATGCACTCACAGATGAACTCGGCGCTGGCGATATCTTCACTGACTTCACAACCAGTGCCTTCTGGTCGCCAGTTGGGTTAGAAGCAACAGCGCCTGTCTTTGGAGACGCACCTCAGTGGCCAAGTCCGCTTGGCCAGATGGTGGCAACATTCACTAACTTCACGCGACTACCCATTCAAGACAGGCTCAGTATTGCAGGGCTTCTTTATGCGATGCTGGACCTTTATCGTAGCGATAAGATTTTCCAGCAGTACGACGATCTCGATGCGCTATCACTCTTTGTCAAGCTTGGCATCAGCGATCGGCTTATCAATGAGTTCTTGCGCCCCACCTTGCTGGTTGGCTTGTTCAAGCCGCCCGAAGAGCTTTCGGCCGCGGTCACCATGGAGCTCCTTTATTACTACGCCCTGGCCCACCAAGACTCATTTGATGTCTGTTGGATCAAGTCGAAAAGTATTGCTGAACATTTGTTTGCACCTCTGAGTAGAAGGCTGATCTCCCGCCATCATCTGCAGGTCCTTGGTGGAACGTTGGTGAGACGGGTGAATGTGTCGTCTGACTCGCAGCGCGTCAGCTCGGTTGAGCTTCAGAACGTGGCAACCAAAACAGTTCAGGTGATTGACGACGTGGATGCTGTGGTCTTGGCGGTTGGTGCAAAAGGGCTCAAGTCTTTGATGGCTCAATCTCCAGAACTCAGCAAGGCAGCACCAGAGCTTGTTAGCGCTGCTTCGCTTGGCTCCATCGATGTCGTTTCAGCACGTCTTTGGCTGGATCGTTATGTTCCAATCGCTTACCCAGCCAACGTGTTTTCCCGCTTCGAATCACTGAAGGGCTCAGGGGGCACTTTTTTCATGCTGGATCAGTTGCATAAGGATGCGCAAAAGGCTCTCTGGGGTGATGGGCAGCCCCAGGGCTCGGTGGTCGCGAGCGACTTTTACAACGCATCGGCTATCTCAGCGATGAGTGATCAAGAGATCATCGACCTGCTTACGCGTGACCTGCTCCCCATCGCTCATCCCGAATTCACCAATGCCAGGGTGGTTGATTCCGAGGTGCGGCGCTATCCAGGCTCGGTGTCGCTCTTTTCTCCGGGCAGTTTCAGAAAACGGCCACCTTTGGAAACCTCAGTGCAGTCGATCGTCTGCGCTGGCGACTGGGTGCGGATGGGCGACAAAGAACATGGAGCCAAGGGTCTGTGTCAGGAACGAGCCTATGTGTGCGGGCTGGAGGC
>Ga0247835_1002348_pt1 | contig 20308 bp, 14 predicted proteins | sample LaCtaG_3_FD_189912 | JGI IMG/M metagenome (GOLD analysis project Ga0247835, IMG submission 189912) | Freshwater microbial communities from meromictic Lake La Cruz, Castile-La Mancha, Spain - LaCruzMarch2015_13.5m | ecosystem: Environmental > Aquatic > Freshwater > Lake | place: Spain: Castile-La... | reverse complement strand
GTTCTGCGAGGAGCCGGGAACGAATCGCGGTATGGCAGAGATATTGTGGCACCGCCGGGAAACCAGGCGGCAACAGAGAACACCAACGTCTGTCTAACCTGCGATGAGAACCCGGCTTACTCTCCGTATCCGGATGGAGGCCGGCAATCTCACCCTCGAGGGGGTGCGCCTCATCGACAACGAGAACGGGATACTCGTCAATACGAATATACGCGGCTGGCTGATTGTGCGCGACAGCGAATTCGTCCTCAACGGCATCTGCTCGCCGTGCGGGCACGGAATCTATGCCGGCCCTATCGACCTGGTGCGCGTCGAGCGCTCCAGGTTCTACCAAACACGCCAGGGGCATCACATCAAGGCGCGCGCGCTGCGCACCGAGGTGATCGATAGCAGCCTGCAGGACGGGCCCGATGGGACCTCGAGCTACCAGATCGAGGCGCCCAACGGCGGGGCCCTGGTGGTGCGCGGCTGCATCATCGAGAAGGGCCCGAAGAGTGAGAACCACACCGGTGCGATCGTCATCGGGAAGGAGGGCGTGACCCGTCCGACGCCGGAAATCCGTGTCGAGAACAACAGTTTCTGGGTCGATGGGAACTACAGCTCGTACCTGGTCGTAAACCAGGCCGGCACCGGCGCCGTGCTCAGGGGCAATCGCCTGCTGGGTTCTGCGAAGGCGCTGCTCGGCAATGGCGAGGTTCACTGAGTCGCGGGGGACGGCGTCAGGAGTGGACTCGCCGGAGCGATGTGAGAAAAACAGATCATTGGAGGCGTTGGGCCGATCACCCTGGAAAGAGCATTTGTTTCACGCAAAGACGCAAAGACGCAAAGTTTGTCAATGCGATATCTCTGTCGTACGGTTCACCTACCGGGTGACGGGATCATCGCCAGCAAAGTTCTATTCTTCTTTGCGTTCTTGGCGTCTTTGCGTGAGCAATTGCCGATTCTAGGATCACTGCCCGGGTGGCCTCCGCGACCTGCATATCGGGTGGAAAATCTTTGTGATCTTTGTGTCTCTGTGTGAGAACTGCTCTTTCTTAGGGTTAAGCGCCGACGGCCAGGCTGCTTGTTCCCACGCGCAAGCGGGGGGATGCCGGGCGGGTGCTCCGCGTGTGGTCTCGGCTCTGGACGCGGAGCGCCCGCCCTTGCTCCCACGCTGGAGCGTGGGAGCCAGAGGCGCCTCGGGCGCCTGAGGTGCCTTGGGCGCGTGAGGCGCCTGAGGGCTTGGCGCGCTCCAAGGCTGAAGCCTTGGACTCCGGGGGCTTGGGCGCGGGCGGGGCTGGGGGGCTACCCGACGGGCGGCGGCGGCTGGCCGCGCGCCTCGCGGACCAGGGCCCAGACGGCGGCCAGGGCCGCGTCGGGGTCCGGGTAGGTCGCGGGGAGGGCGGCGAGGAGTGCGCTCAGGTGCACGCCCGGGACCTGCTCGGCCAGGTCGGCGAGGGCGGTGAAGGGGGGTGGGTGGTCGGGGAGGTCGAGATTGGCCAGGTTCCGGATCGTCTGCTGGAGTCCGCCGGAGCCCATCTGGATGCACAGCACGGCATCGGCCAGCCCGTGGGCCAGGACCTGGGCCGGGTCTGCACCCTGGCGTTTGAGATAGATCGAGAGGTTGTGGTGGCTGATGGCGCAGGATTCCGGGTCCCCGGCCTGGTAGCTGAACCGCAGCGCCGCCCGCTCGAAGCCGACGGCACCGGCTGGGTCGCCGGTCTGGTCCTCCAGGTCGGCGAGTGCGCTGTAGACCATGCCCAGCCCCTCGACCGAGCGCTCGCGCTCGAAGACCGCCCGGCACTGCTGGAGCAGGCCGCGGCAGTCGTCGCGGCGGTCCAGCCGCAGCAGCGGGAAGTAGTCGTTGAAGCGTGTCCGGGCGAGTTCCAGGTCGCCCGCGCCCCGTGCCGACTTCCAGTTCGCGATCTCGGCATTGAGGTCCAGGGCCTGCTGCCAGCGTTCGGTCAGGCGCGCCGCGTCACGGCCGGTGTCCAAGATGGCCTCGCGGACGTTCCAGGGCTGGACGGTCTCATCGGCGCCCCCGGCCCGGGCAGGGCCGCCATGCGCAGGCGCAGTGTTTCGACCTCGCGCAACACCTCGTCCGACCGGCCCATGGCGGCGAAGACCTGGAGCCGCCTCACCTCATCGGCCAACTGGGTCCAGGGACCCAGGCCCGCCGCGCGAGTGTAGCCGGCGGTCTCCCCCGCGAGCGCTAGCGCCTCCGGGAGTCGGCCACCGGCCAGGAGCAGGTTCAGCAGGTCCCCCGCCGCCGCGGAGGCGGTCCGGAACTGCCCCGCCGCCGCCGCACCGGCGATGACGCGCCGGTGTCCCGCCTCCGCCTCGGCCGGGCGGCCAGCCATCCAAAGGGTCGTCGCCAGCACGTTGGCGTCGATAAGCCCGCGCTCGGTCCCCGCCGTCGCCTCCCCGATCCGCCGCAGGAGCGGGATGGCGAAGGCCAGGGTCTCGGGGCTCTGATCCCGCCGGGTCATCTGCGCCAGCAGGTGCGTTGCCTCCTGCCACCGCCCCGAGCGGATCAGATAGGGCGCCCCGCGCCGACAGCCGTCGACCACCAGGCCGCCCCCGCCCTGGCCCTCGGTCTTGCGGCCATGCCGGTACCGGGCGAGGTGGTAGTCGCCCAGTTCCAGGTCCGCCGCGTCCAGGACCGCGAGTGGCGTCTCCGCGCGCACCGCCTCGGCCACCCCGGGGTGGATGCGGTAGTGGGTCGCCCCGCCCAGTGCCTGGGCGAGCAGGGTGTCCGGGTCCAGCCCGTCCGGCAGGGCCAGGCCGGTCAGTTTTTCCGTGAGGGCGGCGCGTGCGTCCGGGTCCAGGGCCTGCTGCTGGGTGTCCAGCAGGCCCAGCCGTTGCAGGTCCGCGAGTCCGTCGGTGAGCCCCAGCCCGGGCCGGGCCAGGGCCGCGGCGGCGGCCGGGTCCTGGTCACCCAGGCGCTGGCGCAGGTCCCCCCAAGTGGACTCGAGCGCGTCCAGGGTCCGGTCCGGTGCCTCCACCCGGCAGAGGAACTGGAGCAGGAGCCGCACCCCGGGGTCGAGCCCGGCGCTCAGGTCGCGGGTCCAGCGGTGCAGGGTGGCGACGAAGGCGTCCTCGGGCTGCCTGCTCTCGCCCTGGCCCTCGCCCTCGCCGCCGCGGCCGGTGACGGCGAAGAAGGCGTCGAGCACCGCCCCCTGGGGGCCGGCCGCCGCCCCGGTCTCGGTGGCCGCGACCTGGGCGGCGAGTGCCGCGCGGTCGCTCGCCTGGCCGTCCGCCAGGCGCAGGAGCTCGGGGTGCCCCTGGATGATCCGCAGCGTGCGGGTCAGGAGGTCGCGGCCCGCGGCGTCGGCGAAGAGCCCGCGCAGATTCGGTAGTTCGCGCGCCAGGAGCACGCTCTCGGCCAAGCTCAGTGCATGGATGGGCTCGCAGAGCACCCCATGGGCCAGGGCGTCCGAGCCGGTCGCGCCGTCCAGTCCGTCGGGCAGGCGCCGGGAGGTCAGGATGGTCCGCGACCGCCCCCGCTGCCCGATCAGGGTCTCCATCAGGGCGCCCCACAGGGGGTCGCGCCAGGCGCCGGAGGCGCTCAGCAGGTGCTCCAGGTTGTCGAGCACCAGGAGCAGTGCGTGCTGCTCCAGGAGCCCCCGGAGCCGGGGCAGGACGAAGCCTTTGAACCGCTCGGGCTCATCGACGTGGAGCGCCAACCCAAGGTTGGGGGCATTGAGCTGGCGCTCGATCTCCAGCATCAGGTCATAGAGTGCGGTGCTGATCTCCGCGCCCTCCTCGGGTCCCTTGTACCAGACTTGTGCCTCGAAGCGGTCCTGCTCATGGCGGTAGGCGAGTTCCAGGGCGCAGGCGGTCTTGCCGGCCCCGGCCATGCCGTAGAAGAAGATACAGCGATAGGTACTCTCCCGGGCCAGGGCGAGGCTCGCGCGCAGCATCGGCCCGACCCGGCCGACGAAGCGCGCCGGTTCCGGCGGGAAGCCGAACAACCCGGTCTGGGGCAGGACGAAGCCGCCGACTGGCCGGGCGGGAGGGATCAGGGTGAGCGCGGCGGCGCGGGGGCCGAGCAGGACGGGGGTGAAGGGCGAGAGCGGCAGGTCCGCCGCCGGGTCGTCCGCCAGGGCCTGCGCGAGGGCGAGGCGCAGGGCCGCGGGCAGGGGTTGGCGGTGCCCCAAGAGCTGGCCGTAGAGGGCGAGGCTGAGATCGGTCGCGAAGCCGTCGCCCACCGGGTAGCGCATGGCGAGTGCGGCGCAGTCGAGCGCGCGGGCCAGGTCCTCGGCCAGGCTGGGCAGGCTGGTCGGGGTGGCCGCGTCCCCGGCCGCCCCCTCGCGGGCCGGGTCCAGCTCCAGCCCCAGTTGTGCCCGGGCCGCCCGGTGACTGGCCGCCCCGCTGTAGCAGGCGTCCAGGATCAGGAGCTTGACCCGCCCGCGCGCGGGGGCGAGCAGCGGGGCGAGGTCCGCGGCCCCGATCCGGTCCAGGCCCCCCTTGGGGGTCTCCAGCAGCAGTTCGCCCTGGCCGCCGTGACCGGAGAGGTGGATCAGGTCCCAGCCGGGGGCCTCCTGGAGTGCGTCCTTGAGGGTGTCGCGGGTGGCGCCGTACTGGATCACCCGCAGTTGGATCGCCCGGCCGCGGGTCTGCCCCAGGTCGCGGACCAGGCACCTGAGTTGATAGCGCTCCCGGCGCAGGTTCAGCGGGTTGGCGTTGTCCGGCAGGCTGAAGCAGGCGAGGATGCGCAGGGCCTCGGTCGCCGGGGACTTGGCGCGCTGGCCGTCGGGCAGGCCCTCGGGGCAGTAGATGAGCGTGAGCCCGAGGTCGCCCAGGGTGGGGCCCTCGCGCCCCCCGAGCCGGGCGAGGTCCAAGGGGTACTGGAGCAGGGCGCGGGCGGCGGTCGGGACCTCGACGCGCATCGGCAGTGCGGGCGGCTGGGCCTGCGCCTGGAGGGCGTCGCGCAGGCCGCCGAAGACCGCAGCGCCGATCCAGGCACCCAGGTCCTTGAGCTGCTCCGCGGGCGGGTAGGCCGGGGTGTAGTAGTCGAGGAACCGGTTGAGGTCCAGGAGCCCGCGGTACTCCCGCGCGCTCGGGTCGAGCCGGACCTCGTGGTCGGCGAGGAAGCGCCCGCTGCCGTCCGACAGGCACCAGCGCCAGCGGGTCTCGTCCTGGTAGTCGGTGATGGCGAGGCGCAGCGGGTCCATGGGGGGCTCCGGGTGCCCCGGGTGCCGGGGAGTCGCGGGGTGATTCTCGCAGTCCCGGCGCGGAAAGGCCAGCCCTGGCGCTATTCGGGTCAACCCCCTTTTTCGCGGCACTCAAGCACCCCAACCTAGGTGTTTTTCCGGGTCGAATAGGGCTTGCTGCCGATGATCAAGAACCTGTTGCTGTCCTTGTTTCTGCTCGGACCCTCACCCCTGCTCTTTGCGCAGTTGTCGCTGCCGTTGCCCGAGCCGACAGCCGCGCAGCCGCAGGAGGCGTCGGCCCCGTTGCAGGACCTGGACGCGGAGCGGGCCCGGGTCGAGGCGCATATCGCGGCGGCGACGCAGGAACTCAGCGAGGCGAATCAGGCCCTTGGTACAACCGATCCGCTGCGTAGCCAGGAGGACCAGGAGGTATTGCAGGAGCGCGTCAATCACCTGGAGACCCGTATCCAGGTCGGGCGTCGGCACCTCAAGGTCATCGCGGATGCGCGGGCGATCCGGGAGGAGAAGGGGGAGTTGCGGGAGGAAGTCACCGGCTGGACCGGTTTTGCGGACCCGCCGCCTTACCCGCTCGCGTTCGTCGAGGGGCTTGCGCGCCGGCTCCAGTCGCTCCAGGGCGCCATCGAGTCGGATGAGTTGCGGCTCGCCTCGTCCGCGCGCGCCAAGGCGATGGCCGCCGAGCAGTTGGCGAGTGCCGAGCAGGAGTTCCGCCGCGCGCTCGAGGCCCTGGAGGCGGCCGGGACCGATGAGGCGAAGGAGCAGGCGCGCCGTCGACTGGAACTCCGCCGGCTCGCATTGAGCGTGGCCGGGGAGGGTGCCGCCTTTATTCGGGCCGGCGAGCAAGCACAGAGTGAGCGGCGGAGCCTCGACCGGCTCCGCGAAGAATTCGCGCGGACCAGGCTCGCTGCGGCGCTGCCGGATATCGTCCTGACGGCGGTTGAGTCAGGGCGCCTGGAGAGACCGTCTGCAATTGCACGAGCATTGGGACTTCGCGCGGGCCAGGGGCCAATGGCGCGAGCTCGACCAAGCCCTGAAGGTGGTCGATGAGGGTATCGCCAAGCTGGACCTCGCCCGGACCCAGTGCGAGGGCTTCGAGGTCGAGCGCCGCTTCGAGGTCCCGGAGCTGGCCGTGCCGCGCAACGCACTGATCGCGGCCGTGCAGGAGCGTTGCGCGCAATTGGCGCCGACCCTGCGCAGCGCACGGCAACTGCGCGCCCTGCTGGGACTGTGGAAGGACGAAATCGAGGCCCGTGTCGGCGACCTGGGTGCCGGGCAGCAGGCGCGGGGCTGGGGCGAGGTGCTGCTCGGGCACCTGAAGCGTTTCTGGTCATTCGAGCTGCTCTCGGTCGATGACACCCTGCTGGTGGACGGCGAGCGGCTGGTGGAGAAGCGGCCGGTCAGCATCGGCAAGGTCATCGAGGCGCTCCTGATCCTGGGGCTCGGTCTCGTGGCCGCCTCGGGCCTGGCCCGGCTCATCAGCCGGCTGCTACTGCCGTTCGGTGCGCATCAATGGCAAAGCCGGTTGTTGATTCAGAAGGTCCTGCGGGCGGGTATGGTCCTGCTGGTCGTCGTACTGGCCTTGGTGACGGTCAAGATCCCGCTCACGGTATTCGCCTTTCTCGGCGGCGCCGCGGCACTCGGGATCGCCTTCGGGGCCAAGAATCTCATCAATAACTTCATCAGCGGCTTTATGCTGCTGGGGGAGGGCACCATTCGGGTGGGTGACCGCATCGAGATCGAGGGGACCGGGGGCTTCGTGGAAAAGATCGGGGACCGCGCCACCCGGGTGCGCCGGTTCGACGGCGTGGACATCGTGATCCCCAACAGCGAATTCCTCGAGAGCCGGGTGACGAACATGACCCTGTCCGATCAGCGGATGCGCACCAGCATCCAGGTCGGCGTGGCCTATGGCTCGCCGACGCGCCAGGTCCAGGAACTCCTGCTCGCGATCGCCAAGGGCCATGAACTGATAGTCGCCGATCCGGCGCCCGTCGTCCTGTTCGAGGACTTCGGCGACAGCGCCCTCCTGTTCCGTGTCTATGTCTGGATCGATTTCGCGGCGCAGCGGGACCACCGCACGGTGGTGACTGAACTGCGGCATCGCATCGTCGAGCAGTTCGCACAGCACGGCTATGAGATGGCGTTCCCGCAGCGGGACCTGCATTTGGATACGAAGGGTCCGTTGCGCATTGAGGTGCTTGCGGGCTCCGGCGTGGCGGGCGCGGGGCCAATGCCAGTAGGTTCAGGGCACGGAGGCGGCGTCTGAGCCGCTCGTTCCCACGCTGGAGAGACCGGGCAGTTGTTTCCCGACGATCACCCCGGCCCGAAACCCGTAGGTCGGGTTAGGCGCGCCTCGCACAACCTTCCTCTTACGCTCAGTCGGTTGCGGCGCGCCGTAACCCGACGCGACGGCGCCGGGTGTCGGGTTAGGCTTCGCTAACCCGACCTACGGAGTATGATGAAAGACCCGGAACCCGGCTGACCCACGATGGACTTCGACACCCTCGAGACCCTGCGCACCCACCACCCCGGCTGGCGGCTGTTGCGCTCCGACCATGCCTGCCTGGTGGCGAGCTTTCTTGCGCGTGTCTTCATCGCACCCAATGTGCGCGTGATGGCGGCGGCCGAACTGGCCGAGGCCCTGGAGGACGAACTCTACGCACTGCGCACGCGCCTGGGCGCGAACGCCTTTCCGAAGTCTGCCCTCGACTACCTCAACGACTGGGCTGGCCCCGACAAGGGCTGGCTGCGCAAGTTCTACGCCCAGGCGTCGGACGAGCCGCAGTTCGATCTGACACCGGCGACCGAGAAGGCCATCGCCTGGCTCGCCACCCTGACCGAACGCGCCTTCGTCGGCACCGAGTCTCGCCTGTTGACGCTCTTTGGGTTGCTCCAGCAGATGTCCGTGGGGGCCGAGGCGGACCCGGCCAAGCGCATCGCCGACTTGCAGCGGCGCCGCGATGAACTCGACGCCGAGATCGCGCGCGTCCTGGCGGGCGATGTGCCGCTCCTGGACGATACTGCGCTCAAGGAGCGCTTCCAGCAGTTCACACAACTGGCCCGCGACCTGCTGAGCGACTTTCGTGAGGTGGAACAGAATTTCCGCCTGCTCGATCGGCGGGTGCGCGAGCGGATCGCGCTCTGGGAGGGCGCCAAGGGCGCGCTGCTGGAGGAGATCATGGGTGAGCGCGATGCGATTGCTGACTCGGACCAGGGGCGCAGCTTCCGCGCCTTCTGGGACTTCCTGATGTCCAGCCGTCGGCAGGAGGAGCTGACCGACCTGTTGGCGGGGGTCCTGGCCTTGCCGCCGGTGGCGCAATTGCGTCCGGATGCGCGCACCCGGCGGGTCCATTACGATTGGCTGGAGGCGGGTGAGCACACCCAGCGCACCGTGGCGCAGCTCTCCCAGCAATTGCGGCGCTTTCTGGATGACCAGGCATGGCTTGAGAACCGCCGTATCATGGACATCCTGCACGGCATCGAGGCCAAGGCCCTGGCCCTGCGCGACGCCCAGCCCCCGGGCCTGGTGGTGAGCATCGCAGAGTCCGGCGTCACGGTCGAATTGCCCATGGAACGGCCGCTGTTCACCCCGGCACGCAAGCCGCTAATCGCGGATATCGCATTGGAAGCGGGTGACTCCGATGGCGATGCGGCCGGGCTCTACTCGCAAATCGTGGTGGACCGTGCACGGCTGGCCCACCATATCCGCCACGCCTTGCAGGATCGCGCGCAGGTCACATTGCGCGAACTGACGCGGCTGCGGCCCTTGCAGCAGGGCTTGGCCGAGTTGGTCGCCTATCTCCAGTTGGGTAGTGAGTCATTTCAGATCATGGTCGATGAGGACACCCCGGAAGAGATCGTCTGGCAGGCCCGGGCGAGCGACGGTGACCCGATTGAACGGCGTGCCCGGTTGCCGCGCGTCATCTTTGTGAGGTGAGTGAATGGACGAACCAACACCGGGCGGCGGCGCGGACCTCTCTGTGCTGGCGATTACGCTGCTCAAGGGAGTGATCTATCGCGAAGGCGATGAGCGCCTCTGGGCTGCGCTGCTCGGCCTGCAGGCCCGGGTGCGTGACTATGTGGCGATCCTGGGTCTGGATCTGGTGCTCGACGAGTCCGAGGGCTATGCCTTTCTGAAGAGCCGCCCGGAGGCGGACGAGGAGGAGGGCGCCTTGAGACTGCCCCGACTGGTCGCGCGCCGGCCACTCTCATTTCCGGTCAGTCTGTTGCTCGCCTTGCTGCGCAAGAAGATCGCCGAGTCCGATGCCGGCGGCGGTGAGACCAGGCTCGTGCTCACGCGTGATGAGGTCGTCGAACTGGTGCGGGTCTTCCTGCCCGACAGCAGCAACGAGGCGCGGCTCATCGACCAGATCGACACGCACCTGAACAAAGTCATCGAATTGGGATTCGTTCGCCGCCTCAAGGCGACCAGCGGTCCGTCCAGCTTCGAGGTGCGCCGCATCCTCAAGGCCTTTGTCGATGCCCAATGGCTGGCGGATTTCGACGCGCGCTTGGCCGTCTATCAGGCCCGGCTTGCGGGTGCGGCGGGCGCCGCGGATGGTGCGGACGATGAATGAGCCGCTGACCCTGGATCTGGACTTCGCGGCGGACGACACCCTGGCGGGCTTTCGCCTCCAGCGTCTCGAGGTCTTCAACTGGGGCACCTTCGACGAGCGGGTCTGGACGCTGCACCTGGACGGCCGCAATTGCCTCCTGACCGGTGATATCGGCTCCGGCAAATCGACCATGGTGGACGCGATCACCACATTGCTGGTGCCGGTGCAGCGCATCGCCTACAACAAGGCGGCCGGGGCCGACAGCAAGGAGCGGACCCTGCGCTCCTATGTGCTCGGGCATTACAAGTCGGAGCGCAATGAGGTGACCGGGACGGCCAAACCGGTCTCACTGCGCGATCACAACAGCTTTTCAGTCATCCTGGCGGTCTTCCACAATGCGGGCTATGACCAGACGGTTACGCTGGCGCAGGTCTTCTGGATGAAGGACGCGCAGGGTCAGCCGGCGCGCTTCTTCGTCTGCGCCGAGCGCGCGCTCGCGATTGCCGCGGACTTCAGCCGCTTCGGGACCGATATCGCGCAATTGCGCAAGCAGTTGCGCCGGCTCGGCGCCGAGATCGAGGACAGTTTTCCCAAGTACGGTGCCTGGTTCAGGCGCCGCTTCGGTATCGACAACGAACAGGCATTGGACCTCTTCCTCCAGACCGTCTCGATGAAGTCGGTGGGAAACCTCACCGACTTCGTGCGCAGTCACATGCTGGAGCCCTTCGACGTGGGTCCCCGCATCGCGGCCCTGATCACGCACTTCGATGACCTCAACCGGGCGCACGAGGCGGTGCTCAAGGCCAAGCATCAGGTGGAATTGCTGAGCCCATTGGTCGCCGATTGCGAGCGCCACCGCGCACAGGCGGCGGAACTCGAAGACCTGCGGGCCTGCCGCGAGGCCCTGAGGCCCCATTTCGCCGAGCTGAAACTCGGGCTCTTGGACCGGCGGCTGCACCTGCTGGCCGAGGAGCAGGCACGCCTTGCGGCGCAGAAGGTGCGGCGCGCCGAGCAACGTGACCAGGAGCGCACGGAGCTCGATCGGCTCAAGCGCGCGGTCGCGGACAACGGTGGCGACCGCCTGGAGCAGTTGGCCATCCAGTGCCGTGACCAGGAGCGCGAGCGTGACCGCCGTCGGCAGCGGGCGCAGCGTCATGCTGACCTGCTCGCGGCCATCGGTGAGTCACCCGCGGCCGATGAGGCCGCCTTCATGGCACAGCGGCAGCAATTGATGCAAAGGCGCGAGGACCTCAGTCGGGAGGAAAGTGAACTGCAAAACCAGATTACCGAATGGGGCGTGTCCCTGCGCGAGGGCAAGCGCGAGCACCAGACCCTCACCGATGAGATCGCCAGCCTCAAGGCGCGAGAGAGCAACATCCCCTCATCACAGGTAGCGATGCGTTCGGCCATCTGCATGGCCCTGGGGCTCGATGCGCAGGCGATGCCCTTTGCCGGTGAGCTGCTCCAAGTGCGTGATGACGCCCGCGATTGGGAGGGCGCCATCGAGCGCGTCCTGCACAACTTCGGCCTGTCCCTCCTTGTACCGGATACGCACTATGCGCAGGTCGCCGCCTGGGTGGATCGGACCCACCTGGCTGGGCGGCTGGTGTATTTCCGCGTGCGCCCCGGCAGGGCGACCGAGCGCCCGTCATTGCACCCCGATTCACTGGTGCGCCGACTCGCCATCCGCCCCGATTCGGTCTTCTATGACTGGCTGGAGGCCGAAACCGCGCGCCGCTTCGACTATGCCTGTTGCGCCACCGCGGAGCAGTTTCGCCGCGAGAGCCGCGCCCTGACTAGCAGCGGTCAGGTCAAGACGGCGGGGGAGCGCCATGAGAAGGATGACCGCCACCGGCTCGCTGATCGCAGCCGCTATGTGCTGGGCTGGAGCAATGCGGCCAAGATCGCGGCATTGGAGGGACAGCGGCACAGGCTCGAGACCCGGCTGGGCGGGATCGGGGCGTCCATCGCCAAGGCGCAGGAGGCGCAGTCGCAATTGCGGCGGAGCATCGAGACCCTGGCGGCCCTGCATGAATTCGATGCCTTTCGCGAGCTGGACTGGCCAAGCTGTGCGGCCACCATCGCGCGCCTGGAAGACGAGCGGGCGCGGCTGGAGGCGGCCAGCGACCGCTTGCGCGAACTCGCGGCCCAGTTGGCCGCGGCCCAAGTGGCCTTGAATGCGAGCGAGGCGGCGCTATCGTCTTTGGATAAGGACCTGGGCGGTGTCGAGACCAGGCAGGAGGCCGCCACGGCCTTGCGCCTGCAGACCGTCGCCCTGGTCACCGCGATCGATGAGGCGGTGCGCCCCCGGCTGGAGGCCCTGCGTGCCCAGGTCTTGGGCGAGCACCCACTGACGATCGAGTCCTGCGACAACCGCGAGCGCGAACTGCGCGACCACTTGCAACAGCAGATGGACACCGATGCCAAGGTGATCGCCCGGCTCGCCGAGCGGATCATCAAGGCGATGTCGGCCTTCAAGGACGCCTACCGATTGGAGACCGCCGAGTTCGATGCGAGTCTCGCGGCCGCATTCGAGTATGAGAAGCTCCTGGATCAGTTGGGCCGGGACGACCTGCCGCGTTTCGAGCAGCGCTTCAAGGAACTGCTGAACGTCAATACGATCAATGAAATCGCCAACTTCAACGCCCAGCTCGCCCGCGAGCGCGAAACCATCCGCGAACGCCTGGCGCGCATCAACGAATCGCTCACCCAGATCGACTATAATCCGGGGCGCTATATCGTGCTGGAATCCCAGATCAGCCCGGATACCGAGATTCGGGACTTCCAGGGCGACCTGCGCGCCTGCACCGAAGGGGCACTGACCGGCTCCGAGGATGCGCAGTATTCGGAGGCCAAGTTCCTGCAGGTCAAGGCCATCATCGATCGCTTCCGGGGCCGTGAAGGGACCTCCGACCAGGACCGGCGCTGGACCGCCAAGGTGACCGATGTGCGCAACTGGTTCCTGTTCGCCGCGAGCGAACGCTGGCGCGAGGACGGAACCGAGCACGAGCACTATTCCGACTCCGGCGGTAAGTCCGGCGGCCAGAAGGAAAAGCTCGCCTATACCATCCTGGCCGCCAGCCTGGCCTATCAGTTCGGGCTGGAATGGGGGGCGGTACGTTCGCGCTCATTCCGCTTCGTGGTCATCGACGAGGCCTTCGGGCGGGGTTCGGATGAGTCGACCCAGTACGGGCTTGCGCTCTTCAAACAGCTCAATCTGCAACTGCTGATCGTCACCCCGCTGCAGAAGATCCACATCATCGAGCCCTATGTCGCCAGCGTCGGCTTTGTCCACAACGAGGGCGGACGGGCCTCCAAACTGCGTAACCTGTCCATCGCGGAGTATCGGGCGCGCAGGGCCGAACTCGCGGCATGAACTGGACGACGGCCGCCGATCTGAAGGCGCAACTACGCCGCCTGTGGGAGCGGGGCGAGTTGCTGCGCCCACTGGTCACCGGGGAGCGGCGCTTTCCGCTGCGGCTGACCCTGAAGGGACCTGGCTCAAGCGAACTGGCTGGCCAATTCGAGTCCGTCCGTGCCTGGATTGCCGAGCTGGTCGCGGTTGCACCGTGCCGGATCGACTGGCGCGAGGTCAATCATCGCGTCCTGGGGTCCCAGCGCCTGCCCCAGGCCATCTGGGTCGACACGCTCGATGACGCGCTAGCCCTGATCGGACGACACGGAGAGGCCGAACGCTTCGCCGATCTCTTGGCGCTCACCCGTTCACGCCAGCCGGCCTTGCTCGAATGGGTCGGTAAGCGGCCCTTGCAGGCCATCGAGTTGGCGCCGCGGTGGCCGTGCCTGCTGGCGGTGGTGGACTGGCTGGTTGCGCACCCCCGTCCCGGCATCTACCTGCGGCAGGTAGACATCGCGGGTGTCCACAGCAAGTTCATCGAGGCGCACCGCGGGGTCCTCTGCGAACTGCTCGACCTGGTGCTGCCGCCGGAGGCCATTGCCGCCGAGCGAACCGGCGTGGGTCAATTCGCCGGGCGCTATGGCTTTCTCGACAAGCCGACGCGTATTCGCTTGCGCGTGCTCGATGCACGGCTCGCCCTGCTCCCAGGCCCGACCCGGCCGGATCTGACGCTCGACGCCGAGAGCTTTGCCCGGTTGGACGTTCCGATACGGCGCCTTTTCATCACCGAAAACGAGACCAACTTCCTCGCCTTCCCGCCCGCCGCGAATGCACTCGTCCTCTTCGGTGCCGGCTACGGATGGGAGTCACTGGCGCGCGCCGACTGGCTCGCCCGCTGCACCATCCATTACTGGGGCGACATCGACACCCATGGCTTCGCCATCCTCGATCAATTGCGCAGCCGCTTCGCCTCGGTGGCCTCCTTCCTGATGGACCGCCCAACCCTCATGGCCCATGAGCCACTGTGGGGGGAAGAAGTCGACCAGGTCAGGCACGACCTGCCGCGACTTACCGCCGCGGAGACCGCCCTGTTCAATGAACTGCGCGACAATCGCATCCGTCAAGGCTTGCGCCTGGAACAAGAGCGGGTGGGGTTCCGGTGGGTGCTGACGGCCTTGGATGCGCTTGGCTGAGACGCCCCTGATCACCACCGCGGTTACCGTGAAGATCGCGCAGCGATGCTGTGGGAGCGGCTTTAGCCGCGACGAGGCTCGCGGGTTGTGCGAGCGGCGCGGGTCACCGCGCTCGTGGCACCAGTCTCCACTTCGGCTACGGCCGTACCGACACGCCTTGGCGGAATCCACATCCCCGCCAAAATCGACTTCGACGCGACCCCGCAGGCGCGTACCGAGAACCGCAGCGAGACCAAGCGGCCCAACGAGAGCTTCTTCCGGAGCAAGCCGAGTGTGGGGATGGACTGAGGGTCAGCCTTCGTGGCACTATCCTGTCCAGCGCCGACCACCTCGGCTTGCGACGCGTGACGCCCATTAACAATCGTCACGGCAAAATCGGGGGCTAAGACGATGACCATCGAAGAGCAACTATTGGAAACCCTGCACCAGCTTCCGCCAGAGCTGCAGGCGGAGGTAGTGGATTTCGCGGCCTTCCTGCGGTATCGAGCACCGCATCGGGGTCACTCTGACGCCGTCCAACTGGACCCGCTTCCCGTGTTATCCGGTCGTGTTCCGACCGGCTGGAAGGACGCGATCTATGAACCCCGCTGACCGGGTCTTTCTGGATGCCGGGTTGTTCATCGGCGCCCTGCTTGCCGGCGATCCGCGGCACACAGAGCCGGACTGAGGATGCTTGAACTGGCCGCGCGGCACGGGCTCACCGCCCGCCGAATCCACGACGCGCGTCATGCGGCGACCGCCTTGGTCTGCGGTGTGTGCCGGGTCTTCACCTACGATATCGATGACTTGCGCATCTTTTCGCCCGACGGCATCGTCATCGCCGGTCCCCCATCCGTGTTGCAACTGCCGACCCATTAAGGCCGGAAATCGGTGATGGCTGGTGAAATGCCTTCGCGCTTCAACCCCTTGTCGGACGGAAGGCGCAACCGCGAGCGCCTCGCCGGCGTTCAGTACCGAAGACAAGTTGAGCCTGGCCCCATATCATCCGGCCAACTCGTTCGCCTCAAGGTCCGGCCCACCGTCACCGGCACCGTGTTACTGCATGCCCGGCCGATCCCGCAGACTGCATCGAACACGCCCACAGCGCGGCTCCGGACTTGACTCCTGTCCTCAATCGTGGCGTCATTGCGGCAATGAATGCCGGAAAGCTCTTCCAGCGCCGTCAGCCCTTCCGCGCCGGCCTGATCGAAATGGTCATCTGGCAACTCCCGCAGGCCGACGCGGAGCGTCCGCATGGGCTGAAGTACCGTTTGTTGTACATCCGGGATCGACAGCGTATTGTCTGCTACGACAACGAGCGCGGCAAGGGCGACCACAAACACCTGGCCGGACGGGAGGAACCTTATACCTTCGTCAGCGTCAGGACTTTGCTCGACGATTTCTGGACCGATGTCAGGAGACTGACCGATGACTGAAAGACGCATCCTTCGTATCGAGATCTCGACGCCGCAAGCCGCGATGGAGGCGTTTGCGCAAACCTGGGAACGGCTTGAACGCGGCGAAGCGGTCAGCCCAGTCGAATCCATTGGCTTCGAGAGCCTGTCTGAGCTGCTGAGCACCCTGACGCCAAGGCGTTGGGATCTCATCCAGACGCTCAAGCGCAGCGGACCCACGCCTATCGACGACCTCGCTAAACACGTCGAGCAGGACAGAACCCCAAGCCGCGCCGATGTCGGGACCTTGGTCGATCTAGGTATCCTTGAGATCGACGACCGCCAGCGAGTCTTTGTACCCTGGGATGAGATTGATTTGCGGGTGCCGTTGGCGGCCTGAGGTTGTCGCGTTTCTGATGGCCTGGGGTGCGATAAACTGGCACGATCGGACCTCTCGGTTTAGGCTTTCTGTTGATGGGAGTAAGGTTGAGGTTTGGCATCCCATCCGCGCAAATTTTAATAGTATTTGAGCCTGGCCACTTATTCCCATCCCGAGACTGGTAGGCGGATCGACACCGGGCCGGAGTGCACCGCCGCACAGCCGTTTTCAGCCGCCGGCCCGCGGGGTGGATCCTCGGGGTGACATTGGCTTGCGTCTCGCGTGAAACGAACAATGGTATATTCCCTATTCCCTACGCCACTTGGAGAAACACAAGGTGAGTTCAATGCTACCAGGCTGGGCCAACGATATCGCAGCGGTCTCGTCCATCCTGGGGCTCGGTGTGACCTTGTGGCTGCTGTGGGAAGCGAGAAAGCTGAGAACGGCGTGTCTGCGCCGCGCGCGCTTGCCGCAGTTGTATAAAGCCCTGAAGGATGCGATAGCGGTTCTAGACGATCCGCTCGTGCAATGGGACATCGACCGCAAACCAGCCCTCTATCGGTTCCAGCAGGTTTCGGCACACCTCGACGGCCTGTTGCCCAAACTCGACCCTAAGCTCCGGGAGAAGGCGCGAGCGTTGCAGGACCAATTGCGTGGCCACGGCGTTTGGCGCTTCTGGATGCCACACAGTCCCCGGAAACGACTGGACGAGCGTAGCGCCGAAGATGTATGGCGGTTGTACTGCGAACTCAGCGCCTTCGTCACCTCACTCAACAATTCGCTAGAGGACTCGTCATGGCAACAGTAACCGACAGCCCGGATCAGCCATTGCAGGACAAGGTTCGTCAACTCGTCGTCAAGCTGCTGCGTGAAACCCTAAACGGCCGGATCGAATGGAGCCGGGCCGAGCCGCCGAAGGCCATCACGCGCATCACCGAAGACGTGATCGACCCCTTCTTCGTCGCTCGCTACGGTGACGAGCGGATCGGCATCTGGCAACGCAACTCCCGTGACCTAGGGCCAGAGGGGTCGGAGTGGTCCGAGAGACACGGGCTCTGCTTGCTAGGCAGCGCGCGTCAGGAGGTCGTGTGGGACTACGAAGAGTACTCGCCGGCACTAAAGAACCTGCTGAAGGCGGCGCGCAATCAAACCGTCCGCATTGAGGAACGACTGGATCAGTTGCTCCGTGCAGAGCCGTCGGGGTTGGATTCCGTCGGCGTCGGGACGCCAACGGTGTCGTCCGACCAACCCTGATTTCATCTCGCCCGACACGGACTGCTTCATGGCTCAACCCACTGTCATTCCGACGAATCCCGCCGCTGCCCTGAAGGCCTTGCGCGACAAGCTGCTCGTCCTGAACGCGACGAACCGGCTGCTGCACTTTCCCCATGGCCGGGACGGCAACCTGCGCATCATCGGCGCTGCGCCGGACGGATTGCACCAGCGCCTGTTAGACGGGAGGGAGTTCCGTTTTCAGCCGGTGCCGGACCCGACCCGTGCTGAACTGATCGCGTCAGGCCATCTCGTGATCGACCCACAGACCGGCGCAGACCAAGGCACACAGCCGAAAGCGGCCGACTGGGCCAAACACGAGGGCCTCCCCACGGACTACGCGGCCCCGGACGGTGCCGGACCGGACAACGGTGACCGGCGCCTCCAAACGTTGCTCTACCCGGTGGAACTGGAAACCCGCTTACGCGGCCTGCGCGCCCGCGCGGAGAGCGCCATCGAGGAGACCGGAGCCAATATCTGCTACGTCAGCTTCGGCTTTCTGGAGTGGTTCGACAATAACGCCAACGGCCAGCCGCGCCATGCCCCGCTGGTCATGATCCCCGTGCGGATCAACAAGGGTCGCCTGAACCCGCAGACCAAGACCTACGAATACACTATCACCTACACCGGCGAGGACATCCTTCCCAATCTGTCGCTGAGAGAGAAGCTGAAGGTGAGCTTTGGTTGGGAACTGCCCGATCTGGATGAAGACACGAGGCCCGAGGAGTATCTGGCCGACGTGGCAAGCCGGGCCAAACTGAACCAGCCGACCTGGAAGGTGCATCGTTGGATCACGATCTGTTTGCTGAGCTTCAGCAAGCTGCTGCTGTATCGGGACCTCGACCCGGCCAACTGGCCGGCGGACAAGGCGATCACCGACCATCCCCTGGTCCGCTGCCTGTTGGGCGGCGCCGCGCCGGCAGCCGACGGAGAGCCGGGCGGGGGACTGCCCGAGCATTCCATCGACGACCTGCCCCAGGTGCATGACGACTATCCGCTGATCGAGGACGCGGACAGTTCCCAGCACAGCGCACTGATCGACGCGGTGAATGGCAAGAACCTGGTCATCGAGGGGCCACCCGGTACCGGCAAGTCCCAGACCATCACCAACCTGATCGCGGCAGCCCTGGCCCGCGGCAAGCGGGTGCTGTTCGTCGCGGAGAAGCTCGCGGCCTTGGAGGTCGTCAAGGGCAAGCTGGAGAAGGCCGGCCTCGGCGCCTTCTGCCTGGAACTGCACGGCCACAAGACCCAGAAGAGCCGGGTGATCGCTGACATAGACGCACGGATCAAACTGCAAAACACCTTTCAGGACACGGCCACGCTGGCAGCTGAAATCGCCCGCTACGAAGGGCTCAAAGCGCAATTGCGCGACCACGCCCAGCGGGTTAACGGGCACTGGCGGGCGACGGGCTTCACGATCCACCAAATTCTCACCGCCGCGACCCGCTACCGGGAGGCGCTCGGGCTCGATCCGGCGCTGGTCCATCCGGGGGGGTTCGATGGCAACCGCCTGACGCCTGCCGCACGACACGCGGCGGAGCAGGCCGTATGCGTGCTCCGCGACGTACAGCTGACGGTGCGGGCGCAGCTTGCGCCGGACGCCACCCTGGCCGAGCACCCCTGGTACGGGGTTGGCAATCATGAACTGATGCCGTTCGACGCCGGTCGGGTCTGCGCGGCGCTTGCGACCTGGCAGGCGGCAATAGCCGCGCTCCGGGACGGATTACAGGCGCTCGCGGCGGCCCTCGGCGGGGTCGATGACGCGGCGATCTGGCGGGTGGACAGCATCGCATCGTTGGTCCAGGACTTAGTCGGTTTGCCGCCCCTGACCGATGCCGGGATCGTGGGGGCGCTGGCCGTTCTGCATGGCGATCATCTGAAGTCACTGGCCACACAACTGGCGCGATTGAAGGCGATCCGCGAACACGAACAAGCCCTGAACGCGGGCCTGGCCGACACCTGGCGCGACACGCCGGACTTGCCAACCCAACTGGCGCTGGCCCGCAAATGGCTCACAGGGTTTGGTGTCATGGGCGACCTGAGCCTGCCGACATTGGCGACAGCCCATGGACGGCTGCAAAAACTGCTGCAACTCGCGCCGGAGGTCGCGGGGCATTTGTCGGCGGTGGCGCAACGGCTCCCGCCACCGGCCGCGGCGCTGCTGCAACCAACGCCGAGCGGATTCAAGGAGTTCCGGGACCTGCTGACGCTGGTCTCGCAGTTGCGCGCCGGCTTGCTGGGGTACCGCGGGGACTGGTGTGACGATGCCGCCCTTGATGACAGGCTCCCGGCACTGGAAACCGAGTTGACCAAACTCACGGAGGCTAGGACTGGGCTTGCCAAGCGCTTTGCGTTGGAACAACTGCCGACGTCGGAGGTGCTCGCGGGCTTGCGCTCGACGCTGCAACGGGGAGGACTGCTCCGATGGTTCAACCGGGACTGGCGCGCCGCACGCCGTGCGCTGCTGGACCTCGGCCGCACGGGCGACAAGCCACGGCTCGGCCGACTGCTGCTGGCCCTTGATGTCCTATGTCGATACGCCGCGGCCAAGGCGCGACTGGAGCAGAACCCGATCTGGCACGCCGCCCTCGGGCCATGGTTCGCCGGTCTCGATACGCCCATCGCGGACCTGCGGGAACTGCGCGCCTGGTATCGGGCGGTGCGCCAGCGTTTCGGGGTCGGTTTCGGCCCGCTGGTCCCTTTGGGCGATGCGCTGATCGCGCTGGAGCCGGGGCTGGTCCAGGGGCTGCAATCGTTGGTCAGCCAGGGCGTAAACGACCATATCGACACGCTGCTCGGGCACCTCGGGGCGTTGCGCACGGTGTTTCCCGGCAGCGCGGCCCTGTCGTCGAACCAGACCCCGTTGACGGGGCCGGCCGCGACCATCGAGACCTTCGGCGCGGCGCTCGCGGCGCATCTGGGTCACTGCCAGACCCATCTGCGAGACGCCAACGCGACCGTCGATACAGTCCTGGCACTGCTGGTCCGCCTGCAAAGGCGTGATCGTTTACCGCGGGACTGGCAGAC
>Ga0247835_1002288_pt1 | contig 20872 bp, 17 predicted proteins | sample LaCtaG_3_FD_189912 | JGI IMG/M metagenome (GOLD analysis project Ga0247835, IMG submission 189912) | Freshwater microbial communities from meromictic Lake La Cruz, Castile-La Mancha, Spain - LaCruzMarch2015_13.5m | ecosystem: Environmental > Aquatic > Freshwater > Lake | place: Spain: Castile-La... | reverse complement strand
ATTCAAGAGCGCAATATCAAACTGCTTGAGCGATGCGAACGCTCAATGCAAAAGCGAAATGAAGACCCTGTTTTCTTTAAAGTTTCAGCGCATTAGAAAATCTCAAATAATTTCAATTTAGAGTATAGCTGGGTTGGCGGAGACGGCCTGTACGGACATGGATGGGAGTTGAGCAATACTATAGAAAACATGGGCTTAACGTTTCTTTTCGATATTCATTGCGATCAGCGAATTTATACAGTTGAACCAGTGATTTCAGTCCCTGAAAAGAAACCTGGACCCGGTCGCCAACCGACAAAGCCACAGACCAATATAGATCCTGTAACGGCCAAGACGTATGGCAATTCGCTAAGTTCCTTTTCATGGAGAAACGTTACGGTTCGCAATACCGTCAAGGGGCCATTGACACTCTCAATGCATGCGGAACGAGTGTGGGTCTGGGATGGCAAGAGCGATTGTGCAAGAGAACGGGTCTTGGTGATAAGCCGAAATCTCGCGGACAATAAGATCAAATACTCGCTGAGCAACGTGGACTATATAGAAACCCCGATCGAAAGATTAGCTTACATGCAAGCTCAGCGATATTGGGTGGAACGTGCGTTTCAGGAAGCTAAAAGCGAAATCGGGATGTCTGATTATCAAGTTAGAAAATGGAGTGCGTGGCATCACCATATGGCGCTCGTGATGCTGTCGCTCTCCTTTATTGTGAAGGAACGTATTACGCACAAAGTTGAATATCCGTTATTAAGTTGTCGAGATGTTCGACTGATGATTATTGCTTTACTGATGAAGGATGAGACTATGATTGAAAAACGAATTGAGCAAATGAAAGTTAGACATAACCAAAGGCAGAGGGATATCGAACGGCATTACAGAATAGCTGAGCTAACCTAGCTGGGAATCGCCCGGAGTTCAAGGTGACAAAGTAGAATAGCCAATGGCCCTTTTACCCAGTCCGTGTCCCTTGTCGAGCGTCAGGACCATGAGCACCGGCCCCGCACGCTGGAGACCCGCTTCCGCGGCTTCGAGACCCACACCCGCCAGCGGCGTCTCCCGGAACACAGCGACAACGCCCGCGCCCTGTTCACCGCCGCCTGGTCGCTGTCCGCACCGCTCGCACAGCGGCGGCAAGTGCCCCATGATGTGGCGACGAGTGTCGCCAACGAGGCCTGTAGACATGACCGCCAAGCCCGGCGCCGAACACGCGGACCAGAAGGCCGCGCGGACCGCGGGCCAGGTCGATACCGTGACCATGACGGAGCTCGGCCGGCCCACCCGCAAGCCCGCCGGGGACCTGCGCCTGCCGGACGGCCAGACGCCCGGGGAGTCGATGTTGCGACTTACCAAGGGCTTAAGCCCGTTGCAGGTGCACGATCTGGTGACCGAGGGCCTGCCGGTGGACCGGGCGCGTGAGCTGATGGCGTCCTTCCGGCTCATTGACCGCGACACGGTGCTCAAGGCGATGGGCATCAGCGAGCGCACCCTGCAGCGGGCCAAGCGCGCGGACCGGCCGCTCGACAGCAACGCCAGCGACCGCTCGCTGCGGCTGGCCGCGGTCGCGGAGCAAGCGATCGAGGTCCTGGGCTCGCAGGAGGCCGCCGAGCGCTGGCTGGCGGCCCCGGCCATGGGGCTGGATCAGCGCCGACCGATCGATCTGCTGCAAAGCTCGGAGGGCACGGAGTTGGTCAAGACGCTGCTGACCCGCATGGATTACGGGGTCTACGCGTGACACCCCTGCCCGCGGCGCTGGGCGGTAACACGCTGGTCGTCTGGCGGCTGGAGCGCGACAAGCATCTGCCGACCTGGGACGCGGCCGAGGGCGCCTTCCGCGTGGGCGGCCGCTGGTCATCGGCGGGACGGCGCGTGCTCTATACGTCCCTCGACCCGGCCACGACCATCCTCGAGGTGGCGGTACACACTGGCTTCAACGCGCTCGACGCGGTGCCGCATACGCTGTTGGGGCTGCGCGTCGACCCGGCCGGCGTCCGCCTCGTGACCCCTGCCGACATACCGAATCCGCATTGGCTGCGTCCCGGCACCGTGAGTCCCAACCAGCAGACGTTCGGCGACGCCTTGCTCGACCAGCACCCGGTGGTCGTCGTGCCCAGCGTGGTCAGCACGCGCTCCTGGAACCTGATGATCGATATCACCAGGGCGGCGGGGCTGTTTGCCCTCCAGGACCAGGAATCCTTTGCACTCGACCCGCGGTTGACTCCGGGCGTCCATCCCTGAGGCGGGCCTGCCGGAGCAGGGCAAGGGGCCAAGCAGGGAAAGGGGCCGGAGAGTACCGGGGACAGCGAGTTTCGCTCCGCACAGCGGACCCTACAACCGCGCCACCGGGGAACGCGGCCCGGGATCGCCGCACCCCAGTGCGGCGCGTTCCACGCGTGGACCCTGCCACCGGCCTGGTACGCGAGCCGCGGTCCGCACCGCGGCCCCCCGACCCCGCCGCCCGGGAGGGACGGGTGCGCCGCTCCCCAGTGCGGCGTTCTCGGTGTCTGGCGGCGGCACCCGGCCTCAGTCGTCCGCCCGATCCAAGCAGGCGAGCGATTCCAGCAAACCGCCGATCCGCTCCAGGACCTCGGGCGGTAGGGACTCTCGCGTAATGACGCCCCGCACGACCGCGCCCACCAAGGCCACTTCCAGGTCATCGCCGGCGTAGTGCTTCCAGATTGCGCGCGCGGTCGCGTTGTGGTACCGGTGGATCGCGGCGTCCAGGTCCGCGGTGCTCAGGGCGCCGCCGCGCCATTGGTCGAACCGCTCACCGAGCGCCCCCAGGGCGGCCCCCATCTCGGCCTCCCAGGCGCGGTCCAGGTGCTCGCGCAGCAGCGCCTTGAGCCGCTTCGGGACCTTGTTCATGCCGGCTTACCTCCCACGCTTACCAGATGGGACCATCATGTGGCGCCCGGCCGCGCCGCTCAAGGCTTCAGCGCTAAGCATCGACAGACCACAGTTTCCCCATCAAAAAGCAGAAACCGAAATGGCAGCCGATCCGCCCGCCGGAATCGACTGCAACGGGCGTTACGGGCGCCGCCGTGTCAGGTCGACCGAACGCCGCCGCGCCGCGACAGCCGCCCCGCGGATCATTCCGGACGCGCGATGCCGTAACGTCAGGCTGCGCGCTTGCAACACCCGCAACAACCGCGGTTGGCGGGCGGGCGGCATATCACCGATTCGTCCAGAAACAGGATGCCCGCCCCGGCGCGCTCGAAGACCCCGGCCCGACGCCGGTCGGCGCCGGTGTAGGCGCCCTTCTCATGACCGAACAACTCGGCCTCGATCAGGGACTCCGGCAAGGCGGCGCAGTTGACAGCCACCAAGGGGGCGCTCGGGCATTGCAGCGCGTGCATGGTCGGACTTCGGCGCGCTGGGCAGGTGTACGCGCAGGCGCGTGCTGCGCGTATCGGCTTGAGCCTCAATGGTCCCGCCGAGCTGCGTGACGATCTGGTAGCACACCCAGAGCCCGAGCCCCTGGCGCCCCGGATGCGGCGACGGGTAGGACTCGAGCAGGCGCGCGAGCCGCTCACGCAGCAGGCGGCGCGGCCGGTCGTAATCGTGGTCCTGGTCGCGCTCGGCCGGCCCGCCAAGCGTCGACGCCGGCGCCGGCACGATCGGATAGGTCGCGCCGGAAGACCCGGGTGACTGTCCGTGCCCGACCGGCACCCAAGGCGAAGAGGGCGCCGAGCAGTTCGCGACGGGAGATCATGGTCAGGCGTGTCCCTGTGTAGCGGTGAACCCCGCCCTGGAAGACAGGTTCAGGCTTTGGTGTTACCCTTTTGTAATATGGCGCCCGCTCGCATGGCCATGGCCGTCAAGCTCTATGAAATGAAGCGACTCTCATCCGGCATGGCGGCGGCGCTGGCCGGTGTCAGCCGGGTCGCCTTCCTTATGCAGTTGCACCGCTATGGTGTTGCGGTGATCGACCTGAGTCCGGAAGACCTGGCATCGGATATTGCTAATGCCTGACGTGGCGCGTTCGCTCGTCACCAACACCACGCCATTAATTGCCCTGGCGGTCGGTGTTGGCAATCTCGATATCCTGCGCACGATTTATGACCGGGTGGTCGTTCCTCTGGAGGTCTGTGAAGAGATTCATGCCCATGGGAACGACGCGCCAGGCGTCTATGCCTTCGACCGTGCCGACTGGCTGGAGCGACTGCCTGCACCGGCGGTAATTTCGCCTTACCTACGCAATACGCTGGATCGGGGCGAGGCGTCGGTCATCCAGACTGCACTGGATTTGCAGATTCCCTTGGTCTGTATCGATGAGAGCGTTGGCCGGCGCGTTGCGCGCCTGTCCGGATTGGCCCTCACTGGTTCCATCGGTGTCCTGATCAAAGCGGCGGCGGTTCCTGAGTACCTGAGCAAGCGTGTGCATCCACCAGGCCGGACGGGGCGGCTGCCCAATGCCGTCAAGTCAAGCCCGGTGCGGGGGCCTCTCGTTCCCACGCTCCAGCGTGGGAATGCAGTGCGGGCGCTCCGCGTCCCGTCTGGTTACCGGACGCGGAGCGCCCGCTCTTGCTCCTGCGCTTGCGCGTGGGAGCAGGCAGCGCTTAACTTAACGGCATTGGGCCGCCGCCCCGTCCGCAACGTCCACTTACTTGAGAGACAAATCAATGAAAAGACCAGCGCCATGACGACCGAGCCGAGGACCGAACCGTTGATCGACCCCTTCGGCCGCCGGACTGGAGCGTCGCTACCCCCTGATCCCGGACCTGCTGCCCGGCGGCGGTCCGGCACGCTATTACCGCCTGGGAGCCAGCGACACCCGCGTCGGCTTCATCACCCCGCTGTCCCAAGACTTTTGTGCGACCTGCAACCGGGTCCGACTCACCGTGGACGGCACCCTGCACCCGGTGGCTGTCGCCGGGATTTCCGGTTAGGCTTGGCCCACCCGATCGACGATCCAACGGTTCGATCCACCCCGCTCCAGCGGGTCTTGGAGAGCACTCATGTACGCCCATCGCAGCACCAAGAGATTAGACGGTCTGACCGTACAGATCGATCTCCCGCCCGAGTTCGCCGATTGCAAAGAAGCGGAGATCATCGTCCTGCCGCTCGGTCGTCGCCTACCGAGCGCGGCACAGTGGGGCGAGCGCGTGCGCCAGCTCGGCGGCACCCTGGGTGCGGATTTCCCGAACGACATCGGCGATACGGACCTTGCCCCGGATATCCGCAGTTCGACGACGCGGCGGCCGAGCGCTGCGGCGAGACCCGGGCTGACCTTGCACGGCGCGGCACGCCGATCGGTCCCTACGATCTGCAAATTGCCGCGATCGCCCTTCGGCATGGCCTGAGCGTCGTTACCAATAACACCGACGAATTCCGACGCGTGACGGGGCTCCTCGTCGAAGATTGGCAAAGCGGCTGAGTGATTCCGGCGCGGAACGCGCCAGCGGTTCCGTTCCCCCGCGCTGGAGGTACAACGCGCCAAGCGTCTCGCCGCGCTCGGCCGGATCGGGGCGCGCCTAACCCGACCTACCGACTGAATGACTCACACAAAGACACAAAGATCATAAAGTTTTCAGAGCGATACGCCGGTGGAGCAGGCCACCCGCGCGGCGATCGGCCCGCCGCGTTCAATAATCTGTTTCTCTTTGTGTTCTTTGTGTCTTTGTGTGAGCAATTTATGGATTTCGGCCGCTCCGCTTGTCGGGCGACCGGCGTTTGGTTTCCAATGGCCCAGGCGCCCATGGGTGCGATTCGGGACTATCCGGCAAACAGACGCAAGGGCGGGGGGATCGGGATGGAGAACGCAACCGCGATCGAGACCTGTCGCACGCTCGTCGAGCGGGCGGATCGGCTCGCCGAGCGGGGCGACCCGGAGTCGCTCGCCGCCGCGGTGGCGGCCTACGACGAGGCGATTGCGCTGGACGATGCGCTCGACTTGTCGGTGCCGGACGAGCGGCGGGAACTGGCGACGGCCCAAAACAGAAAAGGCATCGCACTCTGGAAGCTTGCGACCCCGGCCGCGCTGGCGGCAGCGGTGGACGCCTATGACGAGGCGATCGGGCTGCGCCCGGGAGCTGGACCTCTCGGTGGCGGAGTACCGCACCGTCCTGGCCAATGCCTACACGAACAAGGGCGTTACACTTGCAGCCCAGGGCACCGCGGCCGCGCTGGCGGCGGTGGCCGCCTACGACGAGGCGATCGGGCTTGCAGCGGTACCGGAAGACCGGCCGGAAGAGGCGTTGTGCAGCGACCGGGCCGAGGCTGAAGCCAAGGCCTTCGGCGGTAAGGTTGTGGCCTTGCTCCGACTCGGCGACCCGATGGCCGCCCAGGACTCGGCCGACGAGGGCCTGACCCGTCTGCGCGAGATGGAATCCCATGGCCTCTATACGCTTCGACCGCTCCGCGAATCGCTGTTCCAACTAACCCTCTACTGCTCCCTCGCCGCCCGCCAACCCCAGTTCCTCCCCGAGATCGTCCTGGAGCACCTGGACCCCGACCAGCCCGGCAGCGCCCCCGCCTCGGCCGCCATGCACCGCGCCGCCCTGAACGCCCTGCAACAGGGCATGGCCCAGTATCTCCAAACCCCGCGCCAATCCCACCGCGCCGCCGAGCTGGTCCCGGCCGCCCAACGCCTCGCCGAGATCCGCGCGCTCTATTTCGGCGGCACCGCCGAGAGCGCGCGTATGCAAGCCGAGGACCTGGAGCGGCGCGGCGACCCGGACGGGGCCCGGCGCGTGCTCCAGGACTATCTCGCCGCCCGCCCGCTGGACCCCGAGGGCCGGCTCGCGCTCGCGCAGTTCCATGCCCGCAGCCGCGACTGGACTCAGGCCGGGCTATGCCGGCAGGACGCCGCCGCGCTCCTGGTGCAGCAGGCGCCAACGGATGCCGACCGCGCTGGGATCGCCACCCGGGTCGGCTGGATCGCCGGCCTGCTGCTCGACCTCAAGCTCATGACCCTCGCGTTCGACTCGCCGCGGGGGGCGGCCTACACCCGGGGTCTGCTGGCGCAGAGCGATGCACTGCACGCCTGGCTGATGCGCGACTTCCGCGACCGGCTCTTCGCACCGATCCCGGGCGCGCCGGCCGACCATCCCGACCGGGACGGCTGGCTCCCGGTGCTGGACGCTGAGCTTGACGCGGTCTGGGCGCCCTTCGCCGAGCGGCGCCAGGGGACCCTGGACGACTGGCTCGCCCGGGCCGACCGGCAGGCGCTCGAGCAGGCCGGGCAAGACCTCGAGTCGATGACACTCGCGATGCAGCGCACCCTGGTCGCGGGTCTGCCGATCCGCTGGTCGGGGTTCGCCGAAGCGCTCGCCCATACCTGGACCGAGATCTGGTCCGCGCGCAGCCAAGCCTGGCGCGCGGCCGACCCCGCCGGGCGCGAGCGCATCGAGTCCGAGATCGGCGCCGCGCTCGCCTACCGGGTGGCCGAGGAGAGCGGCAAGGTCGCCGACGGCGAGTTGGCGCAGGCCTCCGGCCGGCTGCGCGACCTGCTCGGGCGGGTCTGGGACCAGGCGCTCGCTGACCCGGAGCGGCGCTTCCTGGCGGTGGCCCTGCGCTGTCTGGGCGAGGACGGGCTCGCGCGCTATGCCGGGCTGGAACTGGGGCTCGCGGTGGAGTGGAGCCTGGGCCACCGGCTCTTCGCCCCGCTGCGGGCGCACTGGCGGGCGGGCGCGCCCGAGCGCGGCGCGGTCTAAGGCCGCCGACTATTTCGGACTGGCGCAGGCCGAGCGCGACATCGCGGCCCCGCTCCTGGGCTTTCTCGACGGCCAGCGGAGCCAACTCGAACTGGGACCCATGGTTGCCTGGCTCCAGAAGGCGACCAGGGGCCTGTCCCCCGGGTCAAATCCCAGCCGAGCGGCAACTGCGCGAATTCGTCCGCGGGATCATCGCCGCGCTGCTTCCCAACCCCGCGCCCCTGCTCGCGCCCACGCCTTTGGTCCGCACACGCCGCGCCAAGGCACTGGAGGATCTCAAAAAACTGCGCAACGACTGCGCTCACCCCAACGAGGCGCCGACCCGTGAGCGGCTCGCCGGTGCCTGGGCAAGCGTGGTCGCGGACGAGGCGGATGCCTTCTACCGCTATTTCGGTCTGGCACTGCTGGCCCCGGACGCCGGGGGATAGTACAAGGCGGATAAGGGACTAGGCTCAATCAAATCCGCCCTGCGGAGAAGACTGAATTGCGCCTGGCCGGTTTGCCTGCTTTTGCCTCTTCCTACAGTCTGGCTAAGCACCGCTGGCAAGGGCGGCCCACCGATCGGGCGTTCCCTGGCCATATCGTAATCCCGGCCGCGGCACTGCCGACGGGCCGCTGGTCCGCACCGCGGACCCTTCGGGACGCCGCCTTGCCGGAGGTGCCCGCTGAGCGCGCCCTGCTCATCATGGCGGCCAGGCACCGCTCTCGGTCGCCCTTCAGGGCAACCGTCCGACGGCGCGGACGCTTCGTCGCCCTGAAGGGCGACCTACAGCCTTCAGGTTCCCCGCAGTTCCCTGCGCTACGTCGAGCCCTCAGACGCTGACCGGGCCCTGGCGTCGGGGTGGCAGCCGGGGCGGAGCGCTCCCGCGCAGCGGCGGCAAACATAGGTCCCGCCGGCCAGGACGCGGTGGTGGCGGATGCTGCTCAGGCGGTGGCCGCGGCAGCCGCAGTGGTAGTCGAACTCGCGCAGGACCCGGCCGCGCACCGCCGACAGGTCGTAGCGGTGACAGCGCTCGGGCGTGACGCCGAAGAAGTGCATGATTGCCTGCCACTGAGGCCCGTGGGGACGAATACGGACCCCGTGCCGCGCAAAGGCGGCCAGGTGCGCGACCTCGTGGGGCACCGTGGTGGCCAGGAAGTCCTCCGGGTTTTCGCTTAGCAGCACCGGGTTATAGCGCAGGACCCAGGGACCGCTCGACCCGCAGCGGGCCTGCCCGGCCGCACGTCCGCGCAGGTCGAAGCGGATCAGCGGTTCCGGAACCCTGATCCGCAGCCAGTCCCCGGCCTGCGCCACAAGGTCGCGGGTGTGGGCGACGACACGTGCTTGCAGCGCCCCGCCGGCCGGCACCGTAGCGGGCACGCAAGCGCCGCCGCCGCTGCGGACGCCTGAAGCGCCTTGGGCATCTTGGTTGCTGTCGGATTTCATGGGCGACGTTTTTACCATGACCGCCGGGCCGGTGCGACCCCAACATGGGGCGCCAGCCGGGACCGACGGATTCTAAGCCTTGCGCAACGGGCGCGAAAGACCTACACTTCCGGCGCTAAACGTGTGACGGACAAACCCCCCCAGGTACGAGTCGCGAGCCGAAGGTTCCCCGTCATGAGCCCCGTAACCGGGGTTTTTTTTATGACACGAGGTAGGTCGCCCGATCCGCGGTCAACCGTGAGATCGGCGCACCAACAGAGTGGGCCGCTGGCCCATTTTTTGTTTTTGGACGGTCTTTTCCATGCAACCGGTTGACAGCACCCTGACCCAGTTGGCCCGCCGCGTGGTGGAGCCCATGGGCTACGAACTGGTCGGAGTGGAGCATTTCCAGCGCGGCGTCGGCGCCTCCACGCTGCGCGTCTACATCGACCACGAACGCGGCGTCACGCTCGAGGACTGCACCCTGGTGAGTCACCAGTTGAGCGGCGTGCTGGACGTGGAAGACCCCTTGCCGGGGCACTACGACCTGGAGGTCTCATCCCCCGGACTCGATCGGCCGCTGGTGTTTGCGGCGCACTTCGCACGCTTCGCCGGGCAGCGGATCAAGGTCCGGTTGGCCGAGAAGGTCGAGGGCCGGCGCAACCTGGAAGGGGTGCTGCTGGGCCTGAGCCCGGAGACGGGGAGTGACATGGTCCGACTTCAGGCGGAAGGTCGTACCTGGGACCTGCCGCTGGCGGCCATCGAATCCGCCCGTCTGATCCCTGATTTTGCAGCGGCCGCGCGCCGGTCACCGCCGGCACCGTCCTGAGCATATGGCACAGCGCATGAGTATGGGAACCTATGAGTAAAGAGATCCTGCTGGTCGTTGAGGCCGTATCCAATGAGAAAGATGTCCCCGAAGACGTGATCTTCGAGGCCATTGAGGCGGCGCTCGCCTCAGCCACCCGCAAGAAGCACGGGGGCGAGATCGACGCGCGCGTGGTCATCGACCGCAAGACCGGGGAGTATCGGACCTTCCGCCGCTGGGAGGTCATGGAGGACCCGGCGGCGGGCGTCCTGGAGGCCCCGGAACGCCAGATCACCCTCTCCGCGACCGAGATACTGGAGCCCGGGCTCAAGGCCGGCGACTTCATGGAAGAGGAGATCGATTCCGAGCTGTTCGGGCGCATCGCCGCCCAGACCGCCAAACAGGTCATCGTACAGAAGGTCCGTGAGGCCGAGCGGACCAAGATCGTCGATTCCTATACCGAACGCAAGGGTGAATTGGTTACCGGCATCGTCAAGAAGGCCGATCGGGGCACCATCCTGCTGGACCTGGGCAGCAATGCTGAGGCCATCGTCCCCCGAGAACATGTGATCCCCCGCGAGTCGGTGCGTGCCGGTGATCGCATGCGCGGCTACCTGTTCGACGTGCGCGCCGAGGCCAAGGGGCCACAGCTGTTTGTCAGCCGCACCGCGCCGGAACTCCTGATCGAACTCTTCAAGCTCGAGGTCCCCGAGGTTGGTGAGGGCATGATCCAGATTCTGGGTGCCGCCCGGGATCCCGGTGCCCGCGCCAAGATCGCCGTGCGTACCAAGGACCCGCGCATCGACCCCGTGGGCGCCTGCGTCGGTATGCGCGGCTCACGCGTGCAGGCAGTCTCCAACGAACTCAACGGCGAACGGGTGGACATTATTCTTTACGACGACAACCCGGCACAATACGTTATCAACGCCATGTCACCGGCCGACGTGGTCTCCATCGTCATCGACGAGGAGGCGCGCAGCATGGACGTGGCGGTCAAGGAGGAGAACCTCTCCCAGGCGATTGGCCGCGGCGGCCAGAACGTTCGGCTCGCCAGCCAACTGACCGGCTGGGAGTTGAACGTCATGAATGAGGAGGAGGCGACCGCCAAGAGCGAGCAGGAGGCGCGCCGCTCGGTCCAGAGCTTCATGGATCAGCTCGGGGTGGACGAGAACCTGGCCGCCATTCTGGTGGAAGAGGGATTCACCAGCGTCGATGAGGTGGCCTATGTGCCGCTGGCCGAGATGCAGGCGATCGATGAACTTGACGACGACACCATCAACGAGCTGCGCGAACGCGCCAAGGACGTACTGCTCACGCGCGCCATCGCCACCGAGGAGGTGGTCGGCGGCGAACCGGCGACGGACTTGCTCGACATGGAAGGGATGGATGAGGCCCTGGCCCTGGCCTTGGCGGCCGGCGGCGTGGCAACCATGGAGGAACTGGCCGAGCAGTCGGTCGATGAATTGATGGAGATCGAAGGCATGGACGCGGAGCGGGCGGCGCGCCTCATCATGAAGGCACGTGAGCCCTGGTTTGCCGATGCGGGCGGGGAATCCCGTTAGGAGGTCCGTTACATGAGTGAAGTGACAGTCAAACAACTCGCCTCCACGGTCGGCATTCCAGTCGAACGTCTTCTGACCCAGCTCAGCGAGGCCGGCATCAGCGCCAGCGGTGCCGATTCCACCCTGACCGAGCAGGAGAAGGTCCAGCTCTTGAGCTATCTGCGCCGCAGCCACGGCCGTGGTGGGGCCGAGGGCGGGGCCGACCCCAGCCAGGTCACCCTGAAGCGCAAGAGCGTGAGCGAGCTGCGCCAGCCCGCCGTGACGCCGCGGGTGCCCGGCACCAGCGCCGGGGGCGGCAGCAGTTCCCGGCCGACGCCGGCCGCGCGCGCTAAGACGATCAGCGTCGAGGTCCGCCGCAAGCGCACCTATGTGAAGCGCGGCGACGAGCCGGCCGCACCGCCGGAGGCGGAGACGCCCGCCGAGGCACCGGTCGAGGCGCCGAGCCAGACCCCAGCCCAGGCCCAGACCCCAGCCCAGACCCCGGCCCAGGCCGCGGCCCCCGCCCCGGCGGCACGGCCCGCCGCGCCCGCGCCGCGCCGGTCCGCCGCACCGCCCCCGCGCCCCAGCCGTGAGCGCCAGACCCTGCGCAGCAACCCCATGGACGACGGCAGACGGCGCCAGGAACTGGCGTCCATGCGCGCCGAGCAGGAGGCGCGCCGCCTGGGCGAGTTGGAAGATCACGAACGTAAGACCCGGGAGGCGGCCGAGCGGCAGCGCGAGGCCGATGAGGCACAGCGCCGTGCCGCGGCTGAGGCCGAAGCACTACGCCTGGCCGAGGAGGCAGCGCGTCCGCTCGCGGCGCCCGAGCCGACTGAGACCGAGACCGAGACGGAGTCCGCGGCCGAACCCACCCCGGCCGCGCCGATCCCCGCACCCCTGGTGATGGTTGCGGATACTGATGAGGAGACCGTCGTGCGCCGGCGCGGCGAGGCCGCCAAGCCCGCCAAGAAACCGGTGATCGTGGCCGCCAAGAAGCCGGCGGAACTCTCCGAGAAGGAAAAATCGGTCAAGAAGGCGGGCCGCAAGGACTCGGCACGCGGCCGTGACCAAGAGGCCCCGCGCGTCGAATACGAAGAGGTGGACGGCGAGACCGCGGGCGGGCGTCCGCGCCGCAAGCGCAAGGGCGCTAAGCCGCAGCTGCAGGACAAGCACGTCTTCCAGCGGCCCACCGCCCCGGTGATCCGCGAGGTGGCGCTGCCCGAGACGATCTCCGTCGGCGAACTCGCGAGCCGCATGTCGGTCAAGGCGGGCGATGTGGTCAAGGCCCTGTTCAAGCAGGGCATGATGGTTACCATCAACCAGATGCTCGATCGCGACACCGCCACCCTGATCGTCGAGGAGATGGGGCATACGGCCGTCATGGCCGATCTGCGCACCACCGAGGACACCCTGATCGAGGAGGCCGACGAGCAGTCCGGCCTGGCCGAGGCGCAACCGCGCGCCCCGGTGGTGACCATCATGGGTCATGTGGATCACGGCAAGACCTCGCTCCTGGACTATATCCGGCGGACCCGGGTCGCCTCCGGCGAGGCGGGCGGCATCACCCAGCACATCGGTGCCTACCATGTGGAGACCAACCGCGGGGTGATCTCCTTCCTGGACACCCCCGGCCATGCCGCCTTCTCGGCCATGCGCGCCCGCGGCGCCAAGGTGACGGACATCGTGGTCCTGGTGGTGGCGGCGGACGACGGCGTCATGCCCCAGACCATCGAGGCGATCCAGCACGCCAAGGCCTCCGGAGTGCCGATCGTGGTGGCCGTCAACAAGATGGACAAACCCGATGCCAACCCGGACCGGGTGATGCAGGAACTGTCCCAGCACGAGGTCCTGACCGAGGCCTGGGGCGGCGACACCATGCTGGTCAAGGTCTCGGCCAAGACCGGCGAGGGGATCGACGACCTGCTCGATGCCATCCTGTTGCAGGCCGAGGTGCTGGAGCTCAAGGCCCCGGTGGACGGCCCTGCCCGCGGGACCATCGTCGAATCGAGCCTCGACAAGGGCCGCGGCCCGGTCGCCACCATCCTGGTGCAGGCGGGCACCCTGCGGCGCGGCGACATGATCGTGAGCGGCGGCGAATACGGCCGGGTACGGGCCATGTTCGACGAGGCCGGCAACCCGGTCGAGGCCGCCGGCCCGTCCATCCCGGTGCAGGTCCTGGGCCTGTCCGCGCCGCCCGATGCCGGTGATGATGTCCTGGCGGTGGTCGATGAGCGGCGCGCCCGTGAGGTCGCGGAGTTCCGTTCCTCGCGCATGCGCCGCTCCAAGCTCGATGAGAACCGCGGGGTGAGCCTGGATCAGATCTTCTCCCAGCTCAAGGACGGGGAGTTGAAGTCGGTCAACCTGATCGTGAAGGCGGACGTCCAGGGCAGTCTGGAGGCCCTGCGCGAGAGCCTGCTCAAGCTCACCAACGACGAGGTCAAGGTCATCCTGGTGGCAACCGGGGTGGGCGGGATCACCGAGTCCGATGCCAATCTGGCGGTGACCTCCAACGCCATTATCCTGGGCTTCAATGTCCGGGCGGATGCGGCGGCGCGCCGGGTGGTGGAGGAGAAGGCGCTCGATCTGCGTTACTACAGCATCATCTACGAGCTGATCGACGACGTGAAGAAGGCCATCTCGGGGCTATTGAAGCCAGTGGTGACCGAAGAGATCATCGGCATGGTGGAGGTGCGCGACGTATTCCGCTCCTCCAAGTTCGGCGCCATTGCCGGCTGCATGGTGGTCGACGGGATGATCAAGCGCAACAATCCGATCCGCGTCCTGCGCAACAACGTGGTGATCTATGAGGGCACGCTCGAGTCCCTGCGCCGCTACAAGGACGATGTGGCCGAGGTGCGGGCCGGGACCGACTGCGGCATCGGCGTCAAGAACTACAACGATGTCCAGGTCGGCGACCACATCGAGGTGTTCGAACGGACCGAACGGGCGCGGGTGCTGTAGCGGATGAAGGAATTCGATCGTACCGAACGGATCGGCGCCGAACTCAAGCGCGAGCTCTATGATGTGTTGCGCGACGAGGTGCGTGACCCGCGCCTCGCCGACCTCACCATCCATGAGGTTCGCGTGGTCAAGGACCTGTCCCACGCCAAGGTCTTTTTCACCTGTTTGCCGACCGTCGCCACCGCTACGGACACCGGCATCGACACCGGCATTGACACGGGCGCGGCCCACGGGGTCGCACAGACGCGGCTCCTCAATGGGCGCCTCGCCGGCTTCCTGCGCCATGCGTTGTCCCAGCGGGTGCGGCTGCGCACCATGCCGGAACTGCACTTCGTCTATGACGAATCCATCGGCAAGGGTATGCACCTGTCCGCCCTGATCGCCCAAGCGGTCGAGGGCCTGGAAGACCCGACGGACGCCGACCGCGATGACGGCCAGGACCAGGCGCAACCCGACACCAGCCCCGACGCCAATCAGGAGCCGCCGCGATGATGGGAGGCAAACGGCGTAGTTCCGGGCGTGACGTCACCGGCATCCTGCTGTTGGACAAGCCGCTCGGGCTCACCTCCAACGACGCCTTGCAGCGCATCAAGCGCCTCTATCGCGCCGCCAAGGCCGGGCATACGGGCAGCCTGGACCCGCTGGCTACCGGGCTCCTGCCGGTGTGCCTGGGGGCAGCCACCAAGTTCTCCGCCTTCCTGCTGGACGCGGACAAGCGCTACCGGGTGCGGGTGCGGCTGGGTGTCACCACTACCACCGCCGATGCCGAGGGTGAGGTGCTGGAGACCAAGCCCGTGGAGGGCGTCGACGAGGCCCGGGTGCGCGCGGCGCTGGAGGGCTTCCTGGGCCTGATTGACCAGCTCCCGCCCATGTACTCGGCCATCAAACAGGGTGGCGAGCGGCTCTACAAGCTGGCCCGCCAGGGCGTGGAGGTCGAACGCGCCACGCGCCCCATCCATATCTTCTCGCTCGACCTACTGGCCTGCGAACTGCCCGAGATCGAACTCGACGTGCACTGCTCCAAGGGCACCTATGTCCGCACCCTGGCCGAAGACATCGGCCGGGTACTGGGCTGCGGCGGGCATGTGTGCCAGTTGCGCCGCACCGGGGTCGGACCCTACGCGGAGAACGTGGTCGACTTCATCACCCTTGATCAGGTGCGTGACCTGGCGGATCTGGAAGGCGCGGCGGCCCGGCTCGACGCCCTGCTGCTGCCGCTGGACTCGGCGCTCGGCCACTGGCCGGCGGTGCGCCTGTCCGCCGATGCCGCCTTTTACCTCCAGCAAGGGCAGGCCGTGCTGGTCCCCCAGGCACCGACCGAGGGCCTGGTGCGGCTCTATGACGGCTCCAAGCACTTCCTGGGCGTTGGTGAGATCCAGGATGACGGGAAGGTGCAGCCCAAACGTTTGGTATAAGTAGTGGTCAGTGATTGCCGAACTGATAGGCTCCGCATCACCACTGACCACTGAGTAACGAGTCGGAAATTGGTTAAGCAACGACTACGCTCGTTGTCGTTGTCGTTGTCGGAAAAGCGTTTCAATTTCGAGAATCCTCGCGGGTATCGTAACCTCGATTACGACAACGACAACGACAACGACCGCGATGTACACCAGCCATTTTCCATTAACCACGGTCCGACCCCCTGATGTCATTGTCGGGGCGGTCAGCGGCGGCAGGTGCCGCCACTCTAAGGCCAAATCCCGTCCCCACTACGAATCAGGAGACCTCCAATGACCATGACTGCCGCCCAGAAGAAAGAAGTCGTCACGGCCTATGCCCGGGCCGAGAACGACACCGGCTCACCCGAGGTGCAGGTCGCGCTGCTGACCGCGCGCATCCAGGGTCTGGCCGATCACTTCAGCACCCATAAGCACGACCACCACTCACGTCGCGGTCTGGTCCGGATGGTCAACTCCCGACGCAAGCTGCTCGACTATCTCAAGGGTGAGAACCTGGACCGCTACCGCGAACTGATCGCGCGGCTCGGCCTGCGTCGCTGACGCGCGCCCCGGGGGCCGGCGACGGCGGTCGTCCGGTCCCGGGTCCCCGCCGCGCGCGTGCGCGCGGCCGGGTTCCCACCCAGTAAGGTGCCACCGCGAGGGCGGCGTCACCCCCCGAGATCCCGACGCACCAGGACGCTTGAAGCTGCGGCGACTCAACACCCGAGGCCCGCGCCCGTGATCGCCGACCGGCCCCCCGGCGCGGCGCTCCAGGCCCGAGACACAGACCCGAGGTAAGACCCGTGATTCCCACCCCAATCGTTAAGCAGTTCCAGTTCGGCAACCAGACCATGACCCTGGAGACCGGCGAGATCGCCCGTCAGGCCGACGGGGCGGTCATGGTCAACATGGGCGGCACCGTGGTGCTGGTCACCGTGGTGGTGCAGAAGAAGGCCGGCCCGGAGCGTGACTTCCTGCCGCTCACCGTCGACTACCAGGAAAAGACCTACGCCGCCGGCCGCATCCCCGGCGGCTTCTTCCGCCGCGAGGGCCGCCCGAGCGAGAACGAGATCCTCACCTCGCGCCTGATCGACCGGCCGATCCGTCCCATGTTCGCCGATGGTTTCACCAACGAAGTCCAGATCATCGCCACGGTCAAGTCCCTGAACCCGGCGGTGAACCCTGAGGTACCGGCCCTGATCGGCGCCTCCGCCGCGCTGGCCGTCTCCGGCGCCCCCTTCAACGGACCCATCGCCGCCGCCCGCGTCGGTTACAAGGACGGCGAGTACATCTTAAACCCCGCCGTCGTCGGCCTGGGACCGGACAGCGATCTGGACCTGATCGTGGCCGGCACCGAGCACGCCGTCCTGATGGTGGAGTCCGAGGCACGCGGCCTCTCCGAAGAGGTCATGCTCGGCGCCGTCCTGTTCGGCCACGCACAGATGCAGGTCGTGATCCAGGCGATCCGGGAACTGGCGGCGGCCGTCCACAAGGCCCCCATCAGCTTCACCGCGGTCCAGCCCGACCCCGCACTGGAGGCCGCGGTCGACCGCTACGGCGCCAACCCGATCGCCGAGGTCTACACCATCAAGGACAAGATGGCCCGCTACGGCGTCCTGGACGCGGTACGCGCCGATGTCATCGAGCGCATTCGCGGCGTCGAGGGCTGTCCCTGGAGCGAGGCGCAGGTCCAGGCATCCATCGAGCGCATGGAGAGCCGCATCGTACGCAGCCACATCATCGAGGGCCGGCCGCGCATCGACGGGCGGGACTCCACCACGGTGCGTCCCATCACCATCCGCACCGGCGTCCTGCCCCGCACCCACGGCTCCGCCCTCTTTACCCGCGGTGAGACCCAGGCGCTCGTCATCACCACGCTCGGCACCGAGCGCGACAGCCAGGTCATCGACGCCCTGGAAGGCGAGCGGCGCGAGCACTTCATGCTCCACTACAACTTCCCGCCCTTCTGCGTCGGCGAGATCGGTCGCGTCGGCAGCCCCAAGCGCCGCGAGATCGGCCACGGGCGGCTCGCCAAGCGCGGCGTGCTGGCCGTCATGCCCGGCATCGAGGCCTTCCCCTACTCCGTGCGCGTCGTCTCCGAGATCACCGAGTCCAACGGCTCCAGCTCCATGGCCAGCGTCTGCGGCACCAGCCTGTCGCTGATGGACGCCGGCGTCCCCATCAAGGGCCCGGTGGCCGGGGTCGCCATGGGCCTGATCAAGGAAGGCGACCAGTTCGTCGTCCTGACCGACATCATGGGCGATGAGGACCACTTGGGCGACATGGACTTCAAGGTCGCCGGCACCGCCGAGGGCATCAACGCCCTGCAGATGGACATCAAGATCGAGGGCATCACCCGCGAGATCATGGAGGTCGCCCTGGCCCAGGCCAAGGTCGGGCGCCTGCACATCCTGGGCGAGATGAACAAGGTCATCACGGTCCACCGCTCCGAGATGTCCGAGCACGCCCCGCGCATCATTGAGCTGAAGATCCACCCGGAAAAGATCCGCGACGTGATCGGCAAGGGCGGCTCCGTCATCCGCGCCATCACCGAGGAGACCGGCGCCACCATCGACATCAGCGACGACGGCCTGGTCAAGATCTTCTCGGTGGAAAAGGCCGCTGGCGAAGAGGCCAAGCGCCGCATCCGCCTCATCACCGCCGACGTGGAAGTGGGCAAGATCTACGAGGGCAAGGTCGCCCGCATCATGGACTTCGGCGCCTTCGTCACCATCCTCCCGGGGCGCGACGGTCTGGTGCACATCTCCCAGATCTGCGAAGAGCGCGTCCAGTCCGTCACCGACAAGCTCAAGGAAGGCGACGTGGTCCGCGTCAAGGTGCTGGAGGTCGACAAGCAGGGGCGGATTCGGCTCAGCATGAAGGCGATCGAGTTGGGCGAATAGGCGGCTGATCCGCTTGAGTCCGGCCATCCGCGGATGGCCGGGCAAGAACAAGGGGCCTTCGTGGCCCCTTGTTTTTGCGCGCTATTCCTGCCGGCTCAGGCCGCCGAACGAGGCAATCAAGCGCCCTCGCCCGCCGAGCAGGAGTCCATGGCTTCAGCCTTGGCGCCCCCTCCGAGGCTGAAGCCTTGGACTCCGAATAGTCCGCCGACCGCGATCACTCGCGATAGCGCTACCCACCACCGGTTAATCGAACCTTCGGGGTTCGACTCCCAGTATTCGGAACGTAACTTCTCAATAACTCACGGCACGGTGGCGCCCGCCAGGGCGCGTTCACGGACGATATCCGACAGCGGCGGGATGACCCCATGCTGCTCGATCCGGTCGACCAGATAGTCCCAAAACGAGATGCCCAGTTTTCGGCACGTCTTCTTCAGACTGGCGAAGGTGTCGCGACATCGCTTACCGAGGTCACTGCGGGTACCGCCGCTGACCTTGCGCCATTTGACGTAACCCCGGATGTCGTTTTCGCTGCCGTTGGTGTGCAGCGGGATGTCGGGACGCTGCAGCACCAGCAGCAGCTTCTGCCGGTGGGCGTGCAGGCGCTTGAGGGTCCGATTGAGGGTTTCAAAGCAGGTGCGCTGGGTGAAGATGGCATCGAAGCGGGCCGCCAGGAGCGGCGCCCGCGTCGGCTCGGGGTCGCGCTGGTAGGCCTTCAGGTCGGCGTACAACTCCCAGATTTCAGAGCGAACCCGCTCCTGGTCCTGGCGATGGCGGTCGTTGAGCGGGATCAGCTTATGGACCAGCCGCTCGGCATGAACCCAGCACAGGGCGTGCAGCAGGATGGCGAACTGCCCGGCGCCGTCGCTGACGATCACCAGGTCAAGGGAGAAGCCTTTGTCGATCAGGCTGCCCAGCAAAGTCCCTTCGGTTGCGATGCGGCGATGGCGGGCACTGTCGATGCGTAAGGCATCCAGGTGTTTTTCCCAGCACTGCGGGTCGGCGATGCCGCCCGCCGGCCACTGGGCCTGAAGGCGGCGCAGTGGCTCTTGGGGGAGACCCTGCTCACGCAGGTAATCGAGCGCGTGCGCATTGAGGCCGTAGCCGATGTTCCCGGCGTGTAGCAACTCCAGAAAATTGATCCGACTCTTGCTGAAGGTGCTGGAAAACCAGGCAAACCAGGCGTTGCCGATCTGGGTGACGTAACCGTTGTGGCCCTGATGACGGGCCCCGGAGTCATCCACCGTGATAAACGAGCTGACCTGCAGACCGGTCACCAGCAGCTGGTCCTTCTCCGCGTCGAACGCCGCGTGGTCCCCACTCAAGAGCGCGTCGACCTGACCCACCGAGATATCCACCCCCCACTCGCCCAACTGTTCGTGCAGCAGCGGCTGCGTGACCTGGCAGTGGTGGTGCTGGTAGAGCATGAACTCGCGCAGGCGGGGACCGAAGTGGCTGCCCGCGAGCGTCGCGGGCAGTTCGCCGCACAACCACTCCCCGTCCGGAGTCTGCCACACCTCCAGGCGATAGCGGGTATTGAAGGATTCGATCTTGAGGTCTTGGACCACGAAGTCGCGATAGCCCTTAAAGCGTGATCCCGCCGGCAGCGGCTGCACGGGCGGCACCGGGATCGTCTGGTGGATCGTCAACTGGTGGGTCTTGCTGCGCTTGTGCGAGCCGGGGCGTTTCGGGGGACCCTCGCCCGCGGCGTCTGTCTCCCCGTCCGCTGGCGGCGGGGCGTCGGGCTGCGTCTCCTCTTCCATCCCACTTGGTTTGAAGCTCGGCTTGCCCTTCTCTCCCTTGAGCACCGCGATCTCGTCGCGCAACTGCTGAATCGTTTCCGCCTGCCGCTGATTCTCCTGCGCCAGCGCTTCGATCAGCACCACCAGCCGCGCAACCAACGGCGTGCGCTCCGCGTCGGGGATCTCGGGCAGGTGGATCGGGCTGGGCATGTCAAAGCACGGTGAAGGGTGAGGGTTAATCTCGATGCGATACTGTAACTGATCTCGTCAGGATGCTGATACTGTTGCCGTGACTTTTTGAGAAGTTACCGCTTCCCCCGAGTTGACGCCGGTTGGCCCCGATCTTGAATCAAAGAGACCGGAAGCGGCGAGCGCCACCCACAGCACCGCCGCGACCACCGACTTCCACCCCAACGCACTGGAGATT